>Ga0210407_10001945_pt1 | contig 18400 bp, 21 predicted proteins | sample IncBWC27MmetaG_FD_150860 | JGI IMG/M metagenome (GOLD analysis project Ga0210407, IMG submission 150860) | Forest soil microbial communities from Barre Woods Harvard Forest LTER site, Petersham, Massachusetts, United States - Inc-BW-C-27-M | ecosystem: Environmental > Terrestrial > Soil >...
CCGTGGGCCTTACAATGAAACCAGTCGGAAAGCCGGATGCGGGAAATCCGCACGTCCGGTTTGATGAGCGGGGAGGGGAGACGGGGCTGGCCCAAGGGCCCGCTACCGCGCCCTTCCTCGACTCTACACGCGTCAAAAGTCATCGTATTTGTTGCAATGATGGGCACAAATTGCTAAATTATCATTATATACTCCCTGCCGAAGGGGCGGTTGCGGAAATGTCCCGCCGGTTGGACCAAGGAGATGTCGATGACTGATGGGTTCACACCAAAACCGCCGGGGCGGGTGCGCGGGCGGCCGTTCGAAAAGGGCGATCGGACAACCCCGCCGGCTACCTCGCGGGTCGCAAAACCCTCGTCTTTGCGAAGTTGATCGGCGGCTACGCCAGAAGCCGGGCGACAGCCTCGACAAATCGGACAACGGTGATCAGCGCCGCCTCGACCCGCTCCAGCGGCACGACCGATCCCGGCCCGTCTCATAATCGGCAACAGCTTTAAGGTTATAGGCGCGACCGAGGAAGCCGCGCAGCTCGTCATCAATGCGCGGATCATCGCGCGTCAGCAAATTGACTGGCTGTTTACGTCGTCACGGGTTTTGGCAACCCGGCCGGTGCGCTCCGAAATCAACGCTTGTGCAGCATGAAAACCGGCCAGGTAGGCCGCGCGGCCGGCCTCGTCATTGTAGTGCATTACATCCAGCAGATTCCGCGCCTTGGTCAGGTACTCGCGCGCCTCGTCGAGATGTTCGGCGGCTTCCGGCGTCACAGATCGACGCCCTCGAAGCGAATCTCGCGCATCAGAGATGTGCGGTCTTCGTAGGAGCCGGCGCGGTAGGGGATCGCACGGATGAACTCGCCGGTCTTACCGAGAATGTCCGTGCTGAGGTCGGCCAGGCGGTCGAAACTCCTGCCAGCGGTCAGCCATGTCGTGCAGAAAAACCGCCACGTCGTAATCGTAATTCTCGTGTGCGTCGCCCCGCGCCCGCGAGCCGAACAGCACCACGCGCTCAAGCCGCTCGCCGTACATCTCATCGAGCGCGGTGCGAGGATGGGGTTATCAGCGGGGGCGGGCATGCGTGTTAGAGTTGCACAAGAGGGCCTCCAGCATCTAGTAGGCCTTCGCTCGATGACAATTTCGATTTTGCCCGCCGGACGATTACTTGGGAGGGCGGTGGGCCAGAGCCCGGGTCGGATTTGGGGGCCGGCCGCGCGGAAGGGAAAACCCCGCGAGTGACCGACCACGCGAAAAGGGATCGTGTTTATTGCGATGACGACGATCATAAAATTGTCTAATTAGCACTCCATAAACTTGGCCGAGGGGCGGGTGCGCGGGCGGCCGTTCGAAAGAGGCCGGTCGGGCAATTCCCTCGGCCGTCGGGTCGGCTGCCGCAACAAGACGACCATCGCCGCCGCGACACTGCTCGCGGGCGAGGCCGAGGCGTTGACCCGCAAGGCGGTCGAGCTAGCGCTTGTCGGCGACCCGACCGCGATGAAGGGCGGCCATCGCCGCACTCGCCGGCGGCATGATCACACCGGGCGAGGCGGCGACGATAGTGTTCAGACCCAGGGGATTCATCAAGTGACGGGACAAACGGAGACATCAAAAATTCGGGCACACCGGCGGAGGCCGGTGCCCAGGGCAGAGCTGGGTCCCGGCATTCGCCGGGAAGACGAGAGGGGTGTGCCGCGTACTGAATCATCTGAATGCGGCTGAGAGGTCGCGGCGGTGGTCGACAATTTCGGAAGTTTCGATGGCGACAACCCCGGAATTGCTATATTCGCACTATATCTATACGGGCATCGGCACCTGAGCGGTGCTGGATTGTCGTTGTAGGAGTTGGCGATGCCTGATCTCGACCTGATAAAACAGGGGGAACAGGGGTGTGGGAGCGCCTGCGCTTTGCCTTGGCGAAGGGATGGGCTCGGGCATAAGATTTCCCGACCCCACACCTCGCCAGATCAGGAGAGATGACATGCCTGAGAACCAGCATTGGGTCGGCACCTGGACCACGGCTCCGGCACCCGCCGAAACCGGAGCTTTCACCAACCAGACCTTGCGCATGACGATGCGCGCCAGTCTCGGCGGCGACACCGTGCGGGCACGGATCTCGAACGCCTACGGACGGCGTCCGCTGGACATCGGCGGCGCGCATATCGCGCTGCGCGATGCCGGTCCCGGCATCGTCCCGGGGTCCGACCGCAAGCTGAGCTTTGGCGGTGAGAAGGTGGCGACGATCGCCGCCGGCGCTGTCCTGTTCAGCGATCCGGTGGCACTCGGCGCCGCACCGCTCGCCGATCTCGCGGTCAGCCTTTATCTGCCCGGCGAGATCTTGAACGATTTTCAAATCACGGGCCGTTATGCGCGGCAGACCAACTACATCTCGCCGCCCGGGGATTTCACGGCGGCAAATGCGATGCCGATCGCCAGCCTTACCAGCGACTGGTTCTTCGTCTGCGGCGTCGACGTGCTCGCCGGCACCGACACCGGCGGCATCGTGGCACTCGGCGATTCGCTGACCGACGGCAACATCTCGACGATCGACGCCTTCTGCCGCTGGCCCGATCAGCTCGCACGCCGGCTGACGGCGCGCCATCGCGGCCGGCCGATGGCAGTCATGAACCAGGGGCTCGGCGGCAACCGGATTCTCTTCGACATTCGCGGCGACAGCGGACTGCGCCGCTTCGACCGCGATGTACTATCCCAACCCGGGGTCACCCACGTCATCGTGATGCTCGGGACCAACGATCTGCGCAACCGCTGGAAAAAGCCCGAGGAGGAACCCACCGCGGCGCAGATGATGGCCGGTCTCAACCAAATGGCGCTGCGCGCCCGCAGCCGCAGCATCAAGATCATCGGGGCCACGCTGACGCCGTTCGGCAACGAGACCTACATGGCAAATGCGTGGAACCCGCAGCGCGAGGAAGTCCGTATCGCGGTCAACAGCTGGATCCGCGGGGGCGGTGCTTTCGACGGGGTCGCCGATTTCGACCAGGCGTTGCGCGATCCCGAACACCCGACGCAGATGCTGCCAAGCTACGATTGCGGCGACGGTCTGCATCCGAGCGATCTCGGCTACAACAAGATGGGCGACGCGATCGACCTGGCGCTGTTCGATTAACCGAGAGAGTAACGCGCCTTGCGACCGAGACTCATGCTTATCGTGCTGCTCTGCGCCGGCTCTTGTGCGCCGCAGGCCCCGGGGCCGGGAAGACTGTTGCTGAGCAACCCCGACTTTCCGCTGATCAATGTCGAGGCTGTGATCACAGCGAACCCGGACTGCGAGGCGCGCGACAGCGGCTACGTCTCGACCCTCGTGTTCACGATGCCCAACGACGCGACCAAGTTCATCGATGCGCCACCGGGGGCCGATGTCTGCTGGCGTCGCGATCGCAACCCCGGTCGCGCTTCTCCCGGAAGATGGTCGCGTTGGGACCGCGCGTATCTCGTTCCGGGCAGGACCATCGGCGCGAGCCTGTAGGGCGTTTGGCGTCTCACCGCGCGAGGCTGAAGCGGATTGTCACCGAGACGTCGACGCGGGGTTGGGTCATGCCGGCCGGAAAGGGCGGCAACACCGCACCCCGCATCATCTCCTCGAGCGAGGCGTCGAGATCCGGATGGCCCGTACTTTGCACCACCGCGAAATCGAGGACACGCCCGCCGCGATCGATCACAAAGCGCAGGACCGCTCGCCCCTCCTCGCCGCGTTGTCGAGCCGAATCCGGATAGCGCTTATGGCTCTCGAGCCAGGCGCTCAAGAGCGCACGGTAGCCCGGGCCGACCTCGGCTGACGGGACCGGTGCCGGAACCGGCGTTGGGGCGTAGGCGGTCTGCGGCGGGGCGACTGCAGCAGGCGCGGGTTGGCTCGGTGCCGATGCAGCTGCAGCGCGCGTCGCTGGCGTGTCGACACGCCGAACGGCAGGTTTTGGGGGTGGTTTGACCTCGGGCTTGGGCGGTGTCGGTGGCGGCAGAGGCTCGACCACCGGGGCGGGGGCTTCGATTGGCGGCGGCGGGGGCTCGGTTGCGGCGACCGGCTCCTCCGGTGGCGGCGGTGGCGGTTCCTGCTCGGGCGGCGGTGGTTCGGCCGGTGGCGGCATCTCGGCCTGGACCGGCGGTTCCTCCGGCTTCGTCGGCAACGAAGGCTCGAACGCCACCTCAATCCCGCCCTCGGCGAGCGGCTCCGGTGCAGGCGGCACCTTGGCCGGCAGCAGCAGGATCAGCAGCGCTAAGCAGACGGCGTGCCCCGCGACCGACAAACCGAGAGGAAGGCTTATCTCGCTCACTTCGAACCGGCCGCCTCGGCGACCAGAGAGACCTTGGCGAAGCCGGCGCGGTTGACGATGCCGAGTGCCTCCATCAGTTGCGCGTAGCTGATCGTCTGGTCGCCCCGCACATAGACGATGCGGCTTGGATCTTCGGCGGCGAGTCCGGAGAGCCGGCCTTCGAGATCGCCAGGTTCGACCTGCTCGTCGCCGATATATACCTCGCCCTTGCGGTTCAGACTGAGAATGACCGGGGGTTTCGGCTCGGTGAGGGCGGCGGCTCTGGTCTTCGGCAGATCGAGCGGCACCCCGACGGTGAGGAGCGGGGCGGTAACCATGAAGATAACCAGCAGCACCAGCATCACGTCGACCATCGGCGTCACGTTGATCTCGGCGAGCGGCTGATAGCGGTCCTCGCCCACTTCGCCCGAGGGGGGCAGGGAGACAGTCATGGCTCATGCCTCCACGGAAATTCGCGACAACAGCCCGGCGGAGCGCCCGATCAAGCCTTGCATGCGCCCGGCGAAGCGGCCGAGGTCGACGGTGATCTTGTTGTAGGCAACGACTGCCGGGATCGCTGCGGCGAGGCCCATGGCTGTGGCGAACAAGGCCTCGGCGATCCCCGGTGCGACGACCGCAAGGCTGGTGTTGTGCGCCGCGGCGATCCCCTCAAAGCTGCGCATGATCCCCCACACCGTGCCGAAGAGGCCGATGAAGGGCGCCGCCGAGCCCAGGGTCGCAAGAAACGGCAAGCGCAGTTCGAGCCGCCGCAGCTCGGCGTTCAACGCGAGCCGCATCGCACGCTCGATGCGATCCCGCCGCTCCCCCGCGGTCTCGGCTCCGGGCGACGGCTCGGCGGTGCTCTCCGCCCACCCTGCCGAAAGCATCAATCCGGCCGGATCGCCGGCATTGCCGCGAGCTTCCGTCGCCAGCAGCTCTTGCGCGGACTGTGCGGCGGCGGCCCGTGCCTCGTGGCCGCGCGCCGATCGGCTTACGCTTCCGAGCCGCCACAACTTGTCGATGATCACCGCCCAGCTCCACACCGAGGCGGCGAGAAGCAGCACCAGCACCCCCTTGACGACGACGTCGGCGTTGACGAACAGAGCAACGATCGAGAGGGATGCAGTCGGATCGTTCACGATTACCCTCTGCCATTCATTTCATGGGCCTACAGCGCGCACAATATTGCCCGCAGGCGGTGGCAAAAACGAGACGCGGATCGTGGCGATTTCGTGGAGACCGCCTGGTCAGAAGCGTTGCGTCAACCCGGCCAAGAAGGTGCGGCGCGGACCGAACTGCGGGGCAAAGACCCCAAGGCCCTGGCCGGTACGAATCTGGTAGATCTCGTCAAACAGGTTGATGACGTCAAAGCGCAATTCCATACCCTTGAAGACCCCGGTCGGGATCGGCTGGACGATGCTGAAATTCACCTGCTGATAGCCCGGCAGGCTGCGACCGTTCGGGACGGTGCCAGCCGTCCTCAGGCCGCTGCCTTGGATGAGGTCGGCGGCAAAACGGGTGCTCGAAGTCGGCAGCGTGTATTTGATGCCTGCCGAGGAGGTATAGGTTTGGTCGTGATCGGTATGAATATAATGGCCGGCGATAAAGGCCAGCTCCTCCGGCGCGAAGTTGAATTGCGCCGATGTGATATTCTTGCCGAGGTTCTGCGAGGCTGCGAGGTTGCCGTAGAACGACCAGTTGTCGATGTCGTAGGTAAGCGTCAGCTCAACGCCTTTAAGCAGCCCTTTCTGGTAATTGAACGGTGTGAAGAGGATCGGCGCGCCGAACTGCCCCTCGTCGAGCAGGTTGCTCGCGATCTTGTAATAGGCGTCGATCCCGGCCTTGAGCCCCGGCAGGATGATCTGAGAGGCGCCGACATCGAAGTAATGGTCGCGCTCGGCCTTGGCCACGTTGTTCTGGGTGCCGGGAGGTGCGCCGGTGGTGTTGGCCAAAAGGCCAATATCCGTCGCTGCGATCAGCTCGAAGGGCGGCGGCACGAAATAACGCGAATAACCGGCGTTCAACGTCGTCGTTTCGGTCGGCTGCCACACCACGTTGACCCGCGGGCTCAGCTGGCGCTCACTGACGAATTGAGCAAACTGGTCATATCGGGCGCCGAAATTTAGGGTCACCCCCGGAATGATCTTCCACTCATCCTGCAGATAATAGCTGTAAAGCCATCCGGTCTTGCTGCCCGAATCAAAGATCGAGAGCGGCACTTCGCTCGTCTGCACACCGTTCTCGTCGATCGGCAGCACATTAGAAGTGGTGCTGAACGGCGAGCGCTCCCGCTGGACCAGAAAGCCGCTGCGCACCGTGTGCTCGGGCGAAATCCGCCAGGCGCCGTCGCCTTGCACGCCGCTCGCCCAACTCTGGCGGTAAGCGGTCTGAGCGATACCGTTGAACAGCAAGTCACCGACCGGATTACCCGGAGAGAAGTAGGCGTCGCTGTAGCGGGAGTAGCCGGCGACCTGGAAGTCAAAGTCGCCGACCCGCTTTTGCCAGGCGAGGATGCCGAAATTATTTATCTGGCGCTGATTTTCGTTGAGCATCGCCGAGGCAAAGTCGCTGATCCCGTTGACGGTCAGCCCCAGGGCCGGCGTCTGGCCGCCGACTTGTGGAATCTGGAACTGGCCGCGCGAGGCGCCGAGCATAACCGTCAGTCGCGACGTCGGATCGATGATCCCAGAGACATAGGCAAACCCCTTGGGTTGCTGGGAGTGGTCGTGGATCGCATTGGGAGTCGGCGCGGGGTTCTCGATCCCTTCGGCATTTTGCAGGTATTCGCCGGTCGCATAGTAGTCGATCTGGCCGACGCGTCCGCCCCATTCGGCACTCGGGTAGATCGTCGCCTGCGAGCCGCCATACATCGTCAGCGAGCCGCCCGGATTGAGGGTCCCCGTCTTGGTCTGGATGTCGATGACCCCGGCGGTGCGTAGCCCGTATTGCGCCGGCAGGGCGCCGGTGATTAGCGCCACCGAATTTGCGAGCCGCGTCTGCAGCGATTGTCCGAAGACATTGATCCCTTCCGGCAGCTGAACCCCGTTGATCCGGAATTGAATGTTGGCATGGTCGCCGCGGATATGCAGCTGGCCGAATGAATCCTGGGCGACCCCCGGTGCCTGGAGGATGAGCTGATTGAAGGGTTGGTTGTCGCCCTGCGGCTGGGTTTCGATCGCCTGCCGGCCGAATTGATAAACGGTTGCCCCGAGGCTCGGCTGGATCTCGGTGCGCGCGATGTCGAGTTGCTTGGCGACGACGTCGAGGTCGAGCGCGACGCCCTCTGCGGCGGGCGAGGTCTCCTGCGCCGTGGCGGCGCCTGCGGTGAGAAGCGTAGCAGCAACGGGAAGCATCGTGGAGACGCATCGCGTCCCCGCACGTATCGGTTTCGTCATCGAATTCCTCACGGCAACGTGCGCCGCAGCGGTGCCGCGGCGTTCGGTCAAGTGGAGCCGACCTCAAGCGCGAGGAGGTGCGCGGGAACGGAAAAGGAGATAGGACCCGACGGGAGTGACGACCGCCTCGAGCACTCTCGGGGGGAGTGCTGCGTGAGTTGGCGGGAGTGCTGCAGCGAAGTCGACCGGTGCGGCGCTGTGATGACCGAGCACAAAGCAGGTCTGGCAATCGCGCTCCGCCGCTCCCGGGGCGTCATTCCCGGTTGCCGAAGCGGCCATCAAAACGGCAGGCGTGCCCGGCGAATAGAAGGGAAGCCGGTGACGGTGCTCAGCAAACAGCGTCGCCTGGAGGAGGATCGCAAAGATGCCGAGAAGTGCAGCCGTGTGGCGCCGCGTCAGCAGCCTCGGCATTTGTCGTGTGACCTTTGCGGCGGATCTCGGACGCACGTTAATCCTATACCTCGGGTAGTATAACCCCCAAGGACCCAGGTGATACGGTATAACAATTGTCCAAGCCTGCGAACCCCTTTCGCGGTTCCGGTCCCTGTCCTATGCTGAGATTATTGACCGGGGGAAACCTGATGAGATCCGCCCTTGCCACTGTCACCCTGCTGGCTCTTCTTACTTATTCCGGCGAGTTGCGCGCGGCCGACGCAGACCTCCAAATCGTGCTCGCCGCCGATGTCTCGCGCAGCATTGACGATGGTGAATTCGACCTGCAGCGCAAGGGCTACGCCGCCGCTCTGACCGATCCGCGAGTCTTGACGGCGATCCAGGGCAGAGCGAATGGAGCGCTCGGCGTGTGTTACGTCGAATGGTCGGGCGAAGAGGAGCAGCAGGTTGTGGTCGACTGGACCGAGATCCGTGACGAGGAGGATGCCGCCAGCGTTGCCGCGGCCATTCTGGCCGCGCCGCGTTCCTTCATGGGGCGCACCTCGATCAGCGCCGCGATCGATTTCTCGATGGCGCGCTTCGCTGCGGCGAAGTGGCAGGCCGCCCGGCGCATCATCGACATTTCGGGCGACGGCACCAACAATTCAGGACGCTCCGTCACTGAGGCACGCGATCAGGCAATCGCGAGCGGGGTGACGATCAACGGGCTGGCGATCGTCAACGACCGCCCCAACCTGGGATATTCCGCGCACACCCAGCCGCCAGGAGGCTTGCCGCTTTATTATAGCCAAAACGTGATCGGCGGACCCAACGCCTTTCTGATTGTCGTCAAGGATTTCAATTCCTTTGCCGATGCTATGGCCAATAAGCTGGCCAAGGAGATCGATGTCGCCGGCGGCGGCGGAAAGCTGGCATTCTCGCTAAAGTAACCGAGCCAAGGACCCCCTCACGGAGCGCGCCGTCGGCATATTTAGGCGCACCGCTCCACCTCGATCGTCACATGACTGAGACCGGGGAGGTTTGCCAAACGTCGTTTGTAGAAATTTGGCGTTTGCGGCTCGTGTGACACGATCGTCGCGACAACCGCGTTATGCCCCGGCCCGATGCGCCACAGGTGCAGGTCTGCAACTCGGTCCGAACCATCTTCGAGGCATTCCCGCACCGAGCGGACGAGTTCGGCGTTCGGGCGGACGTCGAGCAGCACGGCGCCAGCGGCGCGCACCAGGGCAAGAGCCCAGTTTGCAATTACCGCTGCTCCAATGATGCCCATTGCGGCATCGATCCACAGCCAGTCGAGTTCCCGAGCGATGACGAGGCCAATAACGGCAAGGATTGAAACCGCTGCATCAGCTAGGACATGCACATACGCCGCACGCAAATTGAGATCGCGGCTATGCTGGTGGTCGTGGCCGTGGTCGCGATGATCGTGGTCGTGATCATCCCTCAGTAGCCAAGCGCTGAGCAGGTTGACGCCGAGCCCGAGCGTCGCGATGGGGATTGCCTCGTCGAAGGCGATGGGTAACGGGTGGATCAAGCGCGCCACGCTTTCCCAGGCGATCAGAAGCGCGATCATTGCCAGCACGATCGCGCTCGTGAACCCTGCGAGATCGCCAAACTTGCCGGTCCCGAAGGTGAAACGCCGATCGTTCGCGCGCCGACGGGCAAAGGCATATGCCGTGGCCGCGATTAGAAGCGCCGCGGCATGCGTGGACATGTGCAGGCCATCGGCGACGAGCGCCATCGACCGGAACAGCATTCCCCCGACGATCTCCGCAACCATCATCGCGCAGCAAAGGGCGACAACGATTCTGGTGCGGCGCTCGTGGCGGGCATGATCCGCGCCTAAGAAGACATGGTCGTGTGTCCAAGCTTCCATCGATTCTGCGTGCATTTACCGGTCTACCCAGCGCTTTCGGGCTCGCGTTCCCCGTAGAGGGGAGGTCGCGTGGCGACAGCGAGATGCCGCCGCGCGAGCGGTCTTCGACTTCAGGCGGACGTCAGTGGACCATGGTCGTCGCAGTGGTCGCCGTGCGGGTGATGAGGGTGGCCGCTGACGCGGTAGTCCACGTGGTTGCCGTGCGGCACCGCCTCGTGGCCGGGGCCGTGGACGTGGCCCGCCTCATGCCCGCCGCAACGATGGTCGGAGGTGCACATCTTGGGGTTCTCGCCCGACACCTCGATCACGTGCTCATCGACATGGCCTTCGTGCGGGTGGTGGAGGTGACCCTCATGCAAATAATCGACGTGGCTCCCGTGACGGACGGCGGGGTGACCACAACCCGGCCCGTGCTGGTGAGCATGGTCGGGATGGGTCGGTGCGGAGCAGGTCGTCATGGGGTGATTTCCTTTCTATGTCCAGGATCCGCGGACACTGCTGTGCGGTCCTTGGCCGCATGTTCGATGGCGTTGCGGAGCATCGGCGCAAGTGCTCGTCAGCGAGAGCGTAGAAAACGTGCTTGGCCTCGCGCCCCCGCTTGACCAGACGCACCACGAACAATGTCTTTAGCCGAGCGGATACGGTCGTGATCTTCTCACCCGCGTCTTCAGCCAGCTCCGACACGCAAGCCTCGCCCGCAGCGAGCCGCACGAGAAGCCGGAGCCTTTCAGGATCGCCGAGCGCTTGGAACATCTCGGTAGCGGCTTCGATCTGTACCCGCGGCGGGAGGCGAACGAGAGGGCTCGGCGGATGCCGACCATGCCGGCTTGCCAATTCGGGGTTCTTATTTGATCGATCCATGGAATGATCGAATCTAGGACGCCAGGATGGCGCGCAAGGGCCGCGGTCGGGCTCCTGGGATTATGTGGAGCGGCAACGTGATTTCTTCGGCCTTGAGCGCTGTGGTATTGACAATACAACAATAACGTGTTATGTACCGAATTACGCACGATTCCGAGAAAAGGCCCTCGGTACCGTGCCGGCTTTTTACCTAATTGGGTGGCGTGATGCACACGATTGCCGATGGTTGGCGTCTCCAGGTCTGGACCAGGTTGCGGACCAGTGAGAATCTGTTCCAGCTGAATTATCAGCTGGCGGGGAGCGCGGGATCCGTGTGATGAGCGAAACGTACGCTCAGGCTCGGCATCGCATTGCCATGACACCGATCCCGCTGGAGGCCGTCAGGCGGCGGCTGTTGAACCGCGGTAGCCATAGCATGACGTGGGCGGAATATGCCGAGCGCGGACGGAGCAGCATCCGCGGGAAGCAGAATAACGCGATCAGCAACCGGGCTGATTGGGTGCGCGGTAAAAGCGGGTGCTTCCCGCTGTGGCTCGGAGGCGATGCCCCATAGCAACCGAACAAAGGCTGGGCTCGGGGGCTGTGCATATACGATGCATGGTACAGGCGTTTTTAGGGGTACATCGCCTGATCTCGACCTGATTAAACAGGAGGAACAGGAGTGCGGTTTGTGCCGTGCGGACATCGGTTGCCCGTGGTTCGCGGCATAACCTTAAGAGGAACCCGATCAGGTTGTGGCGCAGCCTGTTTCTCTCCTGCAGAAACAGGCGGGAAGGCACCCGAGGTCCGCCCCCGGGGCGGAGACGCGGCGGGCAGATTTCACGCCTATGTAATCGCCGCCGGGGCTTTTAGACTGGCTCCTTGATGACGAACCGCCGTGACCTCTTTCCACCGATCGATCCGTACCGGACGGGCAGCCTGCGGCTCGATGCCCGTCACACGATGTACTGGGAGCAGTCGGGTAACCCGCGCGGTACGCCGGTGCTGTTCCTGCATGGCGGTCCTGGCGCCGGCGCCACCGCGGTGCACCGCAGGTTCTTCGATCCCGGGTACTGGCGAATCGTGATCTTCGATCAGCGCGGAGCCGGGCGGTCGACGCCGCTCGGCGAAGTGACGGACAACACGCCCTCGCACCTCGTCACCGACATCGAGCATCTGCGCACCACGCTCGGCATCGAAAGATGGCTCGTGTTCGGCGGTTCCTGGGGCTCGACATTGGCGCTCGATTATGCCGCCACCTATCCCTCGCGCTGCGCTGGGCTGATCCTGCGTGGAATTTTTCTTTGCCGGAGGGAGGAGATCGAATGGTTTCTCTACGGCGTGCGCAAGGTTTTCCCCGAAGCTTGGCGCGCCTTCTCCGAATTTCTTCCCGAGTGCGAACGCCGCGACATCCTCGCCGGCTACTATTGTCGACTGCTCGACCCGGACCCCGGTGTCCATCTGCCGGCAGCACGTGCCTGGAGCATCTACGAAGGAGCCTGCTCGACTTTGCTGCCGAACCCGGAGACCGTGGCAGCGTTCGGAGAAGACAGGCTGGCGCTCGGTTTGGCGCGAATCGAAGCCCACTTCTTCAGCCATCACTTGTTTTCCGGCGAGCGCGATCTGATCGCTCGAGTGAGGCATCTTCGCCGGCTGCCCGCGGTCATCGTGCAGGGGCGCTACGACATGGTCTGCCCCATTCGCAGCGCCGACGAGCTCGCCCGTGCCTGGCCGGAGGCGCAATATGTGATCGTCCCCAATGCCGGGCATTCGGCGATGGAGCCCGGCATCCGCGAACAGCTGGTGCTGGCGACCGAGCGCATGAAGAAAATCTGATGCACTGGAACGACTAGTTTTGCTTGCACAGGCTTGTACGACTTTTAGGATGTACCAGCGGCGCCGATTGGCGGGTGCCGGCGGGAAAGGAACATGCAGCATGGGACGGTCCCTGAACCGGGCCGGGATTGGTATCTGCATCCTGATCGCGTTGGGTATCGCGACAGCTCATTCCGCTGCCGCGCAAGTCACCTTTGGCTCGCCGGCCGATCCGCCACGGATCGCGATCGGCGGGGGCGCCTTCGACGTGGTGCCGAACAGCAACAAGCCGGGCGTCGGACCGACCGGTTTGGCATTAGGCGAGTACCGCTTCGGCGATGTGCTGTGGATCGTGGCGCCGTTCGTCGGCACTTTTGGTACCGCTAAAGGCGCCTTTTACGGCTATGGCGGTTTTGGCTTCGATATCAATTTCTTCGAACGAGTCGTTTTGACGCCGACTGCCGCAGTCGGCTACTTCACCCACGGCACGGGGATCGATCTCGGGGCGCATACCGAGTTTCGCACCGGCGCCGAAATCGCCTATCGCTTCGAGAACCTGACTCGCGTCGGGGTCGGCTTGTACCACATGTCGAACGCCGGCATCGGCTTGCATAACCCCGGTGCGGAGCTGGCGACCTTCGTTCTGACGATGCCGTTTCACTGATCGAGAGCCCGACGGGCTCGACCCGCCGGCGGCTCGAGCCAGGGGACAATTGCCGTCGGCGAAACCGGATGCTGCCCCTAACCCGAACTGCGCCGCAGCTCTCGCCGATTACCCGTGCGGCCTTGTGGATTCTGCTCAGCGGGATCTGCTCGGTGATGATGAACGTCTTGATCCGCGTCGCGGCGCAGGAGATGCACCCGTTCGAGGTCGCCTTTTTTCGCTGCCTGTTCGGGCTCCTCTTCGTGCTCCCGTGGATCGTCAGGGGAGGGGCCGCTCAGCTGCGTCCCCGCAGAATGGGCTTCTACCTGCTGCGGGCGGCGATCGGCCTGGTATCGATGGCGACCTGGTTCTACGGGATCACCGTGGTCCCGCTGGCGACGGCGACCGCCGTCTCGTTTACCGGCCCGCTCTTTGCGATCCTGGCAGCCGTCGTCGTCCTTCACGAGGTCGTTCGCCTCCGCCGCTGGAGTGCCGTCGTGCTCGGCTTCGTCGGGGTGCTCGTGATCATGCGGCCGGGCAACGAGCGGCTCGATGCGAACCTGCTGATCCTGTTGCTCTCCGCCGCGACCGGGGCGATGAACAACATCACCGTCAAATTCCTCGCCCGCACGGAGCGGCCGAGCAGGATCGTCGCCTACTTCATGATTTATCTGACGCCGCTGTCATTGGTCCCGGCCTTGTTCGTCTGGCGCACGCCGGATCTATCCACTTTTGGCGCCCTTGCCGGCCTTGGCTGCCTCGGAACGATCGCCCACATCTCGGTCGCTCGGGCATACGCCGCGGCCGACGCGAGCGCCTGCGCGCCCTTCGAGTTTGCCCGCCTGCCTTTTGCGGCACTGATAGGCTTTCTGTGGTTTGGCGAGGTCACCGATTTATGGACCTGGGTGGGTGCCGCGATCATCGCCGGCTCGGCGGTCTATGTCGCTCATCGTGAAGCGCAGCTGTCCCGCCTGAACCGCGCCGCCCTCGCCGCGCGCCCTATCGCTCCGCATCCCGAGCATACCGATGCGCCGGTATGCTCCCCCGACAGCCGCGGCGCGGCTGAGCCGACGCGAGTTTGTCGTCGTGAATGACCCGGAGGAGGAAAGCCATGCAGGTTGAGGGCCAGGCCGCGATCGTCAGCGGCGGCGGGTCCGGACTCGGTCGAGCGACCGCTCAAATGCTCGCAGCGGCAGGGGTCAAGATAGCGATCCTCGACATCAACGAGGCGGCCGCAGGTGAAACCGCCCGAGAAATTGGCGGGCTGGCGATCGGCGCCGATGTCGCCGACGCCAAATCGGTGGAAGCCGCCTGCGCAACGGCACGCGAGCGGCACGGCCCGGCGCGTATCGCCGTCAACTGCGCCGGCATCGCAACCGGCGGGCGCATCGTCGGACGCGAAGGCCCGTTGCCGCTCGATGCCTTCCGGCGGGTGGTCGAAGTCAACCTGATCGGCAGCTTCAACATCATGCGGCTTGCCGCCGCCGAGATGAGCGCGCTCGACCCGCTGGCCGACGGCGAACGCGGCATCATCGTCTCGACCGCCTCGGTTGCTGCATATGAGGGACAGATCGGACAAGCGGCCTATAGCGCGTCCAAGGGGGGCATCGTCGCACTCACCTTGCCCGCGGCGCGCGAGCTCGCACGCCACGGGATACGCGTGGTGGCGATCGCCCCCGGCATCTTCTCGACACCGATGTTGCAGGGCCTACCGCAGAATGTCCGCGACAGCTTGGCGGCCAGCATTCCGTTCCCGAACCGGCTCGGCCGGCCCGAGGAATACGCGGCACTCGTGCTTCACCTGTGCCAAAACACAATGATCAACGGCGAGGTGATCCGCCTCGACGGAGCGCTGCGCATGGCCCCGCGGTGACGCTTGTTGCGATCAAGGCAAGGGCGGTCGCCGGTCGCGTTCGGGTGCGATCTCGTCGATCGCCTGCGCGAGGCGGATGTCGAGTTCGCTGAGCCCGCCCGCGTCATGCGTCGACAGGACGACCTCCACCCGGTTGTAGACGTTGAACAGCTCGGGGTGGTGGTCCATCTTTTCCGCCAGGAGCGCCATTCGCGACATGAAGCCCCAGGCCTCGGAGAAGTTGCCGAAATGATAGCTCTTGCGGATCGCGTCGCGGTCTTCGACCTCGACCCAGCCATGGATCTCGCGCAATGCCGTGTGCCGTGCGGCCCCGACCAGCCTCTCGACCATGTCACCCTCCATGTTGGTAGGGTTTGATACCATGACGGAGCATCTGCCGCCATCGCTCGCCGATATCGAGGAGCTGGCGCAGCGAGCGCTCGCCACCATTCCGCGCCGGCTGAAGGTCCATTTGGGGCCGGTCGTGATCCGGGTCGAGGATTTCCCTGACGAAGAGACCGAAGAGGCCATGGGCCTCGACAGCCCATTCGACATTCTCGGTCTCTACCGCGGCGTTGCCCTGCCGCATAAAAGCGTCAGCGACCCGCGGCCCGATCTCGACATGGTGTTTTTGTACCGCCGGCCGATCCTCGATTATTGGTGCGAGACCGGCGAGGACCTCGCCCGCCTGGTGCGCCACGTGCTGGTCCACGAGATCGGCCATCATTTCGGCTTCAGCGACGAGGACATGGCGCGGATCGAGGAGACGGATTGATCGCCACGGCTACGCGGGCGCGCAGCTCGGGCAAGGCGTCTTTCTCGAACCATGAGTTGTCGCGCAGCCAGCGCGTGGTGCGCCAGCTTGGATGCGGCAAAACGAAGATCTCGGGCAGGAACTCGCGCCAGCGTGCGATGACTTCGGTCATTGATCCTGCTCAGGCGCCGGGGAGGTAGTGGCTGATCGCGCAGCTGCCGACGAGCAGGGTGAGTTCGACGGCCGGAAAGAACGCGAGCAATCGCGCGTGCCATAGCGGTGCACATCGCGGCGCGGCGGCAGATCGCCGCCTTTGCCATCGCGGCCGGGATAGCAAAAGCCGATCGGCGCGATCGCGATGCGAGTCTCGTCGTAAAAGGTTTCGCGATCGAGCGCCAGCCACGCACGGAGTCGGTCGCCACTGCGGTCGTTGAAGGACAATCCGGTCTCGTGCACCCGCGTTCCGGGAGCTTGGCTGATGATCAGGAGCCGTGCGGAGGGCCGTCCCCGCAGGACCGGGCGGGGACCAAACGGCAGATCGGGCGCACAGAATGTGCAGGCGCGGATCTCGGCGATGAGGCGATCAAAGGCCGGTTCCGCGACGGAGTCGCTCGGGCCGCGGCACGACCGGTCGACGGGGCCTTTAGCGTGGCCGGCCGGCATGGACCTCGATACTTGGCAGGGCATGAAGACCGGCGAATTCCTCGATGCACCCAGATCGACCGCCTGGCAGCGATTCGCACCCTGCTCGACACGGCCTGGTAACATGCCCTCCCTGAGAACAGGGAGAAAATTCGATACGATGCCGAAAATCGCCCGTCCAATCGACCATAAGGCAATGCAAATCAAATAGTAAGCTGCTCGAACCAGCGCCGGGTAGCAGGGAGCCGATTGGTGTTCCTGAGGGAGCCTGCAGGGAGAAATTGCGTCGGCATTTCGCACCGGCTTTTGATGAGTTGATCGTTGTGAAATACACATGTTAATGTTGACAAAGTAGCACACTCGAGCTACAAAGTCAAGCTCCCGGGGCGGTGCCGAGATCTGCCGGACCGGAGATGCCCACGGTCGACAAGACCCATCCACGATCGGAGTGCCCGCCGGCGTCTCCCCATATCGGGGCAATCACCATACAATCCACGGAAACCGGCGAGCATGTGCCGCGAGTCGTGGGTGGCCGGGCCAAGTCAGGTCAAGCCCGGCCAAGCCGGCCACAAACGATAGAGGTGAATGCCATCCGCGCCAGCCTGCATGAGGCCGGCATCCGTTCCTGCATTCCAATCGCAAGGCCAAAATCCCCCGGAACAGGCGCATGTATCGCGCTTGCAACCCCATCGAGCGCATGATCGGTCACCTGAAGATCAACCGCGCTATCGCCACGCGATACGACAAGCTCAGCCGACGGAGTGGCCCCCGTGGCCTGGTTAGGGTCAAGGCCCGAGAAATCCGGACAACGCGGCGGCCTGTTTCACCCAATTCGCCATCTGCGCCTCGTCGAGCTCGTCGCCTTCGTGGATGTCGATGTAGCGCGTGTCCTTGCCCTTGCTGGCGCCGGGCGGGACCGGTCGCAGCGACGTGCCGCGGAAGAAGGCCACCTTGACGTAGCGCGTGAAGGTGTGGAGCCCCAGGAACCAACCCTGGCCCTCGATACCGTACAACGGCGAGTTCCACTTCACGGCCTTGCGCACGTTGGGCACGTTCCGCACGATGAGCGCGTCGAGGCGCTTCCCGAGGTCGCGCTTCCAGCCCGGCATCCCGGCGATGTACGCCTGCACCGGGGCGTCGCCGTCCGCCTTCGCGATCTGAGGGTTGCCGCCTGCGAGGAGGGTCGGCTTGGTAGCGACCTGCTTGCCTTCGCCGACGTCTTGCCGGCCATTGTGTCCACTCCAACTGATAGACGGAAAGTGCTTGATTCCATGGATTAGCTTTGGGCGGTGGACTTGTTCAGGGTCACGGCGGCGCGAACGAGAGTCTTCAACGCCTCCTCGTCCATCTTCTCGCCCTCGTGGAAGTCGATGGCACGCCTTGTGTTCCCGTCAAGACTGGAGTTGAAGAGGCCTGAAGGATCCTTCAGAGCCGCCCCTTTGGCGAAGGTCATCTTCACGACGTTCTTGTAAGTCTCGCCTGTGCAGATCATTCCGTCGTGGTACCACACCGGAACCCCTCTCCACTTCCACTCCTCGACGATTTCGGGATCGGCTTCCTTGACCAAGGTACGCAGCCGGCTGAGCATCTCGCCCCGCCAGTCGCCTAGCTCCTTGATTCTCGCGTCTATCAGCTGCGAAGGAGACTTGCTTTCCTGCGACCCGCTCTTCTTCATGCTCGTTTCTCCTCCTTAGCACCGAGGCTTTGATGAAAGCGCGAACTCCAAACCTGCAACACAGAGCTAGTGGTGCAAACCAGACGCTTGCTCCCGGGCAGGCCCGCGTCGAGATTGCTTCGCTTCGCTCGCAATGATGGGGTGGATGGCCCCCTTACGGCATCGATGTGCCAAAGTTGGGTTTTCGATAACGCCAACGGACGGGAGCCAGCCATGAAAGAGGTTACAACGATCGGTCTGGATTTGGCCAAGAAGGT
>Ga0210407_10001946_pt1 | contig 18390 bp, 30 predicted proteins | sample IncBWC27MmetaG_FD_150860 | JGI IMG/M metagenome (GOLD analysis project Ga0210407, IMG submission 150860) | Forest soil microbial communities from Barre Woods Harvard Forest LTER site, Petersham, Massachusetts, United States - Inc-BW-C-27-M | ecosystem: Environmental > Terrestrial > Soil >...
TCACCGCTCCCTCTAACAGCATCATGTGGCGGCTTTAGCGTCGACCACGGACAGAAGCATGAGCTCGGCGACGTGACGATCAAGGGGACGCTTGACATCAACGGGCCCATTACAGAAGGGCGTGTACCCATAAATTGGTCGCTTCTCACGCTGCTGTTGGGCCCTTGAATATTTGGGCGCTGATTTTGCTTGCATCCTCAGCGACGGCCTTCAGTTGAGACTGAAAATATTCTACTTGAATGCGTAAAGCTTGCTGGAAATCCTTTGCACGCAGAAGCTTTTCCAAGAAGTCACGGTTGGCTGCAACTTGCCGCTCAAGGTATGTTTTGAAGTCGGCTATTCGCTCTTGATTGGCACCAGGAAGGCCTTGCATGGCCTTTTCAACCATATCGATGTAGCTTTGAGTGGCACCTTGCACCTTTTCGAGATTTTCAAGCATAAGGGCTTGAAGGGCTTCAAAGGGGTTCTTCTCATCTGCCATGAGACGCTCCAAGGCTAGGTACGCTGCAGTTTGGGTATAAGATCTAAGATCCAAATCAGTTCCTTGATTTAGATCGACTGGGCAGTACCCGCCACGGCTATCTCGCGCATGATCGCGGCATAGAGTCCCAGACCACCGCCGGCAGGTGGCGCAATTCAGGCGCTTCAAGTTCGGCCGCAGGCCCAAGCTCTCCGAGTACCAGCGGCAGGAAGCGCTGAGGCGACGTGAGGCCGGCGAGACCCTGGCATCAATCGCCAAGAGCTACGCCGTCGACACCGCATGATCTCCCGGTTGAACCGGTTGAACTGACCACAGGGTTGGAGAAACAAGAAAAGATCAAGATGCCACGGGGGGGGAATTGTTGCCGGCCTGGCGGGTTACGAGCCATGCAGCGGTGATCGGCACGGGCCGCCAATCATCTCCCCCAGTTGGCGGCGCACCCTCGCCTGGCTGAAGCGGGCCGCCTGAGAGGCCGATAATGACCAAAGTCACCGTGTATCAATATCTCGTGGTCGATTCCTACCGTATCGAGAGGCGGAAATCTGGGCGTTGGGGGACACGAGAGGGAATTGAATCGCTCAAAGACTTTGCCGAGATACTCGAAAGCACCGCCATCGAGGTCGACGCTTCGGCCGTCGACTCGTCGGGGTTCACGCAGTTGGACTTCAACCCAACAGCCGGCTGACTGCGTTGCCGTCGGCCCAGACGCCGCGGCCCTCCACTGAATGCGGCGTGGAAGCTGCCGCTAGGTGGGTAGCAGGGCCATAGATGTCGCTCGCCTATCGGCTTAAACTGGCGCGTTACCGCAAAGACTAGCCCCGCCTCTCGCGCGGGGCTTTTTCTTTGCAACTAAGGCGGCCTTATTCGGTTGGCGCGGTTGGTGCACTTAGCAGTGTGGCCGCCTCTTCCCCGCTGGCGACCGAGGCTTCCGCCTCGCCTCGAGCCATCCATCCGCAGTAACCCTCACCGGAGCTACGCACGGTGGGGGTTTTTGCTTTGGCTCATCCGCGCAGCTGTCGGTTGGGAGAACAGAAATTGAATGAATTGCCAGTGATCTTGCTCGTTGAAGACGACCAAGGGATTCAGGGCATCGTCGAAGACTCGCTTTCCGAGGGCGGTTTCGAGGCGCCGATGACGACCCCCGGCCGTCTCGCAGCGGTCGGGGTTTTGCTTTTCAGAACCTTAAAGCGACCCGGTAAACTCGGTTTTATCGTAGTCGGTCGTTGGGACGGGCGGCTTTAGTCGGACAGGTGAGGGTGGTGTTCAAAATAACCGTTGCACTTCAAAGAGGACATTTCGCCCGCACTTTCCCGTAAGGTGCTGATTTCATTGATAAGTGGCTCACCCTTGTCGTGTCCACCACCCAGTCTTCGGAAATCTGGACCATACAGGCCGCAGGCAGGAAAGCCGCCTTTGCGGCCATTTTTCGCGATTTCATCTAGCTACTTCTCAGTCTCTGGAAAGGCAATTTGGTCTTTGGGGCGATTTCGGCGCGCCGGTCTCCGGTTCCAAATCCCGTTCCCGGCGTGCAAGCCACTCTTTGCTTTCCCACGTCTCGGCTTGCGGCAGATCAACCAGGCTTCGGGAAAATGATTTTATAAATTTTTGCTTTTGAAAGGAGACTGCTATGCCTTCGCCCGATCCCGTCCACGCGCTGCTCGCGAAACTGGAAACCGAGCGGCTTAGCCTCGTCCAGAAACTTGCGCAGAGCAGCGCGTTATCCGCCGATGCCCTCAAAGAGCTTGCAACGCTGCAGGCAGCTCTGACTGCGGTCAGCGAAGAGATTGAAATTCATGGTCCAAAGCTTGGCTGGGGCAGTGGACAAGAACTGGAGTAGAGACATTTAGTATATCTCGGCGCGGGTGTTACAAGACCGACGTGCAGCGTCCTCGGGCGCGCGTGGAACGACACCCAGCCCTTACAAACCGCGCGTTTCCAAGACGCGCTAAATAGGGCGTTTTCTGCGGGGATTTCCGGCCTTTCATTTCTCGGGTTTTGGTCTCTGCAGGTGTCCACGCGCCTCAGCGGCGATTCTAGGCGTCCTGTCTCCGCGGCCAAAAATTCCGTTCCCGCGACTAGCTTCGAGTTCGAAGTCTGGGCTGCCCATTTGAAGCCGTGCTCTTTCGGGCGACATAGTAGGCGGGGTGGGTCAGTAGTTTCGGGATTCCGAGCCGAACCAGTAGGCCCGCCCTGTACTCGCGCCGAACTTTATTACTTGCAAGTTTTGTCAGCCTTCAAAGCTGTTTCCGCTGATGCGTGTGTCGGATGTGCTGTACCGATAACCTTCATGTTGCCACCAGCGGCAGGCTGGACATTGACAACTTCACATTTCATCGTCGCGGTATCTTGAGCCAGGTAGAACGAGGAAGCACCTGATGGCGGCGCCTGACCGGTAGTTTTGTCCTGCGCGAATGAAGGTGCCGCGAATGCGAGAATAGCAACGGTCGTTAAAAGAATTTTCTTCATGGTGTATACCTCCCGTCCGTAATGGACGGGGACCAAATAGTGTCAGCCGATATAGGTTCCTTGGCGTGGCTCTTAATTCATAAATCTTTTGGAGGTGAGCAATATTGACCAGCGACTCCGAACTTGCAGGAGCATGCTGGTTACATCACCGCTCCGTATCGGCATCTACCGGTGACTGAGAGTGTCGCGCTCCCGCCTGATCTAAGGCGAAGCATCATGCCATCACGTCAGCTTAAGCTCGTAGCCGACCAGACTCGGTATACCAACTCGCAACGTCTTCAATTGCGCCGCCAGATGCTTCGGTACGCTCGGTCGTGGCCGAGAGGATCATATGAACGGAATCAACGTCGGCAGACCGCCGCTTCGTTGCGCAGCTTCTCTGAAAACAAGGAGTGGCTTGACGTCCATACCTTTTTTCTCGTTCGGGAACATCATCGCGATCAAGGCGACCGACTTCGAAATTAGGACGGTGAGCAAAAGTGAGCAGCGCACCGCCGTTGGATGTGGTCAGCTGGTAACCGAACGTCGCGGCCGATCACGCGCGACGTTCCATGGCCCAGGTCGAATTCAGCCCCAGGGGCTGGGGCCGTCTATCTCCTAGTTTGGAAACGGAGGTAGAGCCCGTCGGAAAATCCTATTGATGAGGCCACAACGTAGCGGAGACGCTGCGGTGTCGGCTGATCCGCTGGTGGTCGGACCGGTGTCGGCTGAGCCTCGGAGCCGCTCCATTAACATGGTGCAATGGGTCGGGAGCGCATCCGGGGGGACGTTCAATCTGACACGCCAAGAGGAAGCAGACGAAATGATTATCGCTATGAAAACGTTTCTAAAGCCGGAATGAAGAAAAGTGAGGCGGCCTACAACGTGAATACCACAAAGACGAACGCCCCGATAAGGACAATCGCTCCTGCGAGAATGACAACAACGAAAAATCTAGCCATTCCAGCCAACGCCGGGATGACTAGATTTGTTGCCGGGATGGCTAGATTTGTTTGTTACGTGGGCGGCTGTAGACCCGGCGATGATAGCCACAGATTGATTTGGGAAGCGGTCTTTAGCTGACTGGCCTTCCGGCAGATACGGTTTTTTACATTCAAAAGGGCAGGGTCAAGCTCACTGTCCTATCGAGGCCGTCGTCGGAATTTTAAAACCGGGCCAGTTTTTCGGCGAGGGCTGTCTCAATGGCCATCCATTGCACATCGCGACCACGACGGCGATGGAAGAATGTAATCAACAAAGAAGCAATGATCGCTACCCTTCATAACGAGCCGAAATTTTCCGAGCTGTTCATGGCGTATCTCTTGACACGGAACAGCCGAGTTGAAGAGGACTTGATCGACCAGCTTTTCAATTCAAGCGAGAAGCGACTCGCCCGCCTTCCCACTAGCCATGCGCTTGACCCAAAAGTTCGCTCCGCTGGCACCCGAGAGAAGACCGCAGGACCCGCAAATGGATGGCAGTGGCCTTCGGTTCAAAACTATGGATCATGGCGGGGAATATCCCGACACAATGCCGCAATCCATTGTCGTGACCGACCCCAAAGGGCGCTCATGCATTTACGTGCCGATCACGCAGGACGGCAAGGTTGTGGATTGTTTAGGACACACGATAGACATAGAGGACGATTGAAATTCGCGCACCGCGCCCTTCGTGAACCCGTTTCGAGCGCGGTGAGATCGGTCCTCTGTTTCGGGCGGCTTGATGGGTCGTCTCGAAGGGCTTGGTGTCGAAGCGTCGCGACCGGCCCTATCAGGCTGGACGGTCGGAGACACAAACACCGTCCGACATAATGACATGACGCGGGTTAGGCGAGTGCCGGTTAAGGTTTGAGGTTTGAAGGCGAGACCGGCGGTTCCGCATTAGGAACAACCTGTTTTCGCCGTTATGTCGGAACCCGACCCGTCGCGCTCGGTTATCCAAGCTGATTTACTAAGCCGGACTTCAACCGGATCATCCCCTGAAAAAGCCGACCGTAGTGATGGGGCTGGGAACTGTTTGCTCCACTGACCTTCAAGATCAAGAGGAGCTTGCCATGCCCTCAAACAGAGAATCCACGCGGGACCGCGAACGGCTTCAATCGGCCGCGCCAATTTGTGACGATGCGAACCTGCTTAAATTGGATGAAGAAGTTGCCGAACATGTGCGCGAAGCAAAGCGCCGCGATGCGTTAGGTCCCGATGAATTAGTCTCGACAGTCGTTGATGCGGTTGCGCGTAACTATTTTCGGCACATCCTTCGAAAACAAGCGCGCGTTACGCCCCTTCGGAGTCGGACGCGCTCTTGAAGAAACTAAGATGGACAACGCCCGATATATTCCACCGCGTCGCTGGCGCGATAGGACACGGCGCCGCCGTTGGCTGGACAACTTTGTCGTCCGACGGCTCGCACTCGCCGCCCTCGTGATTGTTGTGTTGCTGATTATGCTTCTTCTAACTTATCGGTACGCGTGACTAACGTGCGCCTAGCACCATTCGGACCCGATCCGTTTTTGTGTAACTTGTAACTTCTAATCCTTCGCACGATATCCGATTGACAGGCCGTTGAACGCGGGGCGTGGTTTCATCTTGAGGGGTGCACCGCCTCGCTTGTGTCCAGTTCGCGACTAGGAATCCAAGTGAGCAGTTCCAAAAGGCGGACCCGCCCCAATGACCAAGAGTAATCGGGAACGCTCGCCATACCCGCACGTTGATTAGGCTTCTCTAACCTCAGAGGAGGATTTTATGGACTGGAACCAAGTTGAAGGAAATTGGAAAGAGGTTAAGGGCAAGGTCAAAGAGAAGTGGGGCAAACTCACTGACGACGATCTAACCGCAATCAATGGGCAGCGCGACCAATTAGAAGGTCGGCTGCAACAGCGATATGGGTTTGCGAAGGATCAAGCTCGTAAAGATGTGGACACTTGGTTTTCATCGCTGAAGTAACCAAAGCCCTTCGCAGACATTCGCAAAAAAACGATTTAGATAATAAAGGGCCGGTTGTCACCGGCCTTTTTTTGAAGTGAAGGAAACAAACAATATGTCACGTCACAATGAAATGCCACCCGTGCCGCCCGCCAATCGAAGCCACAAGGGCACTGGTGACAATACCGAAGTAAGCAAGGACACGTCGAAAAAAAAGGGCGAAGTGAATACCGCCGAACAAGGCGACACAGCCAATATAAAGCAAAATACGACCAATGCCGGATTCTTCAAAGGACGGCGTGTGAAGTAACTCGGTTGAAAGAGGCCGGTACAACCACTGCTCCCTATGTACTGTTGGTTGGCAAATTCATACTTCCGCGTTCCTTCGGCGAAAACCCGAGTTTGCCCAGTAGGCCGATCAATAACGACACGTGACCTACTGTTAGTTGGTTGAGCCGATACCGTGCTGTCAAGGTCGCGGCTACGCGAAAGCCGCCAAGGTCTCCCTCGACGGCTAGTGCCATTGCGTTTGCTTGGGAGGTGCGCTGCGTCGAGCGGAGCTCGAACGCGGTGCCTCTTCTTATTTGGACGCACTGTCTCAATTAGGCGACGGGTGCGGGCTGTGTCCGGGGTAGGTCGTCATCAACAAAAGGGGCGCCTTGGTGAGCGCGTTTTTTCCGTCTGCCGCACTCATCGGAAATAGCACGACCGCGACCGGCGAAGCCTGGGCGTCACCGTGATGCCTGCTTCCCTTCGACAAAGTTAACCTCAACGCCCTTCCTGACTGATTTCGCCAATCGCTCCACGTCCCAGTTCGTCATTCTCACGCAGCCGTGTGACTCGGATTTGCTGATCCGGGACGGTTCAGCCGTTCCATGAATGCCGTAGCCATTCTTTGAAAGGCCTATCCACATCGTGCCGACCGGATTATTGGGACCTGCGTTGATCGTGAAGGGCTTCGTCGACCCGACCCCCTTAAATTTGTATTTTGGGTCATATCGGTATGTCGGATTGGGCTCGATCGAAACAACCTTCCAGTTGCCTGATGGTGTGGGTGTCTCCTCGCTGCCAACGCTGGCCGGATAAAACGCGACAAGCGTTCCATCCTGCGCGAGGGTTCTCACTGTCTCTCGACCCTTGTCGACTTCGATGCGTGAGACCTTACGCGATTGTTTGTCGGCTGAGAGACTTGCCACGTTGATCTTGTCGCCGACGCGATCGAACTTCTTTCCCGGGTTGATCTCTGCCAGTAGATCCTCGCTCATGTGGAAGTGTTCGCCCAGAGCCTCCTTCGAGCTCGTATAGTTCAACCTTTTTAGTGATTTCTTGTCCTCCAATTTGGCCGGCAGCTTGTCGATGAATGGTCCCTTCACGTCCTGATCTGTCAGGGCGTATTTAACGATGACCGGATCACCCGAGCCTTGCTGAAGCTTGGACCATATCTCCGGGGTAAGAACCTTGCCGGACGGAAGACTGTTCGCTTCTGCGAAGGCCCGAAGTGCTTTCTCGACATTATCGCCGAACCTGCCGTCGATCTCACCCGGAGAGAACCGAGCTCGATCAAGCAGCACCTGAACCTTGACCGCGAGAGGGTTGATCCGATCCTCCGAAGCGAGCTTTCCGGTAAAGGTTGCCGCGTTGATCACATCCGGCTTGAGCTCAGTCGCAGCTACTGGAAGCTGCAGAAGGGCGGTCAATTCGAGTGCTATGATCCACTGTTTCATTATGCCTCTGGCCGGCTTTCTAAGTCAGTTCGGGCGACGATTATGATTGCGACGACAATGAATGCCGCACAAGCGGCCTCCCCGAAGGAATGCCGCTTGAGTTCGCAATTATTGATCAGTCGCTCGGTCAAGGATATTGTTCCGTATTATATGCTGATCCGTGGACTTCATAAAATGCATTAGCTAAAACTTAATCTGACATCTGGAGAAGCCCCGCAAGGCTTCAGCTGGTCAGAAAGAAATGCTTTGCCAATTGAGGGGAAACTCCTCGTTTGAAAATACCCCGGCATTGTTCGGGGCTTTCTTCATACGGTAGGCACCCGCGATGTCAGGTTTGGGGTCATCAGATCGATTCAGTTATTCGTCCTTCCATTTGATCCAGCAGCCAATAGACGCCTTTATAAGCGTCAACCGCATGTGCCAGGAAAATGCTGGCGCTGAACAGTCCCATAAGCGCAGTGGCCAATTCAAACATGGAAATCACCTAATACTGCGCGCTGATCCTGGCGGATTCATAAAGGTCGGTGTTTCAGGTTGATTTCATCGCCCGGAAAAAACGCTGACTGCGCCATTGCGGAAGTAGTTGCTGGAGCATTCGCCGGTGCGGACGTTGTTGAGGCAGTTGTCGAGGTCACCGGCTGGTCAACCCACTTCAGCTTATCGAAGGCGACTGCCACGTAGTGTTCGCCCAAGCCGAGAACGCCGCCCACACCTAGAATGACATTGGCCACCTTGTCTGACCTATCCAAAATCACGTCGTTAATGTCGCCGATCTTCTCTTTTGCTTCATTGTACACATCGACGCCGGCGAGCTTGGACCCGCGCCATTCACCCTCCCTGTGCGTGGTAGCACTGGTAGTCGAATCAACTTGGTTTGTGGCTATTTGCGCCGACGCCGCGCCGGTCATCGACGCGGTAGCCAGGAAGGCTATTGCAAGACATTTGTAAAGCATGATGTTCCTACACTGTTTAGGAAACAATAATGCGGTGGGACTTTGCGCTCGATAAAATCGGAGTGGCTGACCGCCTGATCCGATCGCCTATTGCTTCGATTATTCATTCCGACCTAAAAACGATGCATCTCGCGGACGATGGCGGCTGCGCTGGGCGGGCTCAGTGGATCGGGTTGGCTTTCGAGCTTTTCTGAGAGGCGGGCGATGATAGCGTTTTCGGCGTCTCGGATAGCCGCCTCAATAAGCGCGGGCCACTTGCGCCTATCCGACTTTTCGAGCTGCTCGGCGATTGCTTTGGCCCGTTGTTTCGGTTTCATATCCATCATCAACTTTTGCGGGTCTCAAATGATCCCCACGTTTGCTCCGTCATTCCTCGAGCGGCCTCGCCAGTAGGCTAAGGCTCTACCAGCAGGTCTTCGTTTCAAAAATTAGCGGCGACCAGATCATAAGAACCCCTGCTGCCGCGGACGTACACGCTAGCAGCGGCGGCGCATATCAAATCACGGTTGGAATCGAACGCGTTCAGGAAACCCGATTCATTGGGGTGAGCATCCGGTTGAATTCGCCTCAGCGCGCCTTCGTCTATGAAGAATGATGCCTCTATCGCGCTGTCGTATCCCCAAAATCGCACGGCACGCCGCGTTCGGTCATATGAACGACTATGATTTGGAAATTCAATCATGTGATCGGGTCCGATCAAGTTCAGGTTGCACGAAGCTCTGTGCCGGCTTGCGCACGATTTGCATCGAGACATACTCGACGGCCATGGTTCGCCTGACCCGTGACGCGTACGCCGAAACGACGTGCCGTTGACCGACGCAAGATTTGGCAGGGCTGCGGCGTCGCGCAACGGGAAAAAGATGTTGAAGCGATCCGACTGTGCCAACGGCGTAAATGGTCACTCTCGAATCGGATTACAACCTGCTCGCGACAAGTAAGTTGCGACCAGCACTGGTTATTCGGCGGACGGCCACCATATCCTCCATATCACCGCGCGTCCCCCGGCTGTTATCGGTGACTGAGAGTGCTGCGCTCCCGCCGCTACAAAAAGGCGGTCCGATATGGCTTATATCAACCAATTCAGTGTTCGCGAGTGGCTCGTTCCTCCGGTATTGCTGCCGATCTTTTTTGCCCTGTTGATCGCCGCTGCGATACTTATTCAGTGGTAGTTCGCCTCGGCGGACCCGCGCCATCAGCTCAAGCAAAAAGTCATTGTTAGCTGACGAGCTGAACACAAGGGCAGTGGCCGCCCTGGATGAAGCTCGTCGACGGTTCTTCCAAAGGAGGTTGTCCGGCGGCGTAACCTTACAGCGCGATTGTTGGCGGGGCGGGTCCATGGTTTCACACTTGCCGAACCATTAGACCCGCCTGCATGCTTGCGACGTAACTAGATTAGTTGACGCAAGTCTTGTCAGCCTTCAAAGCCGTCTCAGCCGATGCCTTTGACGGGTGGGCAATACCGACGACCTTGATTTTACCGCCCGCAACGGGCTCGGTCTCGACGATTTGACATTTCATCGTCGCGGTATCTTGAGCCAGGTAAAACGATTGCGGAGCTTGGCCGACGGTCTTGGGCGTTTCAGCCGCGAATGAAGGTGCTGCGAATGCGAGGGTAGCGACTGTCGCTAAGAGAATCTTTTTCATGGTGTCTACCAGTTGTCGTGCGTCCTGTATTCGGACATAGCGCAAATAGACTCAACCGAAGAAGGTTCCAGTCAAAATAGATTTGTTTTTGGACCCCAACCAATGATTGCGCTCCTTCTCATGGAACCATCGGATCGCGAGCCTATTGGCTTCCCGACACAATCACTTTTGGAGAATACAATGAGCAGTCTCGCGATCTCTCTAGCGGTCGGCGTAAGCGCGCTTTTCGCGACCGCCGCTTCCGCTGCACCGCTTTCCGCCGATGTATCGGTCGGACCGGGGAGCAACATTCAACACGTTCGCATGGTCTGCAACGAAAACGGCCGTTGCTGGCGCCAACGCGATGAAGGTCGCGTCATCATCCGTGAACCCGGTGATTCCTACGGATACGCTCCTCGCGAGCGCTATATCGAACGCCGGGGTTACGACGAAGGGGGTATCGGCTTTCGCGCTCCTGGCGTGAGCATCGGTATCGGCACCGACCGCTATTGAGTTCGAAAGGGAACCCGCAAAACTTCTCCGGGGTCTCCCGCCACGACTAACCCAGTGCGTTAAAGATTGGCCCCGGCCGACTTTGTTCGGTCGGGGCCAATGATCGACAAGCAACGATGGCCGAACGCCTGCCCTAATTTATGGCGGCCAATCAAAAACAAGGCGGCCTGAATCATGCAAGTCACCGACCCTGCCATCACGTTTATTCTGGTTCTCGCAATCGGCATCATCGCCGGGCTCTTATTCGACCGGCTTGCTGGACCATCGTGGCTTGCCCGTCAATTCTCCGGATCGACCCGCGGCGTCATCACGAGCGCATTGGTTGGTGTTGCTGGCGCCTTCGTTGGCTATCATGTCGCCATGCTGCTTGCGCTCGGCGGCGGGATAGTCACGTCAGTTATCGCAGCGACAGCCGGTGCTGCTGTCGTGCTGTTCGGCTGGCGAATGGCCAAGTAACGGCCGAAAGTCACGCCGCGCTCTTTTTCGTGCCATCTTATTTGTGCCCTGGGGCTCGTTATTCGAACCTTTGATCCCATATCTATGTGTATCCGGATCAACCATCGAGATTGGTCGGAATGCGCGGAGACTTCCAACGAAAGGGCTCTGCATGTTCAAATCTCAGCAGTATCGTGCAAAAACAGCCGAGTACGGCGAACTGGTTAATAGTTCGACCGGTTCGGACGAAAGCCGTAATTTTCGAAAATTGCAGGAGTGCCTCGCCTCGCTCGCGGATAATGAGCAGGGGCTAGCGGACGGCTATGACAATGCCGTGCAAGTTGCAAAGAAAGAAGGACTCGTGACATGGCGCTCACGCGAGGAGGATTTGGGCGCTACGACTATGACCGGATCGTCGTTCTGTTACGATGACGAATGCTGCGACCGAAGTGGCTGCGCGATCAACTCCGCTGCCATGGACGAGGAGAGGGGACAACCGCCGTCTACCGAACTGTAAGCAAGTCAACCGCCTCGCAGCTTTATCTTTGAAGCGTAGCAAGTCAGTTGATTTTGGTGGCTATTGGCAGCAGCACTCGAAAGATGTTCATGCCTAAGCAAAAGCTTCACACCCACGAAGAAGTCTTTAAAAATCATGTCTCCGGTCAGTATGACGAAACCATATTTCGTTTCAGAGTGCCGGGTGGCTGGATTTATACGCACACTATTATCCGGTTTGGCTCGGTCGATAAAAACTATGTAGCAGATACTTTCGTTCCTGATTCTAAAGTGGACATGGATCTTCCAATTCACCACACGGATGATCCGCGACGCGATCTTTGATTTGGGTCGCGCCGCCACCGCTATCGCTGGTTCGGCCGTCGTGACGCGTGCATGCTGCCGAATTCAAGCAACATGACCGATGCTCTTGCTAGCAAAACCCGTGCTCCCTGTCGCGGGGGAATACCTCCACTCACGCCCGAGCAAGCTGAGTTCCTTCACGCAAGGCCCCAGACTGGCAACTGGCGGAGAAAGCTCACCGCATCGAGCGGAGCTTCCGGTTTCAAGGCGCTTACCTTCCTTCCAAATATCCACGAATTAACTCGCTTTTGATATCCCTGGAGGCGCACAGTCAGACAATCACCGCTCCGCCTCCCAGGCGTTACCGGTGACAGAGGGTGTTGCGCTCCCGCCTATTCGAGGGAGGCATCATGCCCCGGTCTCAATGCCTGTCGTCCGTCATTCCAATCGTTGCAATTGAGCGCCCCACTTGTCCGAAGTGCAAGGCCCCGATGATGCTCACCAGTATCGAGCCAGCACGCGCGGGCATCGACTTGCATACGTTTGAATGCGCTATCTGCAATCACGTACTTAAGACCCTTGCCGCGTATGAAGACCACATGAAGTCCAAGGGTCTTGGACGCTGGCTTCAAGGCGATTTGCACCCACCGAAGTAAGGAGCGCCGGCGTGAACCGGCGGATTTTGTAAATTCCTTGAAAGGAGACGCGCCGTAGAATTGCCCACGAGCTCAGCCCCCGGTATCCGAGCCTCAGGCTGATTTAGCAGCGTTGGGGCAGTCAAGAGTCGGCGCGGTCATCAACGCTCGGCGGTGATGGGGGCCTTGCCGTTCTCTGCCTAGATCTCATATCTCGTCGCTTTTCGCGATGTCCGAACCAAAAACTCGATTAAGCATGGTGGCAGTTGAACTGCCGTACCTCGCGGGTAGTTTTCGCGATCACAATTCAGCGTGGGTCCAGGTGTGCTGATTGTTTGTTCTGTTTGACCGACGCCATGTCCGCCTCTCCAAACGAAATGAGCCGCCGCTCGTTCTCATCCCACAAAGACAGCCGTACACACCGGAAACTTTGGAGCAAGGTGATTCGTCTGACGGCAGCGAGCTGCGGGTGGTCCCGCAACACATCCGGCAATCGATAGCAAGGAATTCGACTGCATAGGTGATGGATGTGGTGGACGCCAATGTTGGCCGTGAACCAGCGCAAAATACCCGGCAAGTGATAGTGGGAGCTGCCGTACAGCGCAGCTTCGTGAAAACTCCAAGCCTCGTCATGGGACCAGGAGGTGTCCTCGAACTGGTGTTGGACATAGAACAGCCACACACCGATCGACGACGCCAGAACGGTGATTGGGAGGTGGACAAGCAGGAAGGGCCCAAAGCCGACCAGCCGGATCATCGCGGCGACCAGAATCGCGATGGCAGCGTTCGTGCCCATTGTACTTAGCCAGGGCTTCCAGCCGCTTCGCATCATCCCTATCGGCAAGCGGTGCCGCAAGATGAACAAATAGGTGGGACCGACGCCGAGCTGCACGAGAAATTCATGCACGGTCAGCGTGTCAATGTCGCCAACGCCCCGGTGATCGAGATTGCCCGAACTCGCGTGATGGAGTGCATGACTTCGTCGCCAGAGATCGTACGGAGTGAGAGTCACGACACCGATGGCTCGTCCAACCCAATCGTTTGCAAGACGGCCGTGGAAGAACGACCCGTGGCCGCAGTCATGCTGGATCATGAAGAGACGGACGAGGAGGCCCGCCGCGGGCGGAGCCCCCAGCAGGCCAATCCGATAGCCATGGTCAAGAGCCGTCCACATCAGAGCCCAGATGACAACGAAGGGCACTGCCGTGATCAACAGCTCGAATACGCCGCGCGCGCTGTTCGGCTCGCGATAACGGGCGAGCAGGTGCGCCAACGCGCGGGTTTCTGGTGGGCTATGAACCATCTCTAGGTTGCTTCCGCACTTGTGTTCAAGGAAGGCCGCCCCGCAATGGACCCTTGCACAACAACCCCAAGACCGCGTGAGCTGTGCCTCAAGTTGACTGGAAAGTCGGTGAAACCTCACCTTTTGAAATGGCGTTCTGTTGCGTGGTGCGGTTGCTCAGCGGCAAAGGCCCATTTGCATTGGCCGGCGCGGTCTTGTCCTGCCCCGCCAAAGCCAAAGCCACGACGGGATTCATGCTGTCGACCATCGATGTCGGCATCAGGATCGTGGTGCCGCGTTCCTTGGTCGTCTCGTAGATGATGTTCATGGCGCGGAGTTGCAGGGCGGCGGGCTGACCCGCGTAGATCATGGCCGCCTCGACGAACTTGCCGGCTATCGCGGCTTCGGCCGATCCGAGGATGACACGGGCTTGCTTTTCCCGCTCGGCCTGGGCTTGCCGAGACATCGCATCCTGCAAGGCCACCGGGATCGCGACGTCGCGGATCTCGACCGACTTCACCGAGATACCCCAGTCCGCCGTTTTGCGTCCGATTTCGCTGCGCAACAGCTCATCTGCGGCGGTCCGCTCCGACAAAAGCGCTGATAGCATCGACGCGCCGATCATCTCGCGCAACGAGGTCTGGGCGACACGATCGATGGCTTCCCGATAGTTCGTAATGTTCAAAGCCGCCTTCTGCGCGTCATGGACGAACCAGAAAATGATGGCGTCCACGTTCACCGGAACGGTGTCCTTCGTCAGGGCCTCCTCGGCGCTGAAAGCGGTGGTCTGAATACGCTCGTCAATGACGGCCACGACGTTGTCGATGACCGGAATGATCAGGAAAAGTCCGGGCCCCTTCACGCCGCGCAATTTGCCGGCGCGCAGGATAACGAATTTCTGCCAGGTGTTCGCCATCTTCAGAGCGGAGGCGATGACGATCGCGAAGAACACGAAGACGACGCCTGGGAGGAGGTAGCCTGCCGCAACTAGGGCCGCGCTGACGACGAGGCAGACGATCGTAAGAAATACGGTGATCGGATTCATTTTGGCTCCTACCTCAAGAGATCGCCCTGCGAAATCGGATGTTGACCCGTATCTGGATGTTTTGCTGAGCAATATTGCTCATTCCAAAATCCAGCAATTTCAAACCCGAATTCGCCATAGCGGCTTGGGCGATGAGCCGTGTCTTCGTGTCTGCTGAGGTATGGCAGCCCCACTGAAGCCCTGAAGCAGGGAAGGCCCTTTTGGGTCTCCCAAAATTATTAGAACGAACCATAGAGGCTGGCATAGGGGCTAGAAGCGTCAGGTGAGAGGATGGCGGGTACGCGGCGGTGAGCGCGCCGCGGCTACGATGACGTAGATCACTCCCCATGAAACGGCCGATCGAAGACTCTGGCTCAACGTCGACGACGTCGGCTCCTGGGCGCATTACGGACTCAAGTCAGACATCAGATCATGTCCGTTTCCTGGACATCCAGGTTCGGAAAATTGCGGAGGACCTTCGCTGATCATGATCTACTTTTAGTGCGCCATCGCGATTTCACCCGACACTTGCTCGCGCCTCGCATCAATCCGCAGCAGCACGACAACGATGGCGCCCACCAGCGCGCAACCCGCCAGCAAAAGTAGGCCCGCGGTAAAGTTGCCGGTCAAATCCTTCAGGTAGCCCATCGCGTAAGGACCGGCGAAACCAGAAAGATTTCCAAGCGAGTTGATCGCGGCAATGCCGGCGGCGGCCGATGCTCCCGTCAGGAAACTTGCCGGCAGCGGCCAAAACATCGGGGGCACCGCAGAGACGCCGATCTGTGCAAAACACAGCAACCCCATGACGATGACCGGGTTGGAAACGATACCTGCCAATCCGATCCCTGCAGTGGCCATCAAAAGTGCCACGGCGACGTGACCTTTTCGTTCCATGGTCCGATCGGAATGACCACCGAGCAACATCATGCCCACGGCCCCGAAAACAAAAGGCAGTGCCGCGAGCAATCCGGTCTGGGTATCGCTGACACCAAAAGCCTTGATGATGGTCGGCAGGAAAAAAGCCACGCCATAACTTGCAGCATTCAGGCAGAAATACACCAGAGCGCACAATAAAATGCGGGGATCCGTGAGCGCCTGTCCTAAGGAAAGATGTTCGACCTTTTCCTTGTTTCGCTTCTCGGTGGCCTGAACGTTTTCCAGCCACGCGATCTCATCTTGTTGCAGCCAGCGAGCCTGCCGCGGGAGATCGGTTAGATAGATCAGGACGCTGATGCCCACCAGAACGGACGGCAACGCCTCGAGAATGAATAGCCACTGCCAGCCTTCCAAACCCCATCCCGTCAGGCCGAGCAGCATCCCGGAGATAGGCGACCCAATGATCGACGAAATCGGGATTGCCAACATGAACAAGCTGATGACCCGGGCGCGATAAACCGCCGGGAACCACAGGGTCAGATAGAAGATGATGCCCGGAAAAAAGCCCGCCTCGCAGGCGCCGAGCAGCAAACGCAGAGAATAGAAAACACCCGTCGTCGGAATTCCGGTCACTGCTGATATCGAGGGGATGAATGCGAAAGCAGCAGAAACGATCCCCCACGTAATCATGATGCGGGCGATCCAAACGCGCGCGCCGACTTTTTCCAAAAAGATGTTGGAGGGTACTTCAAATAGGAAGTACCCGACGAAGAACAATCCCGCGCCCAATCCGAAGGCTGCTTCACTCAAACCAAGCGCCTGGTTCATGTGTAGCTTGGCGAAGCCGACATTGACGCGATCGAGATAGGCCACAAAATAGCACGCGATCAGGAACGGAATTAGCCGCCACATAACCTTGCCGATGACACGTCTCTCTATATCTCCCATGGCAAAAGCCTCCCGTCATGTGAAGGCCTGTTCAGAAATCCGGGCCGGGTGCGAACTCTTCACTTGTAAGCGCTTTGGGTTTTGAGGCCATGATTCGAATATTGCACCGTTCGTAATTATTGATTGGTCAATTTTGCTCAATCGCCGCGCGATATCTTCGCGCACACAAGCAGCCTCGGTGCGCCATTCGCACCGGTACCGTTTCGGTGCGCACTCGCCCTGAACGAAATTGGTTCCGTCCCAGGGAACCATAAACTCGCGGTAGCGGTGTATCACCGGTGACTTCAACGCTCAAACTTTCATTGGCGCAAGCGATGTAGTCCGACAGTCACACTGTCCCAATGCCGGGCCGCTACGACGCGCTGACGTAGTTGTCGGACAAGGGTGTGATGTCGCCTCTTGGCACGAAACGGACCTGGCGCGATGTCCGCTCTGAGTCCGCTTTCGCGGTTAAAGCGGAAGTTGGACTTCGGGGCAGTCAGGTCAGTTTTTGACCCCAAGACAGACATCCGGAGGACTTACCGGCCAGGGATGTCGTCACGGTGTGGCTGGCGAGGCGGCCGATACGACAACACAACCAACCTCCCTCAATGATGCTTGACTGGAATCAGTGAAGGTCCGTTCAGGTCCGCTGGCAGTATCTCGAACAGCACGTGCACCATGGGTTCGCTCGTCTTGTTTCGCGGATAACCGGACGACCTCGCGAAATCGGGAACGCTTCCTAACATCAGGCGTAGCGCAAGATCGCAGGCCATCGCAGATTTGTCGATTGGAGCGCGTGGCGAGCCTGCATCATAGTGCCGCGGCGAAACAATAGGTCACCCGTCCTGACTTCGGAGACGCTATAGTTCTTCGATGAGCTGCCATCCGGATGGTGCCGAAGTCCGCGTTTTCTTATTGGCAGCGCGAGCGCTGTCGGCGGGCATATAATTCAGACCATTCATTTTCTGGTCGATCTCTCAAAAGCCATCTGAGGAACGTTGAAGGAGAGCTGATATGCCGACATTCATTACGTACGCCTCATATTCCCACGCCGGTATCAAAGGAATCGTCGACAAGCCCACAGATCGCACTGATGCGATCAAGACACTGGTCGAGAAGGCCGGCGGCAAACTCGTCACGGCCTATATGACGACAGGCACGAACGACGTCGTGCTTGTTACTGAACTGCCCGATGGATCAGACGCGGTTGCGGTCGGAATGGCGGCGGCCGCAAGCGGAGCGGTCTCGAAGATAGAGACGGTCCGCGCCTGGACACTTGGCGAGTTCAAGGGCATCGCCGAGAAGGCGGCCCGGGTCGCCACGAGCTATGTGCCGCCAGGACGATGATTGACCCGTCGCCATTCTGACCAAACGTGAAGCCCGCTCCGCCAGAGACCAGGTGAAGCGGGCGGCTTTCCTGTTTCAACAAAGCCAACTTCGGTGCGCTGACTTTACAGCCGGAATTTGCGTGTCCGTTGACGGTGAATCATTAGCTACCGGTCCAGAACGAACGCACCGAAGTGTGTTTTGGCGAGCCGTTTTTGGGCTGCACAACGATTAAGTCATCATAGAGCTAGGAGAGACCAATGAAGCACCGAATGCTCGGGTTGTTGTTAGCATGCTTAGCTCTTCAGTCTTACTGTGGAAGTCTTCGACCGGTTTTTTGAGGTCCCTCAGATCGCGCAGCGCGCTGCGCAGGTGGCCTTGCGCGGCCTTCTGTCTTCCCTCCGGGCTCAGGTCCCGATTGAGC
>Ga0210407_10001948_pt1 | contig 18371 bp, 13 predicted proteins | sample IncBWC27MmetaG_FD_150860 | JGI IMG/M metagenome (GOLD analysis project Ga0210407, IMG submission 150860) | Forest soil microbial communities from Barre Woods Harvard Forest LTER site, Petersham, Massachusetts, United States - Inc-BW-C-27-M | ecosystem: Environmental > Terrestrial > Soil >...
GACGATGATCGGGACGTTCGCAGCGCGAGCGTGATTGATCGCTTCCTGCGTCTGCGGCATCACCCCTTCGTTGGCGGCGACCACCAGCACGACGATGTCCGTGACCTTGGCGCCGCGCGCGCGCATCGCCGTGAAAGCTTCATGGCCGGGAGTATCGACGAATGCGATCGTACGGCCGCTTGTCTCGACGGTGTAGGCGCCGATGTGCTGGGTGATTCCGCCGAACTCGCGCGCGGTGACATTGGTGTGACGAATCGCATCGAGCAGCGAGGTCTTGCCGTGATCGACGTGGCCCATCACCGTGACGACCGGCGGTCGAGTGACGCTCTCGCCGACGACGACTTCCTCCGGCGTTTCTTCGATCGCAGATTCGGCGTCGAAGGACACGTTCTCGACACTGTAGCCGAACTCGCCGGCGAGCAGCGTCGCGGTATCGACGTCGAGCACCTGGTTAAGTGTCGCCATCTGGCCGAGTTCCATCAGCTTTTTGATCAGGTCGCCGGCCTTGACGCCCATCGAGCGGCCGAGATCGCCGACGGTAACGCCCTCGGTGATTCGGACCACGCGCTTGGAGGCCTTGGGCGTGGTGATTTCGGTCTTGCGTTGTTCCTTGCCGGGCAGGGCGCGGCGTTTCTTGGGAACCCGCAGTCCGCGCATCTCGCGCTCGGCGGCGAGATCCGTGCTGCCCTTCTTGACGACTTTCTTTTTCTTGATTCCGCGTCCGCCACCAGGCTTGGCCGTCTGATCGGGCGGAAGCTGCGGCATCCCGTCGGCCGGACTTGGTTGCTGCTGCGGCTGTGGAGCGAAACGGCCGGTCAGGCCGGGACGCGCTGCCGGAGCGCCGGCAGCGGTGCGTGAGGCCGGCGACGCGGGACGCGCTGGCGCCTTCGGCCTCAGATCGATCTTGCCGAGCACCTTGGGTCCCATCTGGCCGTCGTCGAGGGTCGGGCCAGCCTGTGAGCCGCGAGTAAGGTTGATCGATCCACGCTGCGCAGCATCGGCCGGTCGCACGCGATCGGTGCGATAACCGAATCGCGATGAAGGAGCTGCCGGCGTCGCAGGCGCGGCCTCGACCGGGACCGGCGTGGACTCGGGTTCGACCGGCTCCACAATTTCGGGTTCCGGCTCCGGCTCGGGTTCAACGATCTCAGCCGGATGCACCGGCGGATGCGCCTCGTAGTCGGGCACCGGGATATCTTCGACCGGCGCGACGACCGGCTCGGGTGCTCGATGATGCGGCGCAGCTGCAGGCTCCGCGTGATGAGAAAGATCGGGAGCCACGGCGTCAGGCGCGGGCGAATCGTCGAGGAATGGCGAAGCGAACGAATCGTCTTCAGCCTGCTCAACTTCAAAGTGGAAAGGAGTATCGGCGCCGCCGGACTGGCCCGGTTCGGCATGACGCCGGCGCATCACGGTGGCATTGAGGCGTTTTTCGAGAATCTTGCCGCTGCTGGTTTCGAGCACGGTTTCGCGGCGCAGGATGGTCGCGCGATGCGCCTGCTCGTCGAGATCGGCCTTGAGCCGATCGGCCTCTTCGGGGGAGAGCAAACTCGATTCAGAATGAGTGTGCCCGAGCTTGAGCCGGACACATCCGGCGAGTAATTCCTCGACCGGGAATCCCCAATCAGTGGCGAGTGTCTTGATCCGCTTTCGCGCCATCCTAGTTATACTATTCGACCTTTAAGTTTCTATCCAGTCTGCGTTTGATTGTCTCGGCGATGACTAGTCTGTCGGAACGATCGATCTTGCGCCGCAGCGCGCGAAATTCCTTTACCTTTGAATTCACGAATCTATCGGCACATTCGAGCGTCGAATGCAGATAACCGCCACGTCCGGGTCGATGCCCCTCAAAATCCACCTCAATCTTTTCATTCACGACCGCAATCCGCACCATCGCGGACTTCAAATCCTTTTTCATGCATCCGATACAAGTGCGTTCAGGTTTCGCTCGGTTCGAGTTTACGATTTTTCTCCCGCATCTTCGTTCACCGCCGGAGCGGGATCTTCTCCCGCCGCAGGAGCGGATTCTTCGCCGGCCGCGAGCACTGGCTCTTCCCCGATCGTCTCGCCGGCAGCTTCAGCGCCTTCCGCTTGGGTCGCCGCGAGCGCTGCGGCTGCGGCAGTCTCTGCGGCGGCAGCTTCCGCAGCGGCAGCCTTGGCTTCCGCTGCGGCCTTCTTGTTGGCGACGTGCTCGCGCGCCGCGTTGATTATCTGCGTCGCGCGCTCCTTGCTGATCCCCTCAACGTCGAACGCGGTCTCGTCGGCCTCCGATAATTGCTCGGCGGAGCGGAAACCCCACTGGTAGAGCAGCTCGGCGTTGATATCGCCGATGCCGGGAATCGCGTTGAGCGATGCACGCGCGGAGCGGGCTTCTTCTTCGGCCTCGGCCTCGCTGCGCACGTCGAGCTTCCATCCGGTGAGCCGATGCGCCAACCGCACGTTCTGTCCGCGTTTTCCGATAGCCAAAGACAGTTGATCGTCCGGCACGATCACTTCCATCGCGTGTTCGTCCTCGTCGATTATCACCTTGGAGACTTTTGCCGGCGCGAGCGCCCGGCAGACCAGCTCGGCCTGGTCGTCGGTCCACGGCACGATGTCGATTTTTTCGCCGCGCAATTCCTGCACCACCGATTGCACGCGAGTGCCCTTCATCCCGACGCATGCGCCGACCGGATCGACGTCCGAATCCTTGGAATAGACCGCGACCTTCGCGCGGCCGCCGGGCTCGCGCGCACTCTGCCGAATCTCGACGATGCCCTCGTAAATTTCCGGCACTTCCTGCTCGAACAGCTTCATCAGGAAGTCGTTGGAGGTGCGCGAGAGCACGATCGAAAGTCCCTTCTCCGACAGATCGACGTCGAGAATCAGCGCGCGGATGCGATCGCCCTGGCGATAGCGCTCGTGCGGAATCTGCTCCTTCTCGGGCAAAATCGCCTCGGTACGGCCGAGGTTCACGATCATGTTCTTGCGTTCGAAGCGCTGCACGATTCCCGATACCACCTCGAGTTTGCGATCCTTGTACTCGTTGAAGATCTGTTTGCGCTCGGCGTCGCGGATATGCTGGATGAGGTTCTGCTTGGCCGCCTGAGCCGCGATTCTTCCCATCGTGGCCGTGTCCAGCTTGATCAAAATCTCGTCGCCGACTTCCGCTTCCGGATCGTACTTGGCGCGCGCCTCGGTCACGTCGGCCTCGGCCGCCGAGTTCGCGACTTTCTCGACCACCGTCTTGATCTCGAACAACTCGATCTCGCCAAGATCGGGATTGAAGCGCGATTCGATATTGCGGTCAGGCCCGAACGTACGCCGCGCCGCCGAATGCATCATTTCCTCGACCGCGTTGATCACGATCGTCTTGTCGATGCCTTTTTCCTTGGACACCTGCTCGATTACCCGGTTCAGATCGACCTGCATAGTGCCTCCCCGGGGCGCGAAAACAGCCACGCGCCAATAGTTTTACGCCGCTCCCATCGGAGCGAGCGAATTGAAAATGATCGTCTCATTCTACTTGTCAAAGTCGTACTCGTAATTCGCTCCGGACATCTCGTCGAAACCAATCGTCACCTGCTTCCGGCTCACTTCATCGTCAAGTTCGATTCCCGCGTCGTTCACCGCGAGCAACTTGCCCACGAACGACTTCTGCCCGTCGCGTGCGCGATGCGTCCGCACCTTCACCCGCTCGCCCTTGACCGCCTCGAAATGCTCGAGCTTGCGCAGCGGCCGGTTCACTCCGGGCGACGAAACTTCCAGCGTGTAGCGCCCTTCGACCGGGTCGTACACGTCGAGCAAATCGCCAAGCGTCGGGCTCAGCTTCTCAAGGTCGCTAAGCGCGATTCCGCCGCCCGGCTTATCGACCAGCAGCCGGAGCAGAGAATTTCGCGTGCCCTTGCGAAAATCCACCGACACCAGCTCATAACCCTGGCGTTCGATATGCGGCCCGAGCAGCTCGAGCACCTTCTCTGCGGTCGGATGAAGCGTCAGGGCCACCATCGGCACTCACCTTTCCCGCCCAGGTTTTCCCGCAAATTCTTCGAGCGACACCAACAAAAAAGTGGGCGCACGCCCACTCATCGTGAGCACGATACCACCGCCGCCAACCTGTCGGCAAGTCATGGGATCTTAAGCCGTTTCTGGCGCCGGCGCCGTTTTGACGATAGCTATGGATATTGATAAGGCCGACCGATGAGGATTGTCGCCACGCCTGCCGACGCACTCTACGACGAGCCGGTTTCCATTCGCCTCGAAGGGTTTCCCGCCGTCAAGCCGATCACGGTGAAGGCCTCTGCCGGCGACGACTTGGGGCATCGATGGTCCTCGCACGCGGAATTTATCACCGACTCAAACGGCGCAGTTAATCTCGCGCGCCAGGCGCCGGTTGCCGGCAGCTATCGCGTCGCGGATGCGACGGGCCTGCTCTGGTCCATGTCACTCGACTCGACGATCAAGGAACGCTCGCCACTCATCAAGACATCGACAGCACCGGTAGCGGTGAAGCTCGACGTCGAGATGGATCGCAAGCGTGTCGCGAGCGCCGACCTTTCACGGCGACTCCTCGCCGACGGCATCGTGCAAAGCGAAGTCAGAGATGACGGCCTCGTCGCGACAATGTTCCATCACGCGGACGGCCCGCGCCCCGGCGTGATCATCGTCGGCGGCTCGGGTGGCGGACTCGCGATCGATCACCCTGCACTTCTCGCGAGCCACGGTTACGCGGTGATGTCGCTCGGGTACTTCGCGATGCCGGGTCTGCCGCGCGATCTGATGGATATCCCACTCGAGTATTTTGAAAGAGCAATCGCATGGATGAAGCGACATCCCGGAGTCGCTCCCGGCAAACTCGCCGTGATCGGCGCGTCGCGCGGCGGCGAGCTAGTGCTGCTGCTCGGCGCGACGTTTCCACAAACCACCGCGGTGGTCGCGTACGTGCCGAGCGGCATCGTGTGGCCGGGAATCGGCGGCGCGGACATGCCGGTGCGCTCGGCGTGGACTCTTCGTGGCGAGCAGGTGCCATGCATCACGACGACGACTCGAGGTCTCGAGGTGTGGAACAAGTCGCCGGTCGCGCTCACCCCGTGGTTTCTCGAATGTCTCAAGAATCGCGAGAGTGCGGAGCGCGCACAGATCGCAGTGGAAATGATCGGCGGGCCGGTCCTGATGTTCTCCGGCACCGACGATCAGATGTGGCCGTCGCTCAATCTCGCCGACCTCGCGATGCAGCGATTCATCGCGCACGATTTCCCGCACTCCCACGAGCACGTCAGTTACGCCGGCGCCGGCCACTTCATCCGCTTCCCGTATTCGCCGGTGATCGGCGAAATTTTTCACCCAGTCGTGAAAACGCCGATGGCGCTCGGCGGCACGCCTGAGGCCGGCCACGTCGCAAACCTGGATTCATGGCGCCGCTGCCTGGATTTCCTGAGCAAGCATTTCCGCTGACATTGCGATAACATCGCAATCTCGATGCCCGAGCCTGCCGCCCCCTATTCACCCGCGCTGGGATTTCTGCTCGCGCTCGCGATCGGCTTCCTGATCGGCCGCACGCGAGAACCAGCCGCCGAAGGTCCGCCGCGCCCCGGAACCCGCGACTTCCTGATAGTCGCGCTGCTCGGCGCAGTTGCCGGTCACGTCGGCAATATCGTGGCGGCCGCGATGCTCTTCGCGGGCGTTGTCGGCGCGATCCTCGTGATGCGCACGCAGCATCGCGAGCGCAGCGGAATCACCACCGAGCTTGCCGCGATCGCGACCTTCGCGCTGGCCGCTCTCTGCCTTACCTCAGACCGCCAATTCGGCGCCGGGCTGGGAATCGTGCTCGCGCTGATCCTGGCCGAGCGCGATCAACTGCGCCATTTCGTGCTCGAGGGAATTTCCGATCAGGAATATATCGACACGCTGACTTTCCTCGGCCTGATTTTCGTCATCTACCCGCTGCTTCCGGCCGGCACCTACGGACCGTTTGGATTTTTCGATCCGCGCAAGATCTGGCTATTCGTAATTCTGGTCTCCGGCGTTTCGTACGTCGGTTACTTCCTGACCAAGTACGCAGGCGACGAGCGCGGCGCATTGCTGACCGCGGTGTTGGGCGCGGTCGCCTCGACGACTGCATACACCACCGGAGTCTCGCGCATGGTCGCTGAGACGCCCGACACGGCGATACCAGCGGCCCGCTACTCGCTAATAGCCAATTCAATACTATTTCCACGGATGCTGCTGATTGTCGCAGTAGTCAGTCCAACGCTCGCGCTGGCGGGAGTCCCGGCTTTCGCCGCCATGATGGTCGCCGGCTTCGCCGCGGCATTGATCCTCGGCACCGCGACTCATAAGGAGGGCTCCAAAGTAGCGGCCTCTACTTTTCGCAACCCGTTCTCACTCGCCCCCGCGCTCAAGTTCGGCGTCGTATTCACAGCGGTACTCTTCATAGTCCAGGTCGCAAAGCACTATTTCGGCTACGGCGGCCAGATGGCGGTTTCAGCGATCAGCGGGCTAGTCGACGTCGATGCAATCTCGCTCTCACTAGCCGGTTTCGTCAACGCAGGAACCAGCTCACCTCGCGACGCCGTAATCGGCATGACCCTCGCAGCCGGCGTCAACGCAATCTTCAAGTCAGGAATCGCGCAAACCAGCCATCAGCCGCAATTCTACCTGCGTCTGATCGCCGGCTTCGCAATCATGTTCGCCGTCGGCGCAGTAGCAATAGCAATACTAGATCCTTCTCGCGTCATCGAACTAGCTAATGAATTGCATATCAACTAAGTATAGTGATTTCAGTCGAAGCGAGGACTGGCGATGTATGAAATCAAGTCGTTCAAGATTTTCCAGACCGCGACAGTGATTGCTGTACTTTATGCGATCGAATCCGCGATTTTCGTTGTAATAGACGTCATCGCTCCGGTCTTGATGGGCGTCCGGACCGGACCCATCCCCATGTGGTTTTTCTTCTCCCCCATCCTCTACGCCATCGCCTGGTTCATCGGAACGGCGCTCATGTGCTGGTTCTACAATCAGGTCGCCGCTCGCATCGGCGGCATCGCGTTTGAGCTACTCGCGCCGAACGACAACTAAATCCGCAGCGGCGGCGGCGCCTCCAATGACGCTGCTCCAAGCGCCCGACGAATCTTTTCAATTTTGTCCCCCTTCCCTCGAGGGAAGGGGTTAGGGGTTAGGTTCCGAAAGCGGCGGCACCATTTTTCCAGAATTTGCGCTCCGACATTCAATCTTCATCGTCGCGGAGTTTCGCGAGCACCGACAAATCCTCGAGCGTCGTCGTATCTCCCAATGTCTGATCTCCCGACGCGATCTGCCGCAGCAATCTCCGCATGATCTTCCCGCTGCGCGTCTTCGGCAGCGCCTCGGTGAAGCGGATATCATCCGGCCGCGCGAGCGCGCCGATCTCCTTGACCACGTGCGCGCGCAATTCCTCGCGCAGCTTGTCGCTGCCGATGCTGCCGCCTTTGATCGTCACGAATGCGACCACCGCCTGCCCCTTCATATCGTCGGGACGCCCCACGCACGCCGCCTCCGCGACCGTTGCGTGGGAAACGAGCGCGCTTTCGATCTCCATCGTGCCCAACCGATGCCCCGACACGTTGATCACGTCGTCCACTCGCCCCATAATCCAGAAGTAGCCGTCGGAATCGCGCCGGGCGCCGTCGCCGGTAAAATAAACGCCGTCAATCTGCGCAAAGTAATTGCTCTTGTAGCGCTCCGGGTCCCGATAGATCGTTCGCAGCATCCCGGGCCACGGTTTGCGAACGATCAGCAGCCCGCCCTGGCCGGCGCCGACGCTCTTGCCGTCGCGAGTCACCACGTCGGCCGCGATTCCCGGCAGCGGCCGGGTCGCCGAGCCGGGCTTGGCGGCAACCGCGCCCGGCATCGGACTGATCATGATTCCGCCGGTCTCGGTCTGCCACCATGTATCGACGATCGGGCATCGCTCGCCGCCGATCATCTTGCGATACCACATCCACGCCTCGGGATTGATCGGTTCGCCGACCGTGCCGAGCAGCCGCAGACTCGAGAGGTCGTGCTTCTTCACCCACGAATCGCCCCACTTGATGAAGGTCCGAATCGCGGTGGGCGCAGTGTAGAAAATGTTGACGTGGTATTTTGAAATTATTTTCCAGAAACGATCGTTCTCGGGAAAGTTCGGCGCGCCTTCGTACATGACGACCGTCGCGCCCGCCGCCAGCGGCCCGTACACGGTGTAGCTATGCCCGGTGACCCAGCCGATATCGGCGGTGCACCAGTAGATATCGTCCTCTTTCAGATCGAACACCCACTTCATCGTCATCAGGACGTGCGTCAGGTATCCGCCCGTCGTGTGCACGACGCCCTTGGGCTTGCCCGTCGTCCCGCTGGTATAGAGCGTGTACAGCGGATGCTCCGAGTCGAGTTGCGCAGCCTCGCACTTTGAACTCTGCTGCGGAACCAGCTCGTCCCACCACACGTCGCGCCCCTTCCGCATCTCGATCTTGTTCCCGACGCGCTTGACCACGAGCACTTTCTCGATCGATGTGCACTTCTTCAGCGCGTCATCGACATTGTTCTTGAGCTCGACGACTTGCCCGCGGCGCCATCCGCCGTCCGCCGTGATACAGACATTCGCTTCCGCGTCGTTGATTCGATCGGCTAGCGCCTCTGCCGAGAAGCCGCCAAAGACCACCGAATGAATCGCGCCGATTCGCGCGCACGCAAGCATCGCGATCGCCGCCTCCGGCACCAGCGGCATATAGATAGCGACGCGGTCGCCATCCTTCACGCCGAGGCTCTTCAGCGCGTTCGCGCATCGCGCAACTTCGTCGGCGAGCATCTGGTAGGTGAGCACGCGCGAGTCGCCGGGCTCTCCTTCCCAAATCAGCGCGGCCTTGTTGCGCCGCGGCCCTTCAAGATGGCGATCGAGACAATTGTAGCTCGCGTTGATCGTGCCGCCGAGAAACCATTTGGCAAACGGAAAATTCCACTCCAGCGTTTTGCCGAACGGCTTGAACCAATGCAGGTTGCGCGCGCACTCGGCCCAGAATGTTTCCGGATCGTCGGCCGCGCGTTTGTAGAGCGCGTCGTACTCGTCGAGGCTCTTTACCCAGGCCCGCGCGCTAAATTCCGCAGACGGCGGAAACTTCCGCGTCTCGCTCAGTGTGGAATCGATATGAGTGGCTTCGTCGGAAGGCATCGTGAGTTGGGAGCGGGCAGCTACACCCTGCCCCGAGCTTCGCGCGTTTTCAGGCTCAGGTACAGAGTCGCGGCATCGCCATTCTCGCGCCGGTTCGAATGGATTTCGCGCAATCGATCGAGCAGCTCGCTCTCGATACTCGCCGAATGCTCGCCCGCGAGTTCCACCGCGCGTGCAGCCCATCTGAGCGCGACCCGCCCTTCGAGCCCGCCGAAATCGTCGAAGAACCACGCGCAACTGGTCAGCCCCGCCTGCCCCGCTCGCACCATCTCGAGCATCCTGAGCAGGGACTCGCGATTGTCGTCTCCAACCACCTTGAAGCGAACGAATGTTTCGGCTTGAAGCGCGGGATTCGGATCGATCAGCAGCCGGATTCCATCGCGCAGAAACGCGTCATGTTCTTTCACAATCGCCGGGGCGAAACGATCATAGGTCGCCTCGGCGTGGTTCTTCACGAAATCCATCGCGGCGCGAAACGGCCCGCGCCATTCCTGCGAAGTTTTCGGATCCTGGCGGCATCCGCAGTTCGAGCGCCATCGCTCGACTCCGTGCGGACAACTCCATGAAGTCGCAGCCGGAATCTCGAATGATCCGGCCGCTGGATGGTTCGCGAGGTAGTCGGCGCAGTTGGTGAGGATCACGTCGTCGCGGCCTTCGAGCGTGAACAGCGCGCGCGCGAGCTCCGACGCGCCGCGCTTATTATGATGCCCAAAAGTTTCGCCGTCGGTCGCGATCACAATCGCGGCACCGGGCTCCAGCGAAAGCGCAGCAGCGCCGAGCCACTCGGCTAGCCGCGCGCCGTCGGTCAATCCGTCGCCAAAGGAGACGGTCGCCGACAATTCGCGATCGAAACGAAAAATTGCGAGCTTCAATTCGCCGTTTCGCCACTGGAAGGGACCGGCCCCGCGCGACTCGGCGGCCGCACCGCGAAAGTTCCCCTGATCCGGCGCAAGGATAACGAACTCGATTCCCGCTGCCGCGATCGATACCAGTGTGTCATCGTCGGCGGCGCACTCGGGCAGCCACATCCCGGCCGGGCGGTGTCCGAAGCGGTAAACGAAGTCCTCGATACCCCATGCGATCTGCAGGTCGCGATCGCGCGGCGGCAAGAGCGGCAGAATCGAATGATTGTACGATTGCGCGATCGCGTTGCCGCGACCGCTATGGCTCTCCGCCGACAGCGCGTCGCCGCGCGTCATCGCGCGATATGCCGGCTTGCCATGGGTCTGCATCCATCCCGCCAGCGTCGGCCCGAAGTCGAAATTGAGCCGCTCGTAATTGTTGCGGACGTGAACCACCGACCCCCGCATCGTGTGCGCATGAGCGTTGGCGGTATAACATTCGCTCAGTATTCGCTCGTTCCAGTTCTGAAACGGCGCCGCGCCATGCTCGGGGCTGATCAACCCCGTCCACGGGCTTTCGCGCGGGGGCTGATAGAAGTGGCCGTGGATTATGATGTAACGCGGTTCAGTCATCTACGTTATGTTCCGCTAACATTTATGATCCGCCTCCGGGCCTGGGCGCGATAGTCCGTCGCCCGGCCCTCATAGCGATACTTCGGGAATATGTCGCAGAAAAGCTAATCCGTCTTGTTTGCCGGATTCTGCCTTGCTAATCAAGGCGCAGGTGAATTTTGCATGCTAACTATCCACAATCCTTGAACAATTCCATCAACAGGCGATTTCGTCAGGCGCAGGCCGCGCGGAAGCTACCGCGGATAGCTGGCTCGCCCTTTTGATTGAGCACGATCAGGTCGCCTTCGATCTGCTTCTCGCCGTCCTTCTCGACCTTGCCCGTCACTTTGCCGGTGCAGGTAACGACATCGCCCGGCCACACGCGAGTCGCGAAGCGGACCTGGAATCGCCGCACGTTGCCGATGCCCACGTAGTCGGTGACCGCTTTCGAGAGCAGGCCCGCGGTGAACATCCCCTGCGCGAAGACAGTCGGGATTCCCGCGGCCTCGACGAAAGTCTGATCGTAGTGCAGTGGCACGAAGTCGCCCGACGCGCCCGCATAGCGCACGAAGTCGGGGCGGGTGACGCCCTGGATCACGAGCTTGGGAATTTCGTCGCCGACTTTGACCGAATCGAATTTCAATTTAGCCGCCATCTTGATTCTCCGCTTAGGCTTTGACCGCCTGGCCGGTTTCGATCAGCGTCGCGCGCGCGGTCGCGACCTTCTCGCCCTTCTGGTTGGTGTATTCGGTTTCGCTGACCAGGAAAGTCATCTTGCCGCCGCGTCCGCCTTCTTTTTCGAAGACGTCGGCGATCTTGCTCACGCCGGTCAGCGTGTCGCCGACGTAGATTGGCTTGAAGAACTCGAACTCCTGCTCGCCATGCAGGATACGGCGGATATCGAAGCCGCCGAAGCCGGGGCTGCTCGTCTCGTCAGTCCAGAACGCGCTGGTCTGCAGAAAGGTAACCGGCACCGGAATCCCGCCGACTTCCTTCTTGGCAAGTTCAGCATCGAAGTAAATCGGGTTGGGATCTTTGATCGCGCGCGCGAACTCGCGCACCTTGCTCCAATCGACATGCATCTTAAACGGCTTGCCCGTCTTACCAATTGCGCTTTTATCGGCCATCGAAAAAATCTACCTCGCTCGTTAGGGATCGAAGAACTATCTACAATTGAACGATCGGTTTGTCCAACTAGCCGACGCGGGGGCCTTCGCCGCCGTCGATGATCAACAGTGCGCCGGTTACATAGCTCGACGCGTCGGAGGCGAGGAACATGCAGGGGTAGGCGATTTCCTCGACGCGGCCGAAGCGGCCAAGCGCGCGCGATCGCGCGACCATCGCTTTGACCTCCGGATTGGGCCATACGCGCGGCGCGGCGCCCTCGGTGTCGATCGGGCCCGGCGCGATACAGTTGACGCGGATTCCGGCGCGGCCCCATTCGCCGGCGTGCGAGACGGTCAGGTTGATCACGCCGGCTTTGGCGGCGCCGTAGGGGAGCATCGTCGGCGAGCCGTGCACGCCGGCGGTCGACGAGATATTCACGATCGAGCCGGGGCTCTTCTGCTCGATAAACTGGCGCGCCGCCGACTTGGAGCAGAAGAACACGCCGTCGAGATTGATTCCGACCACCGCGCGCCATCCGTTGGGCGAGAGAGTCATCGACGGGGTGGTGATACTCGCGCCGTGATTGTTGATCAGCACGTCGAGGCGTCCGAAATGCTTGACCGCTTCGGCAACCATCTTGTCGCACTGTTCGGCGTCGCGGACATCGACCGGGGTCATCTCGCATTTGCCTCCGGCCTTGCGGATTTCGTCGCGGACCCGCTCGAGGTTTTCGACCTTGCGGCTCGCGATCAGGACCGGAGCTCCGGCCGCGGCGAACTCTTTGGCGATCGACTCGCCGATTCCGGTCCCGCCACCGGTGACGATTGTGACTTTGCCTTCGACACTAAATGGATTCTTCACGATACAAACTCCCGGCTTGAAATCGTGAAATATATCGCATTGATCGGGACCGATAGCGAGAGTTGGCGGAAAATCGCAACTCCGCCAGCAGTTGCCTTCTTGGGGAGTTCGTGGGAGGGGCGAATTTGGGTTTGAATGTTTGTGGTTTGGGAATTCAATTGAGGATGGCGGTTGTGGTTGGCGTGGTTGCGCACATAAGGTCAGCCTACACTACTACAGTAGAAAAGGCCATGGGGCGAGGGAAAGAGGAGCAACGGCGGGTCGAGGCGGTTTGTTATGCTTGACACGGCTTTGGCGCGCGTGAAACGGTCGGGCGAGCGGTTCGACCTTCCAGTTCTGCGTGAACTACGCTCCATCTGCGGGTTTGCGAGAGTCTTGTTTTTGCGACGAGGGTGGGGATCTCGATGCTTACTGCAAGGTTCTGGAAAGTGGTGGGGCCATGCCTGGTGATTGCAGCGGTGGCGCTGGCGATCCCATCGATCGCGATGCAGGGCGATACCATCGCCGATCGCGTGCTGGGACAGGGCGACTTCGTGCACAACCTGGCCAACTTTCCGGACGGGCGCAAACTTAGCGCTCCGTTCGCGGTTGCGATCGATAAAAGCGTGACGCCGAACCGGCTCTATGTCGCTGACCTCGAGAACTCGAGGGTGCTGGGCTGGAAGGATGTGGCGGCGTTCTCCGACGGCTCCGCGGCCGACTTGGTAATCGGGCAGCCGGATTTCCTCTCGACGGCATGCAACGGCGCTAGCGGGAACCCGAGCGAAGGCAGCTTGTGCGGTCCCACGGGAGTCGCGGTGGACGCCGGCGGCAACCTCTACGTGGCCGACTCCTTCAACAATCGCGTGCTCGGATACAACGTCCCGTTCGCCAGTTGTGGTTCATTTCCTTGCGTCGGATCGCCCGCCAATCTGGTCTTCGGGCAGGGCGGCAGCTTCACCTCGAAGGTGGCGAATAACGGTGGGGTGAGCGCGGACAGCCTCGACTCTCCCATTGGGGTTGCGGTGGACGGCGGCGGCAACCTTTACGTCGCCGACGAACTCAACAACCGCGTACTCGTATACAACACACCACTCGCGACCGACACGACCGCCGATACCGTCTTCGGGCAGGGGGGCAGCTTCACCTCGAATACGGCGAATAATGGTGGGGTGAGCGCGGACAGTCTCAACTCCCCCGCTGGGGTTGCTGTGGACGGCAGCGGCAACCTCTACGTCGCCGACCTCCACAACAACCGCGTGCTTGAATACAACACTCCGCTTTCAACGAATACAACCGCTGACCTCGTCTTTGGGCAGGAGGGCAGCGTCACCTCGAATGCGGCGAACAACGGTGGGGTGAGCGCGGAGAGCCTCGACTTGCCCGTCGGGGTTGCGGTGGACGCCGACGGTAACCTTTACGTTGCTGACCGTGGTAACAGTCGCGTACTCGAATACAACACTCCGCTTTCAACCAATACGACCGCTGACCTTGTCTTCGGACAGGGCGGCAGCTTCACGTCGAATGCAGAGAATAATGGCGGAGTGAGCGCGGACAGCCTCAACTCCCCCACTGGGGTTGCGGTGGACGCCGGCGGCAACCTTTACGTCGCCGACGAGAGCAACAACCGCGTGCTGGAATACAACACGCCACTCGCGACCGATACCAACGCTGATCGCGTCTTGGGACAGGTTGACTTTCTGCACGTCCTGGCAAATTTCCCGGATCACCGCTCGCTGGACAACCCGACCGGGGTTGCGATCGATACCAGCACAACGCCAAACCGGCTTTATGTCGCTGACAGCTTCAACTCAAGGGTGCTGGGCTGGAAGGACGTGACGGCGTTCTCCAACGGCTCTCCGGCCGACCTGGTCATCGGGCAACCGGAATTCCTCTCGACGGCGTGCAACGGCGTTAGCGGCGTTGGCGGGAACCCGAGCGCAGGCAGCTTGTGCTTTCCCACTGGGGTCGCGGTAGACGCCGGCGGCAACCTCTACGTCTCTGACAAGGGTAACCACCGCGTGCTTGAGTACAACACCCCGTTCGGTAGTTGCGGTTCATTTCCCTGCGTCGCGGGGCCCGCCAATCTGGTTTTCGGGCAGAGCCACAGCTTCACGTCCAGAGAGTGCAACGGTGGCGGGGTGACGGCGGACAGCCTATGCCTTCCCTCTGGTGTAGCGACGGACGCCGGAGGCAACCTTTACGTGACCGACGCCGGCAACAGCCGCGTGCTTGAATACAACACTCCGCTCTCCACCGACACGACCGCCGATACCGTCTTTGGGCAGGCCGGCAGCTTCACCTCGAACGAGTGCAATTCCGACAGCGGCGGGTTTGACACTCCCTCGACGGCCAATGACCTATGCAGTCCCACTGGTGTAGCGACGGACGCCGGAGGCAACCTTTACGTGGCCGACGCCGGCAACAGCCGGGTGCTTGAATACAACACTCCGCTCACCACCGACACGACCGCCGATACCGTCTTTGGGCAGGCTGGCAGCTTCACCTTGAACGGGTGCAATTCCGACAGCGTCGGCTTTGAACCTCCCTCCACCGCCAATGACCTATGCTTCCCCCTTGGGGTTGCGGTGGACGGCGGCGGCAACCTCTATATTGCCGACGATGGCAACAATCGCGCGCTCGAATACAACACTCCGCTTTCAACCGATACGACCGCTGACGTCGTCTTCGGGCAGGGCGGCAGCTTCACCTCGAAGGTGGCGAATAACGGTGGGGTGAGCGCGGAGAGCCTCAACTTCCTTCCTGCACTTGACCTTGCCGGGGTTGCACTTGACCTTGCTGGGCTTCCACTTGACCTTACTGGGGTTCCACTTGACTTTACTGGGGTTGCACTTGACGGCGGCGGCAACCTCTACGTTGCTGACACGAGCAATAACCGCGTACTGGAATACGACAATCCTCTGGCGTCCGCGACACCAACGCCAACACCCACGCCTACCGCCACGGCCACAGCGACAGCGACTGCAACTCCGACTGCGACGGCAACCGCAACAAGAACAGCGACGCCAACTGCGACTGCGACACCGGTGGGAAACGGAAAACTCGAGGTGTCGCCGCTCAACCTCACCCTGAAGACGATAAACGAGGCCCCGGTGTCCAAACCGGTGCTGGTCAAGAATAAAGGGAATGGTCCGCTGAGCGTCACGATAAGCGGGCCGGCGCATAACCCGCCATTCTCCGTCGACGTTAATCAGTTGGTGGTCGCCCCGAATTCGGTAAGCACGGTGACGGTCACATTCTCGCCGACCGGGAAGGGTATCAAGACGGACGCGATCAGGATCAAGAGCGCAAAGCCCAAGAAGTCGTTCGAGGTGTTCCTGACCGGAAAATCGAAATGACCGGCGACGACTCGGCAACTCGATCGCGATCACGTTCACACCGACGGCGGAGAGTGCGAGTGTCGCGGTGACGATCGGGAGCGATCCGACTAGTCCGCATGATATTGCGCTTACGGGGACGGGGCCGTGAGGTAAGAGATCGGCAGCGGAGAAAGGCGAAAAGAGCATCGCTCCGCGGGAGGCCCTCGACTCCCGCAGCCTCCGCTCAAGATGACAGAAGGGGGGGTCGGATCGGGAGAACTTCGGGGACGAAGGAGGCCGGCGGTTAAACCGGCCTCCTTTTTTCATTGCGGGCGATGCGCGCAATCTTTGCGCGCTTGTGGGGCTAGTCGCGGTAGTCGCGGTTGTAGGAGCGGCTTGCGCGGTTTTCCAGATAGGGGCGGACGTCGGGGTTGGTTTTTATGAATTCGCGGATTTCGGGTTCGTCATTGCGCAAGTTCGAGTCGGCCACGATGCTGGGGTCCTGGCGGTAGCGGCTTGCGAAGTCGGGATTGGCGTCCATCAGGCGATGCCATTTCTCGCCGGGGCGGGTGTTGCGGTCGTAGTCGCTCGCGAGTTGATGGACGTAGTCGCGAACCTCGGGGTGATTGTTAAAGAGATCGCGAACTCCAGTCCATTGAGACATGTATTCGCGGTCATGAATGATGTTGGGGTTTGCGCGGAAGATGCGGGCGAAGTCGTGGTTCGAACTATCGTCGAGGAACCGGTCCCATCGCCTGGACGCATCGCCGCCGCGATAGGAGTCGCTTCGGCCGTAGTCGCGGTCGCCGCTCGCATACTGGGGGTATCGGTACTGAGCGAAAGCAGGAGTGAGTGTTCCAGCTACCAGGATGGCGGCTGAGAAGAGTGTAAAGAAGCTTCTACATTTCATACTGATTTCTCTCCATTTTTATTGGGATTCACGATTGAAGCGTCCTGTATCAGTAAGAGGGAGCAAGGCGGGTGCCAAGGCGTAAAAGAGTGAGCCGCTTTTAGGGGCGTGAAGGTGGCGTGTCTCGGGGGTGACTATCGAGCGGCGCTATGACGGCGCGGATTGCGGTTAAGCGATGAGCGAGGTGACCTATCAAGAGTGATCGTTACTTTTCCTCCCGATTTGCTTTCCCATGGATTTGTATAGATAGGTCCGGGTGCTCGTGGTATGTTCCGCGAGGCAGAATTTCTACTCGGTGGAGTCGGAAAGGAATGATGAACCGAGGGCCGTGTTCATGGTGGCGGGGGGCGCTGGTTGTGATCGCGGTGCTGATGCTTTCGACGGCGGCGTGGGGTGCTAACACCAATCCGCTCCTGGTGGGAGGTCCCAACGATTTGCCGGGTCGGCCGGTCGGTCCGGTGAGGGACGCGGCGCCGGCACCTAGCGCTCACCTCGACTACTTTGGCGGCCGGGTCGTCTCCAATATGCAGGTAATCGAAGTGCTATGGGGTACCGGTAGCGCCGGCGGCAGCAATGGCCAATTTCTTTCGAACGTCAAGAACACGACCTCGCCGAGTATCGCGACCTTTTACCAAGGGGTGCTCAATAGCGCCTACGTCGACTGGCTGACCGAATACAACACGCCGAACAGCGGGGGAACGAACCAGAGTATCGGGCGCGGCTCGTTCGTTATCCAGGTCGCAATCACGCCGTCCAACACTGCCAATCCGATCGACGACACTGCGATCCAGACCGAGCTGGCGAACCAGATCTCGGCGGGGCATCTTCCGGCGCCCACGCAAGACGCGGCCGGCAACGACAATACCTACTACGCGATCTTCTTTCCCCACGGGCAGCATATTACCCAGGGTGGTTCGGGCTCGTGCGTGGGCGGAGGATTCTGTGCCTACCACGGAACGATCGCCAACGTCGGCGGCCATGAGATCTACTACGGGGTGCATCCGGACATGCAAGCCGGGTCAGGATGCGACACGGGGTGCGGCAACGGTACGGTCTTTGGGAACTATACCTCGGTCGCATCGCACGAGATGGTCGAGACAATCACCGACGCCGAAGTCGGGATAGCAAATACGGTGGGGCCGCCGCTGGCTTGGTACGACCCCAACAACGGCGAGATCGGCGATATCTGCAATGCGCAGCAGGGGAGCGTGGTCGGCTCCGACGGGGTGACCTACACGGTACAGAAGGAGTTCTCGAACAACGCCAACAACTGCATCGTCGTGACCGTATCTCCGACACCAACGCGGACCGCGACTGCCACTACGACTCGTACGGCGACGCCGACCGCCACTGCGACTCGGACGGCGACGGCCACGCAGACGGTGACCGCGACGGCTACTGCGACCAGGACCGCGACTGCGACTGGTACTGCGACTGGGACGGCGACCGCGACTGCCACGGCTAGTCCCACAGCGTCAGCAACGGCGACGGCGACTTTGACCGCGACGGTGACGGGGACTCCGACCGCGACAGCTACGACGACGGCGACAGCCACGGCCAGTCCTACCGCGTCGGCA
>Ga0210407_10001949_pt1 | contig 18365 bp, 16 predicted proteins | sample IncBWC27MmetaG_FD_150860 | JGI IMG/M metagenome (GOLD analysis project Ga0210407, IMG submission 150860) | Forest soil microbial communities from Barre Woods Harvard Forest LTER site, Petersham, Massachusetts, United States - Inc-BW-C-27-M | ecosystem: Environmental > Terrestrial > Soil >...
CATACGACAATTTTCCCGCCCTACTTTGTTGCGGGCGCGATTTATTCCGGATTCGCCATGGTGCTGGTGCTGGCGATTCCCATCCGCAAGTTTTATGCGATTGAAGATTTCATCACCCAGCGCCACGTTGAAAATGCGGCCATGGTCATGCTGGCGACGGGATGGATTGTCGCCTACGGCTATTTGTTCGAAGCCTTCATGAACTGGTACGGCGGCGATCCGTATGAGAGTTTCTTGCGCTGGAACCGCCTGCACGGGCCCTATGCGTTTTTCTACTACGCTCTGTTGGTTACGAATCTGGTGATCCCGCAAGTTTTGTGGGTCAAGAAAATCCGCAACAATAATTTTCTGCTGTTCCTGGTTTCGTTGGACGTGCTGGTGGGCATGTGGCTGGAGCGGTTCATCATTGTCGTGGTCAGCCTGACTCGCGACTTCGTGAACTCGGCATTCGGCATTTACCACCCGACGCAATTTGACTGGGCCATCTTGTGCGGCACGCTGGGCTTCTTCGCGGCTTGCATGTTCCTGTTCCTGCGGGTGCTGCCGGCGGTTTCCATGTCCGAATTGAAGATGCTGTTGCCGGAGGCGGAAGTAACGGCGAAAGAAGAGACGGAGGTGCATCAGTGACAGACAAAAATAACGACACTGGCATCTACGGCTTGATGGCGGAATTCGACAACGTGAATGACGCCGTAGTCGCGGCGCGCCGCACCTACGGTGCGGGCTACCGGAAGCTGGACGCTTACTCGCCGTTTCCGGTTGAGGAGCTTTCCGAGGCGATCGGCTTTCACAAGAACGGCGTGGCTCTGGTGTGCCTGGTCGGCGGATTGCTCGGCGGGAGCGCTGCTTTCAGCTTCCAGTGGTGGATTAATAACATCGCCTATCCGGTAAATATTGCGGGGCGGCCGTTTAATTCCTGGCCTTCGTTCATCATTGTGACGTTTGAAATGACGATTCTGTTTTCGGGACTTTCGGCGGTGTTCGGAATGCTGGCGCTGAACGGGCTTCCCATGCCGTATCACCCAGTTTTTAACGTGCCGCGGTTCGAGTCCGTCACCAGGAACCATTTTTTTCTCATCATTTTCTCGACCGACAAGAATTACGATCCTGCGGGGACGCGGCAGTTTCTGGAAGGGTTGGGACCGATTTCGGTTTCGGAGGTCCCGAGTTGATGGCGAATCTCTGCAAATTTTTGGGGCTGGGGCTGCTGCTGATTCTGGCCGGCTGCCGTCAGGAAATGTATGACCAGCCGAAGGTCAAGCCGCTGGGCGAAAGCGACTTCTATTCCGACTTGCGCTCGGCGCGTCCGCAGGTGGATGGAACCGTCGCGCGCGGCCAGCTGCACGAAGATACATATCTCTACACCGGAAAAATTAACGGGAATCCCGGCGACTATATGCCGTTCCCGGTGACCGAAGAAGTTTTGGCCCGGGGGCACGAGCGCTTCAATATTTATTGCGCGCCTTGCCATTCGCGGACTGGCGACGGCAATGGCATGGTTCCGCAGCGCGGACTCAAGCATCCGCCGACATATCACCAGGACCGCCTGCGCAAGGCGCCGCTGGGATACTTCTTTGACGTGATGACCAACGGCTTCGGCGTGATGCCCGACTACTCCGCGCAGATTCAGCCGCGTGACCGATGGTGCATTGTGGCCTACATTCGCGCGCTGCAGTTGAGCCAAAACGCGACTTCAGCCGATGTCGCCGCTGGAGAAAAAGTCCCGTCAGCTCCGAAGATGTTCAAGGAGCCCGGAAGCGGCGCAACTCCGGCGACGCCGCTTCCCGCGTCAAGTTATACAGGAGACGAGACCAAATGACGGCGCGCATGAACAAGACGGATTTCGAAGCGCCTGAGATCGTGAACACGATGCATCAGCGCGCGCTCGGCGTGGGACTGCTCTTTGGCGTGGCGTCGTTGATTGCCGCGATTCTTCCAGCGACGCGCGAACAATTCTTTCACTCCTATTTGATTGGCTTCATGCTGTGTCTGGGCGCGTCGCTGGGCAGCATGGCGTTTCTGATGATCCAGCACCTCACTGGCGGCATGTGGGGAATGGTAATTCGCCGTCAGCTAGAAGCGGCCATGAAGGTGCTGCCACTGATGGCACTGCTGTTCATTCCGATCATTGTCGGAATGCCGTATTTGTATAGCGGAACGCCGGGACTGAATGATGGCTGGATGAAGCCGTATCCGACGGATACGCACCTTATTCAGATGACGCACAGTTATCTCACCGTTAACGGCTACATCGCGCGGGCGGTTGTTTATTTCGCCATCTGGCTGCTGCTCGCCTTCGTTCTGAGCCGCTGGTCGAATGAGCAGGATTCGCCTCCGGTGCAAAACCTGAGCCCGCGTTTCCGCAAGATCGCCGCGCCGGGGCTGATTCTCTACGCGTTCACGATTTCGTTTGCGGTGATTGACTGGGTCATGTCGCTCGACCCGCACTGGATTTCGACTATTTACGGCTTCATCTTTATTGTGGGCGAGTGCCTGACTGCCATGTGCCTGATGGTGATCGTCGAGAGCGTCTTGTCGCGCTATCAGCCCACCGCTTCCCTGCTCAAGGCGAAGGAAGTCCACGACCACGGCAAGCTGATGCTGACGTTTGTGATGCTGTTTGCGTATTTCAGTTTCTCGCAACTGCTGATCATCTGGGCGGGGAATTTGCCGAGTGAAATTACGTTCTTCACCCGGCGCTTGAATGAGGGCTGGCAGAGAGTCGGGCTGGCGCTGGTTCTGTTTCATTTTGCGATTCCGTTTTTGTTCCTGCTTTCGCGGAGTTTTAAGCGCAATCCGCACCAACTGGTATGGCTGGCGGGGTGGCTCATCTTCATGCGGCTCGTGGATTTGTTCTGGTACATCGAGCCGAATTTTCACCGCAGCCTTTATTTTCACTGGCTTGATCTGGTGGTTCCGATCGCCATTGGCGGATTCTGGCTGGCGTATTTCTTCCGGAACCTGAAATCGCGTCCGCTGCTGCCGGTCTATGACCAGCATGCGCAGGAGTTCCTGGAGTATGCAGAGGCGGCCCATGAGTAAACACGGCATGACTGATCCTGGAAAACATGGAAACGGCGACGGCTTCGAGCGCGAAGATGTGAGCACTACGCCCCTGTTCGGCTTCCTGATTGGCCTGTTGGTCACGGGGATGCTGGTTTACTACATCATCTGGGGACTGTTCCATTTCATGGACGCCTATGAGCGCACGCACCAGCAGTCGAAGAGCCCGATGGTGCAGATGCAGGCGGACACGCGCGAGCCGGATACGGCGCGCACCCATGAAAAGATTCAGCAGGAATTTCCCGAGCCGCGATTGGAAGGTGACGAGCGAACCGAGATCAATGATTTTCGATATCAGCAGGATGAAACTTTGAGTAGCTACGGCTGGGTGGACCAGAATGCCGGGGTGGTGCGGATTCCGATTGACCAGGCCATGAAGTTGATTGCGCAGCGCGGGTTGCCGACGATTCCGCAAGCCGGGGCGGCACCGGCTGGCAGCAGTTCGCAGAAAGCGCCTGCGGCCAAGGCATCTGGAAAAGGGACAAAGCAGTGAGACGCAGCTTTCACAATTCGATGTTTGCCGGGCTCGCGATCGTCGCGCTGAGCGGAATAGCCCTGGGCCAGAGCATGACCAACGGAATCATGGCGCCGCCGTCGAACATCAAGCCGGCGGGATTGGACGACGTTGGCATTGTTCAGAACCTGAACCAGCAAATTCCGCTCAACCTCGCATTTCGCGATGAGACTGGCAAGCAAGTCCAGTTGGGAGATTACTTCGGCAAGAAGCCGATCATCCTCAGCTTGGTTTATTACCGCTGCCCGATGCTATGCAGCGAAGTGATGGCTGGGCTTTCGGGATCGCTGAAGGCACTGAAGTTCGATGTGGGCAAAGAATTCGACGTCATCACCGTGAGCTTCGATCCCAACGACACTCCCGAGGAGGCGACCGCGAAGAAAGCGGACTACATCAAGCGCTATGGACGACCTGGCGCCGCAGACGGCTGGCATTTTCTTACTGGATCGCACGAATCCATTACTGCCCTCACCAAGGCGGTGGGATTTGGTTATCAATACGATCCCAAGAGCGGGCAGTTTTCGCACGCGACGGCGATCATGATTGTGACGCCGGAAGGAAAGCTGGCGCAGTACTACTACGGCGTGGAATATCCGCCGAAAGATTTGCGGCTGGGATTGATTCAGGCTTCAAAAAATGAGATTGGGACCCTCGCCGATCAGGTGCTGCTCTACTGCTATCACTACGACCCAACAACTGGGAAGTACGGCGCAATTATCAGCCGAGTGATTCAGCTCAGCGGCGGCGCAACTGTGCTTGGACTTGGGCTTTTCTTAATGATTTTGATTCGCCGCGGATCGCATCACGACCATAAGGAGCTGAACGGGTCTCATACTCCCGGGTCTCATACCTATGTTCGATAACTTCCCACTTTGGCCGGTTGGCGCGTCTTCGCACTCGTTCGCGGTAGATGCGCTCTACGTGTTTCTGGTCGTGGTGTCGGTGGCGACGACGCTTGCGATTTTTGCGGTGGTCGGCCTCTTCGCCTTCAAATACCGCCGCCGCCACGGCCGCGAGGCTGAGCCTATCGAAGGCAACCTGATCCTGGAGATCGCGTGGTCGGCGGCTCCGATGGGGCTTTTTCTGATATTTTTCGCCTGGGGCGCGGTGATTTTCTTCGACGCCCGCACGCCTCCACAAGACTCCACCGAAATCTACGTGGTCGCAAAACAGTGGATGTGGAAGCTGCAGCACACGGAAGGTCAGCGCGAGTTGAACGAGTTGCACGTTCCCGTTGGCAAGAATATCAAGTTGATCATGACTTCGCAGGATGTGATCCACAGCTTTTACGTGCCCGCGTTCCGCCTGAAGCAGGACGTGATTCCAGGCCGCTATACGACGATGTGGTTCAAAGCCACCAAGCCGGGGACGTATCATCTTTTTTGCGCGCAATATTGCGGCACCCAGCATTCGGGGATGATCGGCGAAGTTGTGGTGATGGAGCCTGCGGAATATGAGACCTGGCTTTCCGGCGGAGTTCCCTCTGGCACCCTGGCGCAGAACGGTCAAGCTTTGTTTACGCAACTGGGATGCTCCACCTGCCATCGCTTTGATGTGCAGGGGCGAGGCCCGAACTTGACCGGGGTGTATGGCAAGCCGGTATTCCTGGAAGACGGGCGCACGGTGATCGCGGACGAGAATTACGTGCGCGAATCGATTCTGGTTCCGGCGGCGAAAGTTGTTTCCGGATTCAAACCGGTCATGCCGTCGTTTCAAGGACAAGTCAGCGAAGAGCAACTCACTTCGCTGGTGGAATACGTGAAGTCATTATCATTATCATCGAGTCAGGCGCCGGCGACAGCGGCTGGTAAGTAACTCGGCTTCTATGAAGCCGAAGGAATAGCAAATGGCGACCGCAGCAGTAACCACGGAAAAGAAGAATTATCTGAATGCAGAGTACGGCATTCGCTCGTGGCTATTCACCACCGACCACAAGCGCATTGCCCTGCTTTATCTGGTTTCGATCACGGCATTTTTCTTTATTGGCGGATTCTTTGCTTTACTAATCCGGCTGGAACTGCTGACCCCGGCGGGCGACCTGCTGACTGCCGACATGTACAACAAAGCCTTCACCATGCACGGGCAGGTGATGGTGTTCTTCTTCCTGATTCCTTCCATCCCCGCGGTGCTGGGAAATTTCCTGGTCCCGATGATGATTGGGGCAAAAGACCTGGCCTTGCCGCGCATCAATCTGATCAGCTGGTACATCTACATCATCGCCGGAATCCTGTACCTGCACTGCATTGCGACCGGCGGCGTGGACACGGGCTGGACCTTCTACACACCGTACTCGACGATGTTCAGCAACACCCGCGTAATTGAAGCCGGACTGGCGATTTTCATCTCCGGATTTTCGTCGATCCTTACCGGGTTGAACTTCGTAGTTACGATTCACCGCATGCGCGCGCCGGGGATGACATGGTCGCGGCTGCCGCTCTTTGTCTGGTCGCACTACGCAACCAGCATCATCATGCTGCTGGGCACGCCGGTCATCGCCATTACGCTGATCTTGGTTGTACTCGAGCGCACGCTGAACCTCGGCATCTTCGATCCCACCCGCGGCGGCGATCCGGTTCTGTTCCAGCACTTGTTCTGGTTCTACTCGCATCCCGCGGTTTACATCATGATTCTGCCTTCGATGGCGGTGATCAGCGAAATCGTGCCTTGCTTCTCGCGCAAGCGCGTCTTCGGATACAACTTTGTGGCCATGTCGAGCATTGCCATTGCCGCCATCGGCTTCATCGTGTGGGCGCACCACATGTTTGTGGCCGGAATTTCCCTCTACTCGGCGCTGGTATTTTCGTTCCTCAGTTTTCTGGTTGCCGTGCCCTCGGCCATCAAAGTCTTCAACTGGACGGCGACTATGTACAAAGGCTCGGTGTCGTTTTCGACTCCGATGCTCTACGCCTTCGGCTTTATTGGACTGTTCACCATCGGCGGACTTACCGGGCTGTTTCTGGCGACATTGGGAGTTGACATTCACGTCCACGATACTTACTTCGTCATCGCTCACTTCCACTACGTGATGGTCGGCGGGGCGGTCATGGGATATTTGGGCGGGATGCATTTCTGGTGGCCGAAGATTTCCGGACGCATGTATCCGGAAGGCTGGGGACGTTTTTCGGCGATGATTGTTTTCCTCGGCTTCAACCTGACATTCTTTCCGCAATTTATTCTTGGCTATCTGGGAATGCCGCGGCGGTATTGGGATTACTCGCATATGCCGGAGTGGCAAGGGCTGAATGTGCTCTCCACCGCGGGCGCGAGCTTTCTGGCAGTCGGATACCTTCTGCCGATGGCATACTTCCTGTGGTCGCTGCGCTATGGCAAGATCGCGCCGGATAATCCGTGGGGAGCAACAGGGTTGGAATGGAGAACGTCATCGCCTCCGCCGACGTTTAATTTTGAAGAAACACCGATCGTGACCTGGGAAGCTTATGAATACGAAAGCATGCCGCTTCCGGAAGAGGTGACGCTTGAGCGATAGTTCAGTCGCGGAACACACCGAACACGCAGACCGTCCCGAACTGCGGCACCACTTCGCCGATGAACAGCAGCAGCGCAATGCAGCCGCGCTCGGCATGTGGTGGTTCCTGGGCACCGAAATCATGTTTTTCGGCGGCATGTTCTGCGCCTACCTGATTTACCGGCTTAAGTATTTCCCCGAGTTCGCGGCCGCCAGCCGCAGTCTCGACCTTAAAGTCGGGACGCTGAATACCGCCGTGCTGATTTGCAGCAGCTTGACCGTGGCCCAAGCGGTTCGGGCGGCGCAGATGGGCAAGCGCATGTTGCAGGTGAAGCTTCTACTAGCGACGCTCTTCTTCGGACTCGTGTTCCTCGGAGTCAAGGCCTACGAGTGGGAAAACAAGTACAAAGAGCATCACATCCCGACTTTCGACTTCAACGCCAAAGATCTGATGCGGGACAACCAACACTTGTTCGGACTAGACAAACTGCAGAACGATCCGCACGCGTTGCAGGTCCGGGAAGCGGAAATTCAGCAACACTCGCAGATATTCTTCGCTCTCTACTTCGCGCTGACCGGAATGCACGCCATCCACATGATCGTTGGCGTTGGTGTTTTCAGCGTGATTACCTGGATGGCATGGAAAGGGAGATTTACGCCCGAATATCACACGCCTTTGGAAATTGCCGGATTGTATTGGCATTTCGTGGATATTGTCTGGATCTATCTGTTCCCCCTGCTGTATTTAATCGACCGACGACCGGGAGCTTGAACTTATGTCTGAACACACCGGGCACATTGTTCCGAGCAGGCTGAATTGGCTGGTCTTCTTTATCCTGATCGCGGCCACGTTCCTCACCGCCTGGATCGCGACCATTGATCTTGGCCCGTTTAACACCGTCGTGGCGCTGGTCATTGCCACCTGCAAGGCCTCCATCGTCGTGCTGATCTTCATGCAGGTGAAGTACACCAGCGAGAAGATGACCAAGGCGGTGCTGCTGTTCGCTATCGCCTGGTTGATTCTGCTGCTCTTCTTGAGCCTGACGGATTATTCCTCGCGCTTCGCCGGATAGAGCATTCAGCACTCAGCAATCAGCCTTCAGCCAACATCCGGGTTTAGGCTGAAGGCTGAGTGCTGAATGCTGAGTGCTGAACCCCTGGAATCCGCGCTGCGCCGCCATCTCCGAGGCGAAGTGCGCTTCGACAATGGCAGCCGCGCCCTCTACGCCACCGACGGATCCAATTACCGCCAGGTTCCCATCGGAGTCGTCCTTCCCAAAGACACGAGCGACGTAATCGCCGCAATCGCCATTTGCCGGGAGCACGGCGCGCCCGTGCTCTGCCGCGGCGGTGGGACTTCGCTTGCCGGACAGTGCTGTAACGTCGCCGTGGTGCTCGATTTCTCGAAGTACATGGCGGAGATTGTCGAGCTTGATCCGGGCTTGCGGATCGCCCGAGTCCAGCCGGGCGTGATTCTCGATCATCTGCGCGCCGCCGCCGAGAAGCACAATCTGACCTTCGGCCCCGATCCCGCGTCGCACAGCCGCTGTACCCTCGGCGGCATGGTGGGAAACAATTCCTGCGGCGTGCATTCGGTGATGGCCGGGAAAACCGACGAAAACATTGAGGAGCTTGAGGTCCTCACCTACGACGGCATCCGCATGCGGGTGGGGGCGACTGGCGATGCGGAGCTCGAAGCCATCATCCGTGAAGGAGGCCGCCGTGGCCAGATTTATGCCGGGATGAAGGCGATTCGCAATCAGTACGGCGATCTTGTGCGGCAGCGCTATCCGAACATTCCGCGCCGTGTTTCTGGATATAACTTGAACTATCTTCTCCCGGAAAATGGGTTTCACGTGGCTCGCGCGCTGGTGGGATCGGAGGGCACATGCGTCACGACACTCGAAGCGACTTGCCGGCTGGTCGAAAGCCCGCCTGAGCGCGTGCTGCTGGTGATAGGGTGCCGCGATGTGTACGAGTGCGCTGACCTAGTTCCCGAAGTGTTATCGCACGGGCCGATCGGCCTTGAGGGGATGGACGACCTGCTCATCGAGTACACGCGGCGGAAAGGAATCAATCCCGAGGGATTGGCGTTGCTTCCCGAAGGCGGCGGATGGTTGCTGGCGGAGTTTGGCGCCACGACGGTAGGCGAGGCGGAGTCGCAGGCGGTTGGGTTAATGGAGGCGCTCAGCAGGAGCGCGAATCGAAGCTTCCGGCTGCTGACCGCCAAGGGTCAGGCAAGAAAAGCCTGGGAGGTCCGGGAATCCGCGCTGGGCGCGGTTTCTCGGGTTCCCGGAGAACCGCCCACATGGGAAGGATGGGAAGACGCGGCCGTCGCTCCCGAAAGGCTGGGCGGATATTTGCGCGACTTTCGCAAACTGACCGAGGCCTACGACTATCGCTGCGTAGTGTACGGACATTTCGGCGACGGCTGCGTTCACAATCGCATCACCTTCGATCTTCAGTCCGGTGATGGCTTGAAGAAAATGCGTCAGTTTGTGGAGGAGGCTGCGGATTTGGTCGTTTCGTACGGCGGTTCGCTCTCGGGCGAACACGGGGACGGGCAGGCGAGGGCCGAACTGCTTCCGAAAATGTTTGGGCCTGAATTGGTTGAAGCGTTTCAAAAATTCAAAGCGCTGTGGGACCCGGATTGGAAGATGAATCCTGGCAAAGTCGTTTTGCCCAACAAACTGGACGCCGACCTTCGCCTGGGCACTGACTACCATCCGTGGCAGCCGAAGACGCATTTCAAATTTCCGCAGGACAACGGCAGCCTGGCGCAAGCCACGCTCCGCTGTGTTGGCGTTGGCAAGTGCCGACAGTATGAAGGCGGAATGATGTGCCCGAGTTTTCGCGCCACTCGCGAGGAGGAGCACTCAACCCGTGGCCGCGCACATTTGCTCTGGGAAATGACGCGGGGCGACGTGATCCGTGATCAGTGGCGCGACTCGCATGTGAAGTCGTCGCTCGATCTTTGCCTTTCCTGCAAGGGTTGCAAGAGCGATTGCCCGGTGGGGGTGGATGTTGCGACTTACAAGGCGGAATTCCTTTCGTATCATTATGAAGGCAAGCGGCGTCCACTGAAACATTACGCGTTTGGCCAGATTGACCGCTGGGCGCGACTTGCGTCGTTGTTTCCCAGCGCAGCGAATTTCTTTACTCAAACCCCGATTCTGCGAGACATCGCCAAGTTTCTGGCGGAGGTTTCGCCGCAGCGAGCGATCCCCGCCCTCGCCGGCGCCAATTTTCGCAATTGGTTCACCGAGCGGAAACCTGGGAGTTCCGACGCGCCGCCGGTAGTGCTGTGGCCGGATACGTTTAACAACTACTTTCACCCCGAGACAGCGATCGCGGCGGTTGAGGTTTTGGAAGCGGCAGGATTCCAGGTGCGATTGCCCGGGGGCAATGTCTGTTGCGGACGGCCGCTTTATGACTTCGGCATGTTGGACCGGGCGAAGGAATTGCTGCGCAAGACTTTGACAATTTTGAGTGGCGAGATCAAAGATGGCATTCCCGTGGTTGTGCTGGAGCCGAGCTGTGCGTCGGTATTTCGCGACGAGCTATTGAATCTCTTTCCGGACGACGAACAAGCGAAGAAACTTTCGGCGCAGGTTTTTCTACTAAGCGAGTTTCTGGAGCTCAAGGCAGACCACTCACGCTTGCCCGTAATTTCGCGTAAGGCTTTAGTTCACGGGCATTGCCATCAGAAATCGGTTATGAAGATGACGGACGAAGAAGCGATCCTGCGGCGCCTCGGCGTAGACTACGAAATGCCGTCGCCCGGATGTTGCGGTATGGCCGGAGCTTTCGGATTTGAAAAAGAGAAGTATTCGGTCTCCCTTGCTATAGGCGAACTCGAATTGCTGCCGGCAGTCCGCGACACGCCTGACGATTGGCTCATCATTGCCAATGGATTCAGTTGCCGCGAACAGATTCGACAATGCACCGGACGGCACGCGTTGCACTTGGCAGAAGTCATTCAACTGGCGATGAAGAGCGAATCATAAGCCTCTTCAACAGCCGGACCGCTCTTACTCCATGGTAGAGCGGAAACAATGAATCTGGGATCTGCGACGACTGCCACTCCCCAACGCTGGGCGTCGTCGCCAGCCGCCATGCCAGTCGCGCCCGGTCCAGCCAGCGCTCGCGCAGCTGCGTCATGTTGCGGAAATAGCGCAGCGACTCTGTCTCGACGTCCATTCCAGCGGCGATTTTGTCCTGAATCGCGGCCGCGAGTCCCTGAACTCTGAAGCTTTCCACTGGAAGCCGTATAAGCACGGAGAAGCGAGAAGAGAATAAACTGTCTGCGAGCGAGAGGGAAAGCAACAGAATTCGCGCGACCCCCAAGCGGCGGGCTTCCCTTTCGATCCAGCCCCAGTCCAAATCGAAGCCCGCCAAGGCCGCGATGTCGCGCAGCATCCCGAGTTGTGACCACTCATGCTTGGCCGCGTGAACGCACAGAACCAGCATCAGATCTTCCTTGCGTAGGGTCCGAAGGCGCAAGCCATCGAGGGCCAGATCGACCGAACGCGCGAACATGGCTTCCATGTCGAAGTTGATCGAATAGAAGCGCGGCACAATCTGCCACTGCACCTCCACCAGATTGCGCTCCGAATTCAGACCGAATACGTGCTCATAGCCGGAGCGCAAATATTCTTTTTCCTGCCGCGGCGTTAGCTGGATCTTCTGCGCGTATCCCAGTTCTTGCAGCGCCGATCGTGCGCGTGGGACGTCCGCGGCCTGTACCAGAAAATCCAAATCGCCGAACTGGCGCATCGCTGGATCGCCGTACAAAAACTGACCAAGGGCGGCGCCCTTGTGGGCTAGGATCGGAATCTTGTGTTGCTCAAAGTGTAGCCAGATGCGGGCCAGTTCCGCGGTGAAGCGGAGCACGCGGCGCTGGTGATTGTGGAATCGCGCGCCAATCGCGGATCGGATGCTTGCGGGAACGCCGTCGCGGGTGCAAACGGCCGCGTGCAGCGATGGCAGGAGGCGGTGGTGATTGGCAAGCCGGAGAACGCTATCCCAATTGAGCGGAGATTCGAGTATCGCCCCCAGATCAGGCTCGCGATCCGAAGTCGGTTGCGAGCAGGCCAACAGCAGTTCCAACTCCGGCGCGAATCTCGCCGCCTTCAGCTTGGTCCTTAGTTCGGAGTCAACCGGTTCGATCTGTGCTGCTGCCGCCAACCGCCCTCCTGTGGACTAACTATGTCCGCCACGCATTCTGCGGCGGACAATTGCGCCGCCGATCCTTAGAATCTTCTTACGATTGGAAAGATTGCGAAAGTATCTGCGGTTGAACCGCCCTCCATAATGAACAGCGTCGTCATCGAGTCCGTTCACAAGATGTTTCGTCCGGCGAGTTTCTTTGGGTTCGGAGCCGCGCGCGCGGAGACCCATGCGTTGAGGGGAATTTCGCTGAACGCTGCCACGGGAGAAGTACTGGCGCTGCTGGGGCCCAACGGGAGCGGAAAAAGCACAACCTTAAAGCTAGTCTCGACCATGCTGCTGCCGGATCGGGGCCGAGTCTTGGTAGGCGGCGCTCACACGCGTCTTCAGTCGCCCGCCGTACGCCGGCAAGTAGGGTTCGCGGTGGCGTCGGAGCGATCGTTTTTCCCGCGCCTCACCTCGCGGGAGAATCTGGACTTCTTTGCCGCTCTGGAAGACGTGCCCCGCAGCGAGCGCACGCTGCGTGTTGACCAGGTGCTAGGCGATGTCGGGCTCGAGGATGCCGCGGGCAAGCAAGCCATGAAGCTTTCCTCGGGCATGTACCAGCGGCTGGGAATTGCTCGCGCGCTGATTAAGCGGCCCTCGGTTCTACTGCTGGACGAACCCACGCGCAGTCTCGATGCCGCGGCTGCCGACCATCTGTGGCGACTGATTCGCGACCTGGCGCACAGTGGCATCACGATTCTGATGGCGACGCACAATTTTTCCGAGGCGGTTGCTGTTGCCGACCGCATTGCAATTCTGCAAAAAGGCGAGCTGCTGGCGGTCGAGCGCGTCCGCGGTTTCAGTGTCGAAAGGCTGCGGGACTTCTATCTGGACATGACCGGTGAACGAGAGCCAACCGAATGGCCGGAAGGAGTGCCGGCGTGATTTTCGACAAGGCGGCGGCCGTGCTCAAGAAAGATGTCCTCACCGGGTGGCGTTACCGCAACGGCTTCGTGATCGGGACGGTTGGCACGGCGGCGCAGTTGGCAACGTTTTATTATTTGTCGCGCGCGGTGGGACCGCAATTTCATCCTGAAGGGATGCCGTATTTTTTATTTCTACTGGTGGGGACGGGATTTTTTGCGTTCCTGATTACCGGGATGCACAGTTTTTTGCAGACCGTTCAGGAATCGCAGCAAAGCGGCACGCTGGAAGTGCTAATGACAACCTCCACGCCGCCGGCGGTGCTGCTTTCGTTGAGCGCAATTTCGGCTTTCGCCGGAGGCCTGGTGCAGCTTCTTCTGTATGTCGGCACGGGAATGTTGTTGTTCTCTCCCGCGCTCCATGTGAGCCTGGTGGGTTGTGGGTTGGTGTTTGTTTTTTCGGTGCTGATTGCGATCGCAATCGGGATTTTTGCCGCCGGGTTGCAAATCTCGATCCACAAAGGGTCGGCGGTGCTTTGGCTGCTGGGGTCGAGTGCCTGGCTGATCGCGGGAACGCTGTTTCCGGTAGGCGCGTTGCCGCGTCCGGTGCGCCTTTTGTCGAGTCTGTTGCCGCTGACCCATTCTCTGACCGGGATGCGGCTCGCTTTGCTGCAGACCCCGAGTTCAGCAGGACTGCTTCGCGAAATCGAAATCCTTGCGATGTTCGCCACGTTTCTGTTGCCGCTGAGCGTGGTTTTCCTTTCCTGGACAGTCCGCCGTGCGCGACAATTGGGAACGCTTTGCTTTTATTGACACTTCGGTCAGTCCGCCTCCGCTCTGCGGATGCTACTCTCCGGTTCCAATCAAGGCCACAAAGTGAGGGCTGCCGGAGTCCAATCCGGTGATATCCACGTTGCCAATTCTCGGACCAGGAATTACCGGCTTGAAAGACACCTGCATGGTACAACTCGCACGGGGCGCAAGGCTTTTTCCGCAGTCGGTCTTTTCTGCAAAATCCATCCCCGACAGCAGGACGTCTTCCAGCGCAACGGTGGCTTGGCCGGGATTGCTGATGGTTATCGTCTGCGGCTCACTTTCTGAGCCCAGCGCGTGCGCGCCGAAGTCGAGGCTGGCGGGAGATATTACCAAAGGAGCGGGGACGTTCTGGCCGCGAGCCAGATCGCCAGTCACCACCATCGCTATAAAACAAACGCCGAATGTTCCAATCAGCCAAGTCTTCACAGTTTGCTCCCGAGTGATCTCCGTTCGCCAAAAATGGCGGTACCTATACGGACGCAGGTTGCACCCTCTTGGATGGCAATTTCGTAGTCGTGGGACATGCCCATAGACAACGTTAACATCTGGACTGCTGGCAGTCTGCGAGCCGCGATGCGATGAAAAACCTCACACATTTTGCGGAAGTAAGGGCGCGACTGCTCGGGATCGTCGCTGAATGGCGGCACCGTCATCAGTCCGCGAAAGTCGAGGGAAGGCAGATCTGGAACCGCATTCAGCAGATCTTCGAGTTCCGTGGAATCCAGGGCCACGCCGCTTTTTGCGGCCTCTGCTCCTATATTAATTTCAATCAGCACCGGGATTTTCTTGCCAAGGTCTATGGCTGCGGAGTTTAGCTTGCGTGCCAAGCGGACGGAGTCCACGGAATCGATGTGACTGAAGAGCTCCGCTGTCTGGGCCGCTTTGTTGGTCTGTAGGTGGCCAATCATGTGCCACTCGGCGTCACGCAGATCGTGCAGGGATCCTATCTTTCCAGAAAATTCCTGCACCCGGTTTTCGCCGAATACGCGGAGGCCGGCGTCGTAAGCAGCGCGAATTTGCCCGGGCGGGAAAGTCTTGGAGACTGCCAGCAGCGTGATTTCTTCCGGCTTGCGCCCGGAACGGAGAGATGCGGCGGCAATGCGTTCTTGCACGCGGGCAAGACTCTCCGTAATGGACATTTAGACAGTAAACCACGAAAACCGATTCGGGGTCGGGCATCGCGGGCGCGGGCACCCGCGCCACATTTACCCGCTCGACTACATCATCGCCACTGGCGGCGCGGGTTCATCGGGATCGCCGGCGTTTGCCAGGGGCACGGCGATCATTACCCACGCGATCAGGAGCATCACGAACAATCCGGTGATGTATGAAGGATGGTCGAACACGGAGGGCAAGGTCTTATTGCGGAAATCGAAGGTCGCCTTCACCAAGCCTGCCAACGCCTCGCCAGCGATTAATCCTGAGGCTACCAGAATGCCAACATTTTCTACGCGGGCTTTCTGCGCGTCGTTAAGGCCTTTGCGCTCGCGAAGGCGGTCGACCAGCCAACGGATCACGCCCCCAACAAAAATCGCCGATGTGGTCGCAAACGGCAAATACATCCCGATGGCTACCAGCATTGGGCTTTTCACTTTGAACATGATCATGGCAACGCCCATGAGCATGCCGGCAATGACCAGCGGCCACGCCATTTCGCCGCCCACAATTCCTTGGGCGAGGGAGGCCATCAATCCCGCCTGAGGCGCGGAAAGCGCCTTGTCGCCGAAACCAGTCCCGCCCATGTTGATGTTGCCTTGATAGAGAATCATTAATGGAAAATACATCACCAGGCTGGCCACCACGACGGCGATCAATTCAGTGATTTGAATATAGCGGGGCGTGCCGCCCAGAATGTAGCCGACTTTGAAGTCCTGCAGGAGTTCGCCCGCCACGGCAGAGGAAACGCAAACCACGGCGGCGACCCCCAACACCGCGATCACGCCGCTCATTCCCGAAACGCCGATCGAGACCATCAGCAGGGCTGCGATAACAAGCGTAGAAAGCGTCAGGCCGGAGATTGGGTTATTGGACGACCCGATGACGCCGACCAGGTAACCGGAAACCGTGGCGAAGAAGAATCCTACGATCAGCATCACCAGAGCGGCGGCGATGCCTCCAGTGACTCGGCCCGAAAGCCGCACGTACAAAACGCACATCACCAGAAAGGTGCAGCCGATCAGGGAAAATACAGTTCGCGAACTCATGTAGCGTTCGGTGCGGGCAACTGACGCCGGCGCGGATGCCGCGCCTCGCAGTTCAGAAAACGCCTTGCCCAACCCGGCCATCAGGTTTTTGCGCATGCGAAAGAGGGTGTAGGCGGTTCCGACCATCATGCCGCCAACCGCAATCGGACGCACGATGAAACGCCACACTGCATTTGCCAGTCCCAGCCAGCTATCGTCGGATGTTGATCCCGGAGGCAAATAGTTCTGCAATTGCGGACCCAGGAAAAAAATCAGGAGAGGAATTAGCAGGCCCCAGGCGATGAGGCTGCCGGAAAAATTGAGCGCGGCCAGTTCTGGTCCAATGATGTAACCGACGCCGATGTAGGCGGGGCTGATTTCAGGCCCAGCAACCGTAGAGATGCCGCCGGCCTGCAACACTTGCGGACTACCCGCGGGACCAAGCCGCAGAACGCTTTTTCCCAATTGACCGACACGGAAGAAGAAGTCGTGATCCGGCGCGAACAAGTTGAAGACGCCGCCCAGGTACACCATCGCACCGAATCCGATGTTGTAGAAAAGATATTTTGCGGCGCGGGCGCCGGCCTGTCCGGCTTTGTGAATTTCGCTCGCGGCCACCGATTCTGGAAACGGCAGATCGGGGTCCTCGACCATCACTCGGCGAATGAGAGAAACGAATAAAACACCCAGCACGCCGCCGACAATCATCAGCGAGGTAGATTTGAGGTAGGTCTTGTCCGCAGCCAGCGCCCACATGCTGGCCCAAAATCCCAGCCCTTTGGGAATGACGGTCGGGGTCCAGGCGCGCGCGATGAAGAACGCCGGCAACGTGAACACTGCACCGGCGGCAACGGATTCGCCGATGGTGCCTGCGGTGCGCGCGATGTTCTCTTCCAGAATCGTTCCACGCCCCAGCAATCGCAGGACCGCCATCCCGATGACGGCGGCGGGATAGGTCGCGGCAATGGTCTGGCCCGCCCGCAATCCCAAATAGGCGTTGGCCGCACCCAGGACAACCGTCATGCCCAGGCCCAGCAGCACCGCGCGCCAGGTGAACTCCTTCATTTCGACGTTTTCGGGAACGTAGGGCTGGTGTTTCTTAGTGGCTGGGTTGACCGGAGTCGGAGTGCTCATGAGGTTCCTCTAAGTCTCTGGACTGCCAAAATTTAGCCGCGCCGCACCTTAGCACGGCTGCGGGATCATTTACAAGTGCGGCACCGCCTCGAACTATGTGATGCTGCATTCCAGAGGGAGCGGAGATATAATCGCCACAAGCCGCCCGTCTGACCTACCTCTCTGCGGGGTTTCAACCATGTTTCGAAGTCGGTACCTTTCAACACGTTTTTTTTCAAGGCAGTTTATTTGCTCGGACTGCGGCGGTTTGGACGCGCACCGGTCGCGGCGCCGCACGTTCCTCGAAAAATTCATCCTGCCTGTGTTTCTGCTGCAGCCGGCACGTTGCGCGAATTGTTTTCGCAGGACCCAGGTTTTGATGTTCAAGCTGCTTCGCGACCGTGCACAAAAACCGGACATAAAACACGGTGCCGCGGCTTGAGCAATTGCCAGTCCCCCGGCTCCCCGTTATACTGAAAATAATTCGTCCGGCTGGAGCCTGACCAGGCGCTGGGCGAGGGAGGCTGGTCTTCAGCAGTACCGGAGACATAACTCGCAACCCGGCTCCTCCAGGGCAAAACCCGCTACGCTTGGCAGTCTCGGGAGCGGCGATGGTTGCTCAGGGTTTGTTTGCTGCCCTCTTCCCTTCTGATTGCCGCCTTTGCGGCGCCCCGCTGGTGAATATTTCCCGGCTGCCGGTTTGCCTTGAGTGCATTTCTGCCGTGCAGCCGATTCGAGCGGGGACCTGTGAGATTTGCGGCGAAGGCATGGCCACGCTTGCGCGTCCGGAGCTTGCTCGCACTGAGGAAACTCAAACCTGCGAGGCTTGCCGTGAGACGCGTCCGCAATTTGAGAAGGCTTGCGCTTACGGTTCCTACGATGGCGAACTGCGCGAACTGATTCATCTGTTGAAGTACGAGCAGGTCACCCCGGCGGCGAAGGTACTGGGCGGACTCCTGGCGGCGGCGATTGCCAAGCTGGAAATTTCGCGACCGGTGCTGGTCATTCCCGTCCCGCTGCATTCCTCGAAGCGACGGCAGCGCAGATTCAATCAGGCGGAGATCATTGCCCGAGCAGCGCTGAAACAGATGGCTATGGCCGGCACAGAACTGGCCACGAATTTGCTCGTCCGC
>Ga0210407_10001950_pt1 | contig 18346 bp, 19 predicted proteins | sample IncBWC27MmetaG_FD_150860 | JGI IMG/M metagenome (GOLD analysis project Ga0210407, IMG submission 150860) | Forest soil microbial communities from Barre Woods Harvard Forest LTER site, Petersham, Massachusetts, United States - Inc-BW-C-27-M | ecosystem: Environmental > Terrestrial > Soil >...
CAATCGCCAGACGTAGGGAGGCTATTCCATCGACTTCCCGGGCCTACGCCGTTGCCTGCGCCGGGCGCTCCACGAGTGGCCGCACTTCAATGGTGCCCGAGCGCGCGGAGGGAATCCGTGCAGCGATGTCGATGGCTTCGTCGAGATCTTTGGCCTCGATCAGGTAGTAGCCCCCGAGCTGCTCGCGCGTCTCCGCGAACGGACCGTCGGTCGCGAGCCGTTTGCCGTTGCGTAGCCGGACGCTGGTGGCTGCCGATGTCGGTTGCAACTGCGAACTGGCCACATACTGTCCGTCCGACTTGATCTGTTGCGTGAACTGCATCCATTCCCCCATAGCCTGCTGCCGCTCGGTCTCGCTGAGCTTAGCCCAGCCCTTCTCGTCGTCGTAAATGATCAACATGTATTTCATGTGATCCTCCATAAGTGAATCGAACGGGGACCGCCCAAATCGACAGCCCATCCTTCATGTGGGGAGAGAGCCCGCGCATTCACGGTGAACTATCAAGCTGTGCTCCTCGCAAATGCCTTGGGCGCCGACGTGAAGTCTGAGTGAAGCTGCTGATGACTCCATCGGAGTGTCAGGGTCGCTGCTTGCTCATCGCCTGCAGCAGGGCGTTGAATGCAGGAGATGGCCGCACGCTGTCGAACTCAGCGCAATACCTGGTAAAGATTCGGGTCATGAGGGCGTGCTGTCGGCCAGCTTCTTCGAGCCAGTGAACCGCAGATGCCGGATCTCCGCCGGCCCAAGATCCTCGTGCGCAACGGCGTGCGCCTGGACGAACCGCTGATCGTAAAACCCGCGGCGAAGTTGGATGAAACCCCATCTATTGGACGTGGAATGGGTGGCTTTTGCCGCCATTTTCGCGCTTCCGCGCTCCTATTTTGGACACCACTCCCACCGCAAGTTTTCTCGCATTAAGACAAACATTCTCATGGTGTTACATGCCATCCACCGACTGACCAAGATCCGCTCCAGCCACCGCAGGTGTCCTAGTGCCGCGCGGCAATGACGTAACAAACCCTGTGAATACCGGCATTTACGCGCGCCGCCGGAAATCTTTTTGTTTTAGAAAGGGGCGAGGTGCGCCAGGCGCATTTCGGCCACCTCTATCTAATTACTTTTCTAGGACTTACAGTTCCAATCGCGGGGACCCTTGTCATGCAAAATCGGTGTTTTTAATAACTGTAACTTATTCGAGGGCAACTAGCGTCAATCAGCTTATTGCCACTCGCAATGTGCGATGCAGCCGCGCCGGTCTTTTCGAAGAAAACGCCAGGAATAAGTTTCAGTTATAAAAAAAGAGCTGCTGCAAAAGAATTCCCCGAAAAACTCGGCAGGCGGGCAGGGTTCCGTCGCGAGGAGCGGTTACGAAAAGTCTTACTGCAAATATTCTAACCTAAAGCATCTTCGGGACTTAGCCTGCAAGTTTTTTCCCAGTTCTTCCACGCTTTTCTCCCACTCTGTGCTGCCAGCCTTGGACTATCCCCGCCTACGCCAAGGCCAAAAACAACCCGAACCGTCGAAAAACATGCCCAAAACCGGCGTAAAAAACGCCAAAATTGAGTCTCGGCGCTCCTCCGGATGACCGCACACAACAGGTAACCGAACGTAATTCCAAGGCCGACATAATGATTCCTTGAAAGCCATCTAATGGGCTTTAAATCAATAACGTAGGATCAAAAGCCCATTTTTAGAGAGCGCACGTGCGATGGGCGCGGCGGTAGTCATGCTGGCCCTTGAGCCGTTGTTGCGGCTGTTATTCTTTCATCGCCTCGCCCCCTTTTTTTATAAGTGAAACTTATTCGAGATCCTGAGTTCGTCGCCGATGTCTCCACAGGGCGCTCGTTGACACGCGACGGGTACGGTGCTCGAAGGATTTTTCACGACTATCGTTTGTGGACGGTCTGTCATGTCAGCTCCACTCGATGACGGTTTCCCTGTTTCGCCCAAAAGCTTAAGTCCAGGGACTCTTCACATACGCCTATTGGCAGAGGCGTCCGAGACCCAGTCCCTGATTCTTGGTAGCGGCGCACATTAGATTAGTCCTGATCGGCCCAAGAACAGGTGCGGTTGATTTTTCGGTCCATACGGGAAGTAAAAGGGCTGTAATGGCGTCGCCGCGCATATGGTAGAAGTCGTCATCTAGAAGTCGGCGCACAGGGCCCCGAGACCGGTTCGAGGAAGTGCTGATAGGCGCCTGGAGAAAGGCCCGGAGCTACTTCTTCTTCATCTGTTCGTTCCGGATTTGCTCCGCGGCCATCTTTTTCGCCACATCCAGCGCCTCAACGGCGGGAACTTTGACGTCGGGCTCGACGCCTGTTCCTTCCCAGTTGGTTTTTGAGATGGGGTTCACTGCCTTCGCGAATGGCACTCCGATCATGAAGTGATCGTCGACTCGATGGCCGGAAACCGGGTGCGCGCCGCCGCCCGTGGTCTCCCCGATGATCGTCGCGCGTTTCAGGTTCTTGAGGTTGTAGCTAAACTCCTCCGCGCCCGAAAATGTCCGCTTCGAGGTCAGCACAAAAACCGGCTTGCCGGTGAGTCTCTTTCCGGGAACATAGGGCATTGTCCAGTATTGGGTCGTGCTATCTTCTTTGCGGTTGTACAGATCGTTCAGATGCGTGGGCTCTCCGAAGAGGTACGTGGAGATGAAGGCAATCATCTTCGGATCGCCACCGCCGTTGGCGCGCAGATCGAAGATGATGGCGTCCACGTTGCCAAGGAAATTCATGGCTGCCATCGCCGTCGGACCGCAGATGACGGGATCGAGGAAAGCGTTGAATTTCAAATAACCGATGTTTGATGGGAGCCGCTCGACCTTCTCGAAGGCACAGTTGTCGCGCTCCAGCTCGGTTCGCATCCGCGCTTCATCATCGGGAGTCCGCTTAGGCTCGCCTTTCGGCAAAACCTCGGGGGAAAACATGACGTGCAGGTGCTTATCGTGGCTGACCTGCTGCAGACCGTCGGTGAGCATCGTCGCAAACTTCTCACCATCGGTGACGGCGTCGTACGCACCTTTCTTCTGCCGCTCTCGCAGAGCCTCTTCCATCTTCTTGGCGCTTTCCGGGTAGACGTAGAACTCGTTTAGGTTTGCCACCACTCCGTCGATCACGCGAGCCCTGGTGGCGGCATCGATCTTCATGTTCATGTCGGCCGCCGTCATGCCCGGAGGGATCGCGCGCAGACCGAAACTTGTGACTACGGCCGGATCGGCGTCGCTTACGTCGATCTTCCCGACGGCAGTGGTTGGGCTTGCCTTTTCTTTGACGCGGAATTCGATATGCAACCGTTCGCTCTTGTCGATGCCAAGCAAATCGAACCCCCCGGTCTGCTCCCGGAAACCGACAGTTTCATCCACCGCACCCGTGGGCTCGTATTTCGCGATGTAAGCCTGTATACGCGCCCGATCGCCACTGTTGAAAGCATCGAGCCAGGCTTGCAGCGTATGTCCGGCGGGTGTGTCGGGGATGGCGGGGGTTTGAGGCCAAGCGCAGGCCGAGCTAACAAGGAGGATGAAAATCGATCTCAGCAGCATACCTCAGACTTTACTACCAAGCGAGAGTGAGGGCATCGCAGCAACGAGGCGTCCGCCACCCCTCCGTCAGGGTCAGAGCGGACTCGGCTCAAGTTGCGAGAACCCCGTTTGGGGACCCACAGCGGGCACAAGTCACGTTTAGCGACTATACACTCAAGTGGTTTCGTGAGGCGAGCCCTGCATTATAAAAGGCGTATCCTGCAGGACGTGCGCGGGTCGGTTGTCCCCGCATGACCACCGTTTACTGGTAAAACCGGCCCACGACAGAAAGAGCTGTAAGAAAGGTTCTTTGTGGGTGACTAACTGCTTGTGGGGCAGGATGGACTGTACCAGGAAGCCGCGGCAACGTATGGTGCGGCGCTTGTCCGGCTAGCGCGTGGTTATGAAGCCGATGCGGATAAGCGCCGCGACCTGAGCCAAGAAATTCACCTCGCCCTTTGGCGGAGTTTTGCAGGCTGGAATCAGCAGTGCTCGTTGCGTACCTGGGTCTACCGGGTCGCGCACAACGCGGCAACGTCCTACGTCATCCGGCAGCGCCGCGCCAACGCGCAGACGCTGGTCAGCCTGGAAGAACTGGAGCACTTGCCGGACCGCAGCGTGGATGGGTCGGCAGGAGATAGGCGTCAGGCGCTGGACCGCTTACTCGGGCTGATCCAGTTGCTCAAGCCGCTGGACCGGCAGGTGATTCTTTCGTACCTGGAAGGCATGGACGCGGCGTCGATCGGAGAAATCGTTGGCCTTTCGTCGGGAAACGTCGCTACCAAGATTCATCGTGTTAAGAACATTCTGGCTCGCTGGTTTCAGGAAGGAGGACGCCATGGAGAATGAGCTTCCCCCGGATAATCTCAAGAATCTCTGGCAGAACCAGAGCGTAGAGACCGTTCAAATGTCACTCGAACAGGTGCGGCAAAAGGCAGAGAGTTTTCAAAAAAGGATTCGCAATCGCAATCTCAGGGAGTATGTGGCGGCGGCGTTTGTCTTTGCCGGATCCGGCTACCTCCTGTGGCGAATCCCCGAGCTGCGTTTGGCGGTTGGTCTTCTGCTGGCCGGCACTATCTACGTGCTTTACCAACTTCATACAAGGGGCGCCGCCAAGACCGTGCCGGAGTCTCTGGCCTTGGACACCTGCCTCGCGTTTCACCGGCGGGAACTGGAACGCCAGCGCGACTTGGTGCGTGACGTTTGGAAATGGTACCTTCTGCCATTTGTTCCCGGTCTGCTTGCGGTCGTTGCCGTCCCGCTCCTGCATTCGCCGCCGGCAGAATGGATCGGCGCGTGGCCCTTCATTCTGTTGTGTTCCGCAATGTTTTACGCCATCTGGAGATTGAACAAGCGAGGCGCTAACAAGCTACAGCGTCAAATCGATGAGTTGAATTCCATGAATCGGGAGTCCCTATGAAACGACCTCTTTTCACACTTGCCATCTTTTCCGTATTCGACAACTTTCTCAGCCTCGCGCGTTGACTCATCATTTTTGTTACCCAGCGCGGCCCATTGCCTCATGAAAAATGTTACCCGTCTCAATGAAAGGGACGAGTGGCAGATTGAGGAGGCAACTGAGCGTGGCAACGAGACGGGAACTGATTGAGGCGGTAGCGGCGCGCTATCGGGCCGCGGGCCGGAACGAGAAGAAGGAGATCCTTGACGAGTTCGTCAAGGTGACGGGCTTTCATCGCAAGCACGCGATCCGGGCGCTGAAAAGATCAACTAGACCGGAAGCTCGTGAACCTCGACAAAGGACCGGATCTACAACGAAGCCGTTCGGGAAGCGCTGACGATCGTTTGGGAGGCTTCCGATCGAATCTGCGGCAAACGCCTCCGCCAGGTAATCGCTGGGCTGATCGACGCCATGGAGCGCCATGGGCACTTGAAACTAGATGCCGCGGTGCGCGAAAGGCTGTTGGCCATGAGCGCCGCCACCATGGACCGGCTGTTGACGACGGTTCGTGACACCGCTAAACAGGGCCGTCGCAGAACGATGATCAACACGCCGTTGCGGAAAAGTATCGCCGCGGACCGTTGGAGATTGGAATGATCCTCCACCGGGCTTTTTCGAAATGGACATGGTGGTGCATTGCGGAAAGTCGACCGTGGGAAGTTACTTACACAGCCTGGTGCTGACCGACATCGCTTCAGGCTGGACGGAAGCCATTGCGACGGTGGTTCGAGAACAAACGCTGGAAACTGAATCGGTGGGTGAAGTTCGGATGAAACTGCCGTTCCCGGTGCGTGGGCTCGATGTGGATAACGACAGTGCGTTTATCAACGACACGCTGGTGGGCTATTGCCGGGACAACAAAATTGAACTCACCAGATGTCGCGCGTACAAGAAAAATGATCAAGCGTGGATCGAACAGAAGAACGGCGCGGTGATCCGGCGAATGGTGGGCTATGGAAGGCTGGAGGGCACGCAGACGGCAGCGGTGTTAAACAAACTGTTCGCCTCTGCGCGGCTATTCGTAAACTTCTTCCAGCCTTCCTTCAAATTGATTTCGAAAACACGTGAAGGTGCGAAGGTAATCAAGAAGTACCACCCGCCAGCGACACCGTGCGAACGTCTCTTAGAACGGAAGGATGTTTCAGACGAGTGCCAGGAACAACTCCGCCAAACGTTAGCGGCACTGGACCCGGTGCGATTGCTGAGGGAAATTCGAGAAGCACAGCGAGTGCTGGCGCAACTGGAAGTCGGCGTCGCCACCGCCGAAACTGCTCCATCCCCCCCGGAGCTGAGCGGTTTCGTCGCCAGTCTTTCGACGGTGTGGCTCGATGGGGAAGTGCGTCCGACACATCGCAAGAGAACCACCGGGCCACGAAGCTATCGCACTCGCGTGGACCCATTTGAATCCGTCTGGCCGCGGGTTCAGCAGTGGCTCAACGAGCAGCCCGATGCGACGGCCGAGACACTGTTCCAGCGGCTTCAAGACGAGACGCCGACGCCATTTTCCCCTGGGCAACTCCGGACTCTGCAGCGCCGGGTCAGGGAGTGGCGCACGGCGATTGCCCGCCGGTTGGTGCTCGGCGCCGGTGACGAGGGTGAGGTTTTGGCCACCGTCGCTAACACTGAGCCTGTCGCCTGACTCAACCGCAGAAGTGCCAGACTACCCAGTATTGCCGATCGCCGGTGGCTTCGATGGCTAATATTCCATCCGCAGCAACCGCGACCAGTTGAGACAAAGCTATCGCCATGTCTCTGCCGAGCCACGCCATGCGCCAGACTTCAATGGTTCGTAGATATTGCCGAGTGCATCGAACTCGCGATCGGTGACCCCAACTGGCTTGATATGCTCAATGACCATGGAGAGAGTCGAGATCAGCCAAACGCAAAAGAACCGTTGTGCCGGGTGCGGCCAGATCGTACCCAGCTACGACATCGTCAACGTCGGTTCCGTGGAGAAGGGCTACCGAGCGCTTTGCGGCCAGTGCTTTAACACGGAGGTGGCCAAATTGGATGGTCTAGCCAGGTTTGAACACGTCACGTTTGAACCCGTCCGGCTGGCCGACTGCACAGGAGAAACTCACGAATTTCATTTTCGGACTCATTTGTTCGGTACAGGAGTCGCCCTGGATGGTTTCGAGCTTCGCGACGGTCACCCGGCGGGTTATCAATTCCAGATGATCGGCGACCCGGAGGAAGATCTGCTCGTGCTGCTCGGGCGATTGATCGAAAGGATGCGGCGTGGCCTATCTGTCAAACACCTGAGGAACGACGCGTATGGGCTGCAGATCGCAGATCATCGAGTGGTGCGAGGAAAAATCGAGTGGGACGATTCCCAAGATGGTTCGGTGCCGCAGCTAAACGTCGATGGTCGAGAGATCACCTGGCAAGAGTTCGGCCGCATGTTGATGAGCTTTGAGGGGTGGCAATTCAAACTGGAAATCCGAGACAAGAGCGCGGATCTGTAACCGGGACTCGCACGGATCGGAAGACTGCAGAAACGGCAAGCGGGCCAGGCAGGCGCGGATCGCCGGTCTGGCGGCAGCCAATGCTCGGCCCGGAGGAAGAGGCGAGATAAGGCCGGCACGCGACTTGCTCTGCTGCAAACCTCTTCCGCACTCGGCCATGCCGTAGTGGCGGTCGCGCTCTTGAAAGGGCCTTCTGCTGCCAACAAAACCAACGCAAAGCTGTGGAAATGCCGGGGCTGTGGAAAGCGTGGAAAGCCAAAGGCAGGCTTCCCCCTCTTTCCACGAGCCCCTTGGGAATCTCGCCAAAGGCGGGCGAGATTCCCACATTCCCACAGCTTCGACGATGAGGGCGGATGGAAAAGTGGAAAACCAAAAGCAGGTTTTCCACTTTCCCACCGCCTCGGTTCCTATTCCCGAAAACCAAAACACAACCCGCGGGCGGGCTATCGCCCGCGCCCGCGCGGCGGCGCTCCGCCCTTCAACCAACGACGTCTACCAATTCGGTAACATTCCCTATTGAGGCAACACGATCGAGAGTTCTAATTGTCGCCGAACAGTCGACCAGGTGAAGGCGCTGGGTATCAAACAATGTTATCGGCGCCGCGATCTCCGTGGCGAAGGGCCTACGTCGAACGGCTCATCGGGTCCATTCGCCGCGAGTGCCTGGATCATGTCATCGTATTCGGCGATGGCTCTCTGCATCGGACACTAATGGCGTACTGCGCTTATTACCATAGGTGGAGAACTCACTTGGCGCTCGGCAAAGATGCACCGCAGTCACGAAGAATACAGCGTCCAGCAGAGGGTGCTGTGGTGGAGATTCGTGAAGTGGGCGGTCTGCATCATCACTACGAACGCCGCGCCGCCTAACGCGCATCCGATGAAACGTCAGCACCGGATCGAGTGCCTGCAGAAGATTCGCAGCTTCGCGTGGTAGTGCGCCGACACCGCGATCTATGTCCCACTCGGCACCTTGACGAGTCCTCTCAATAGACAAGCCAACTCACATGCTTTTGACCTCGCTCCTACTTTTGGTTTTTTTGTAGGCGCAAACGTCATCCCTTTGCAAGCTAAATTGACGGCGACTTTTTTGCACCAAAGTACAGCTTGCCCGGATCGTGCGGCAGCCGTACTCTGGCTACAGAGATGGCCAAAGCCGACCGAGATAATGTGAACGATGTTGCAAACAGCGCGTGAGGAGTTCGAAGGTGGCGCAGGGGCGCAATGGGTACAACTCATGAATGACCCAGGGGTTCCAATCATTGCAGTTGTCGACGACGACGCATCCGTCCGAGAGTCGCTGGCGGGCCTCGCTGAATCGGTTGGATATGAAGCCGCTCTGTTTGCCTCCGCCGAGGAGTTTCTGCAATCGGCCCGTCATCGTGATTCTTTGGCGTGCTTAATCCTGGATGTGCGTCTGCCCGGGATGTCGGGTGTAGAGCTGTACACGCAACTAAACCAAAGGCCTCGATCCATTCCTACGATTTTCATCACGGCTCACGCAGATCCCGAGTTGAATAACTGGGCCACTAAAACAGGAGTGATAGCTCTGTTGTACAAACCGTTTCAGCCGGAGATCTTGCTGCAAGCTGTGCGAAAGGCAATCATACAATCACGTAGTTGAGCTTTTCGGCCGAATTTCAATTGAACGTGGAGTCTAAACGATGCCTACTGCCACTGCTGTACCTATTAATTCCGAGCGCGTGCCAAACCAGCGGCTGTCCATCCTGAAAGGAGCGGCCCTTGATCCTGCCGATCGCTCCGAATATGCAAATGGGATCGTGGGAACGAGCCAGGTTCTTCAAGATGCCTTGCGGCAGGCCCGCATCGTCGCCCCGACGGATTCTACCGTCGTTATCTACGGCGAGACCGGTACAGGCAAAGAACTGTTCGCAGGCCTGATTCACGAGCTCAGCCGCCGGGGCAGCGGCCCATTGATCCGCTTGAATTGCGCCGCGATCCCCGAAGGCTTGCTCGAGAGCGAACTTTTCGGCCACGAGAAAGGCGCCTTCACCGGCGCCATCGCACAACGCATGGGACGCTTTGAGGCGGCCAATCATGGAACGCTATTTCTGGATGAGATCGGTGATGTCCCACTCAGCCTTCAGCCAAAGCTTCTGCGCGTTTTGCAGGAGCGGGAATTCGAACGGCTGGGCAGTGCCCGCACGGTGCGCGTCGACGTCCGGGTGATCGCCGCAACCAATAAAGATCTTTCAGAATTGGTCGCGGGCCAAACATTTCGTAGCGATCTGTTCTATCGACTCAACGTCTTTCCGATCACGTTGCCTCCATTGCGCGGCAGGCGCGAGGATATCCCGTGTCTGGTGCGGCATTTTGTGCGCAACGCAGCCGCCAGCATGCAACGGCCTATTCAAATCATTCCCTCCGAGGCGATTCAGGCGCTGATGGACCACCATTGGCCCGGCAATGTGCGCGAACTGCAGAACGTTATCGAGCGCGCAGTGATCTTATCCGAAGACGGCATCCTACGGGTTCCGCGCCTGGAGCCCAAGCGGCGCGTCGAAAGCCCCCATTTCGGCCGAAACACTCTCAAACAAATGACGTGCGATTACATTTTGCAAGTGTTGGATGAAACTAAAGGGATAATCGGTGGACCAAGCGGCGCCGCGCGGCGCCTGGGTCTTCCTCGCACTACTCTGATCGCCAAGATGAAGAAGCTTGGGATACCTTATCCCCGTTCCACACGCCTAAGCGAAGGGGGGCAAGCTTCTCTGCCCGTTTCACAAGGTCAGCCAGAGATTCAGCGCGCATCTTGCGCATAACTTGTCCCCGGTGTAGTTTAACGGTTCGCTCGCTGACGCCAAGCTCATACGCGATTTCCTTGTTGAGCCGTCCTGAAGCCACCAGAAGCATGACTTGGCGCTCACGGGGCGACAGTGAATCGAAACAGTCACGAAGTTTCCGGATTTCCGCGCGGTCGGAGCGTGCTTTGCGATCATTTTCCAACGCCTGCCGGATTGCGTTCATCAACTCTTCTTCTCTTACAGGCTTCGTTAGGAAGTGAACAGCGCCGGCCTTCAGGGCATGCACGGTCATGGGAATGTCGCCATGGCCGGTAAGAAAAATGACGGGCAGCGAAATACCGGAGTCATTCATCTCGCGCTGCAAGTCCAGTCCGTTCATTCCGGGCATCTTAACATCCAGGACTACGCAGCCCTCGGCCTCCACCGGCTTTAAGGCGAGAAACTCCAGCGCAGACGCGAATGTCTGCACACACAAGCCCACCGATTCGATCAGCCCGGTCAACCCTTCCCGGACCGATATGTCGTCGTCAATCAGAAAAATCGTCTCGCTCGTGGGTCCTCCGCGTGTCGCCCGGCCGTCACGCCGTCGCTATGCCGACGCGCATTGGCGTCTCCGCATACGCCGGCAGCTTGAACTCGAAGGTAGCGCCGTGGTCTGCATTATTCGCGTTCGACAAGTGGCCGCCGTGAGCCGAGATGATGGTCCGGCAAATCGAAAGGCCCATGCCCATTCCCTCCGGCTTGGTCGTAAAGAACGCATCGAACAGGCGCTCCGCCCGTCGGGGATCAAGTCCGACGCCCGAATCCCGCACTGTGATTGTAACGGTTTCCGGGGCTTCCTGTCGTTCGGACCGGACCGTCAGAACGCGCGCCCGGCCGGTGATCGAACTCATCGCTTCCACCGCGTTGATGATCAAATTCAGGAGCACTTGTTGCAACTGTACTCGATCGCCCAATACGTTTGGTAAATCGGCCGCCAACACGGTTTGCAGCTCCACTTGATGCCGCGTTATCTCCCCGCTCGCGAGTGTTAACGTCCGATAAACCAAATCGTTCAGGGCGACCGGTTCACGGTGGGGCGGCGCTTTCTTCACCAATGTGCGGATATCATGAATGACTTCACTCGCCAGATTGCTGTCGCGAATGATCCGCTCCACTGTGGTCCGGGCTTTCTCGACATTCGGCGGTGCGCTTGCAAGCCAATGTAAACACGCATTCCCATTCGTTACGATTCCGGTTAGCGGCTGCGTGACTTCGTGGGCGATCGATGCCGCCATTTCACCCATGGCTGTCACACGTGTCACGCGGGCAAGTTCGGCTTGCGCGGTGAGGAGCGCATCCTCCGCGCGCTGCCGCTCACTCATTTGCTTCCGCAGTTCCTCATTGGCGGCCGTCAACTGTCTGGTCCTCTCCACCACGCGGCGTTCCAAATCATTGTTGAGCCTCAGGATTTCCGCTTTGGCCTGCTTGAGTTCGGAGGTCTCTATTACTTCCCAACCTTTATTCCTGCGTGCGATCGCGAACTGATGCGTGCGCGTAACATCCAGGATCTCCGCTGCGGCGCTTCCAGGAAGCGGATATGTGCACAACGCGACCATCGGCGTGTCCAAGATGGAGTCGTTCACCTCTTTCTCGTATTCACAGAACTCCTTCCAGTCGCGTTTATCTAGCCATGCCGTATCGGCGCTGAGCCTCAAGCCGGCGTAGCCGCCGTTCAGAGCGCGTTCGATCTTTTGCTTCCACCCCTTGGTAACTTTTGCCAGGTCGAGGTCGGCGCCCGTCATGTACCACTCGCGGCCGCGTACGATTTCAATGCTCCGGCTCTCAAAGTAGTCGTCGAAACCTGGAATCGCATCTCTCAGACAATAGCGGACTTCCTCTTCGGTAAGCGGATCGTCTATCGCCCAGATGCACATTTCCCCACTCTCAAGGCCGGCTCGAAAATAGGGAACACAAGCGTCGATAAGGTCTTCTTTCGTTTCATGGAAAAGGAAGAAATGTGTTCCCCATGGAACGTCGCCAACCACACCAATTCCGGTCGGCCGCAACTGTTCGTCTCCCACAGTCACCTCCGTACGATGATAAACTTGATCGACGTTTCCTCTGCAATCCGTGTGCCGCGACGGGTTCTGAGCCAAAAGGGGATCGCATGCTAAACCGCGAAGACTGGCTGCCTCTGGCCCGGAAACTCGACTGGGAGTTCTCGTACACAACCGAACAAGAAGTCTTCCCCCCAGTAATTAGCGGACATCCCTGGCTTCCGCACTCCAGTTGGCAGGATTGGGAAGAAGCCTTTAAGACTTCCTACCGTGAATACGTTCAGAACCAGCACGAAAAGGACATGGCGGTCTATGCGGTGCGCGACGCCGTCGGCCGGCTGGAAAACGTACAGAGCCTGGCGACGCCGTGGATTAACGGCCTGAAGATACATGCCGCAGCTCTACCCCTTGCCGAATTTACCGGTACTATCGGCAATCTTCGCGGCGCTCGCTTCGGGCGCGACAGCGCCTGGAGAGCGATGGCCTGTTTCGGCGCCCTGGACGAGTTTCGCCATACCCAGATTCCGCTGCTGTTGATGCATGAGTTGGTCCGCTGGAACGCACAGTTTGATTGGGCGCACAAGTTCTATCACACCAACAACTGGTTCGCCATCGCAGCACGGCATTTCTTTGACGAACTCACGCTCGGGCAGAACGCGATTGAATTCCACATCGCCACCAACGTGATTCTCGAAACCGGCTTCACCAATCTTCAGTTTGTAGGGCTCGCGTCGCTGGCGCATGAGGCCGGCGACTATCTATTCGAAAAAATGGTCACCAGCATCCAAACCGATGAAGCCCGCCACGCGCAGATCGGCCACCCGGTGCTGGCGCTGGTGATGAAGCACGATCCCGACTACGCGCAGTATTTGATCGACAAATGGTTTTGGCGGAACTGGCACCTATTCTCGATCCTGACTGGCGTCAGCATGGACTACCTGACGGCTGCCGACCAGCGGTCCGGCTCCTTCAAGGAGTTCATGGAAGAGTGGATCGTCGACCAGTTCTTTCGCACCTTGGACGAATTCGGCCTGAAGAAGCCCTGGTATTGGGACATCTTCCTCGACGAACTGGAGATCTACCACCACATGATCTATGCCAGCGCGTACTCCTACCGCTCCACGCTGTGGTTCGATTTTGTGATGCCCAGCCCCACCGATCGGAAATGGCTGCGTCAGAAATATCCTAAGTACTGGGACGACATGGACGCCGTGTGGAAACGCATCGGAGAACGATGGAAGGCCGTAGGTCCCGGTCCGGATAAGGAGAGCTCAGTGCTCGGGACCGCCCTGCCGACTTTTTGCGATCTCTGCCAGCTGCCCCTGAGCGCCGGAACTCCGCGCAACAATACGGCCAACGTCCTGGCGTACGAGGGCAAGGACTATATTTTCTGCTCTCAACCCTGCCGCTGGATCTTTTTGCGCGAGCCGGAGAGATACGCAAGCCATACGGGCTTAGTGAAGCGGGTTCTATCCGGTGAAGCCCCGGCCGATTTTAAGGCGCTTCTCACGGACTACTTTCGATTGACGCCGGATACGTGGGGAAAAGACGTATACGCCGGCGATTACGACTGGCTCTAAAGAGAACGCGACACGGCGCTTTTGAGAAGGGATGTCTCGATGCTATTGCCGCTCTATGGATTCATGGAGGGTGACACGATCGGCCTGTTGATTGTGGCAGACGAGCAGGAATCCGTGCGGTCACTTTCGGAAAAGCTGCGGGATGCGGCCAGTCTGCGGGCGGACGGCAGCGGCTATATGGACGTCGTCTATCGGGGAATCGTCCTCGATCCGGACAGCACGCTCGCTCAAGCTGATTTCAAGCCGCTCCAGCGATTCGACTTAAGAAGGAACCATGGCCTTTCGGAAAGTCGCGACTCTCGATGAACTCTGGGATGGAGAGATGACCGTTCTAGAGATTGAGGGACACGTTGTGTTGCTCGTCAACGTAGATGGCGGCATCCACGCCTACGCGGATTCCTGCCCTCATCTAGGAACGAGGCTGAGTCAAGGGTCTTTACAGCGGAGCGTGCTCACTTGCGCTACCCATGGATGGGAGTTTGACGTGAGCAGCGGCCAAGGGATCAATCCTAAAAAGGCTTGTCTAGAATCCTTCGCCGTCAAAGTGGAAAACGGAGACATCCTTATAGATGTGGGTGCCCGGGAGCTTAAAGGATAGTCGAAAAATGCCCGAAGAGACCACGAATACTTACGATCACGTGGGTCCCGTACTACAGGCCGGCGCGCTCACCAACGCGATCGTGGCCGCGATTCGGGATTTGAACATCGAAGTAATCGTGGTGGACCGCGGGGCCTACCTTCGAGTACTGGCTCCGCGAACCTGCATGGTTACTCGCGTGAGCATTGAAAAGCACCTTGGGCGACCCATGCGTTTTCCAGGCGAGTTGGAGACAGTGATGTCGGCCTTCAAGGGGGCGATACGGCTCACGCAAGACGAAGCCGTCTGGCAATTCAAGTCTGCCTCTCACGTGGCGTGACGGCCGGAAGGAGTAACAGCGTGGTTCAGCAGAAGACCTTTTGGCACCTGTTGCCGCAGCGGCGGATGCCCAGCGAATACGAGATCGTAACATCCAAGCTCCTGTTGAACACCGGAGAAGGCTTTACCGGCAAGCGTTTTGAGCTGGATGTCCCATTGCGGCGGTGGTATGAGCAATACCAACAAGGCTCTCCGCTGGCCTGCAGTTCCTGGGAGAAGTTCCGCGATCCGCGGGAGACCACGTATACCAAGTACACCGAAGTCCAAATGGAAAAGGAGATTTTTGTCGACTGCATCCTCGAGGAGATCGAAGCCAACGGCTATGACAGTGAGATCTCGGCTCGGTGGCTCCAGACGCTATCCACGCTGGTCGCGCCCTTCCGCTACCCTGGCCACGCCCTCATGATGATCGCCGCGTATACTGCGCAGATGGCGCCGGGCGGGCGCATCGTTGTCGCCGCCACATTCCAGGCAGGCGATGAGGCTCGGCGCGTGGAACGCATCGCCTATCGCGTCCGTCAGCTCCAGCTGGCTTTCCCGGGCTTCGCGGATGACAGCAAATCTCTCTGGGAAAATGATCCACTCTGGCAACCGCTGCGCCGGTTCGTGGAGCGGCTGCTCGTCACCTACGATTGGGGCGAGGCTTTCGTCGCTCTGAATCTGGTTCTCAAGCCGATGATCGACGACCTGTTCCTGAAACATACAAGCGATCTGGCGCTCGGTCATGACGATCACTTGCTCGGCCAGATATTCTACTCACTCAACGAAGACTGCCAATGGCACCGCCAATGGAGCCAGGCTCTGATCCAAACTGCGATCGAAGATACTCCAACCAACCGCCAAGTCATCCAGACCTGGATAAGCAAGTGGTACCCGGGCGCGCTACGCGCAGTGGACGCCTTCTCTTCGCTATTTGAAGGAAAGCCAGGGGGCCCTGGCATGCCTCCGTTCCACAATCTGACTTCCCCGATTGTGGCCTTCAGCGCGGACTACTTACGCGCTATGGGTCTCCAACCCGCCTTGTCGAACGCCGCCAATTGATGCCAGAGCGACAAAGCGTGCGACATCCATCACAACAACCGTCGTATCGTCGAACTGCTCCGTCCCAACCGACCACTCTGCGATGGCGTGCATCAATCTGTCCGCCACCTCTTTTGCCCCAATCCCCACTCTTCGGATCGATGTTCAAAAGTTTCTTTTCGGCTGGTTGGGGTGCAGCTTCGATCTACTCGCGGGCGGCACGATGAATATGGTGACCTAACGAGAAGGAGCAGGCCGTCTGCTTTCTTCTCCATCGTGCATGTGTTCCTGCATGGCTTTTGCCAACTGCTTTTGGTGCTCGGTCAGCAGCGCTTCAATTTCGTGGTGCGTTTCGTTGCTGATCGCGCGGATCTGCGGGCCGAGGTCTTTGCGTGAGAGCTTTGGATTGTTGTCGAACAGCGCCTGAATCCGGTCGTGGTGCTCCTTAAGCAGGGGTCTGATTTGTTCCCGCTGGTTCGGGGTAAGTTCCAGATCCTTTGTCAGATGATCGAGTTCCTGATCGATCGACCGCGGCCCGAGGATCCCCTGGCGTGCCTGATTCGGGCCCTGCGGTTGCAGCGCCTTTTCCTGGGCCATAGCAATGCCGGTCAGCCCCAGCGCGAACATGCCAGTAAATCCAGCGGTGAAAAAGGTTCTCATGTGCAGACAGACGGAAGCGTCGCGGGGCTGGTTACTTCTGCGCGCGCGGTGATAATGCGCGAGAAGTCTTGAATGGCTGGCTCCTCATTCTTGTTTGTGTCTTCGCTGACGAGGTTGAGTACAGTGCCGAAGCGCGGGGCGGCACAATTTCCGAGATTGACACAGCTAAATTCCCAGCAAGTTTGGCTGCAATTTTACGTATCCGTGCTCTTGGGCCCAGAGGTTTAAGGGCATCGTGGCCAGTTCGTCCACGACCGGCACGGCGTGACCGTTCTTGGTGAGGTCCACCGTTTTGATGTAATGGCGGCAGGTATCGCATGCCTCGACCCGAACGTGGTGGAATTGAGTAGCCGTGTAAATTGCGAGCTTCTCAACTGCTTCCTCACCGCACGCGGGGCATATGATTCGCCCATATGTCCATTCCGTCGCGCACATCGAGCAAATCAGAGATCGCTTTGCGCCATCGCCTTCAGGCCGCAGCACACCTACGAGGTTTTCCGGAACAAAAGGGACAGACCGCCAGAGCTTCCTGGCGAGAAATGCGACCACTGTGATCAGCCAGGTATTCTGCTTGAGGCTGCAGAAAATCCACGCCAGAAGCTACTTCGGGGTGTTCGGGACTAGGCTGACACTCCGGCGCAGTTCGCCAAAAGGAGGTGAGCAAATCTTGCCATCGTTCAGTCCCTTGTGCGCTCAAATCGCGGGCCGAGTTGGCAATGGGTTGGGGCGCGCACGTCTCGACCGTGGAAAGGGCTCTATTTCCCGATTCTTTGCCGCAGCCTCCCTCGGCATGAGACTAAAGCGCCTGCCGCTTCTGTCAGGGTTTGCGCCGTGGTTCGTTGAATCCATTTCGTGGAGTCTGCGATCGCGCGCACCGGCTAAGGAGTTGCTTGTCTGTGCCACCAGAACTCAGAGGGTCCAGACACAATGACCCTTCTGATAGAACGAGAGCTGGCCGCCCTCGCTCACCATCAATACATTGCCGAATTGTGATGCGCCGATGGCCGCTGCTGTACGTCCCCCTTCGCCGATCTCCTCATCCTCATCCACCGGCGACCGGTGCCGGAGAATCGCTCCGAACGCGAGCAACCTCGAATCGCCATCGAGCACAACGCTCCCATCGATCTGCGCAATACTTTCAAGCACAGCCGGCGAAACCTCGGTAACGCGCGTTCGTCGCAACAGGTAATGGAGCTGGTTCTTGGCGCCTGCTCTCTCCCTCCGGTCGGTATCCAGCAGATCGACCCCGCTCACAACTTCGCGGGCGTGCCGCGGGTCTTCGAGCACCACAAACATGCCGCCGCGCCGATGTTCGGCAAGGTTGAGCCCGGCCGAGAACAATCGCGCGGCAAGATCTCTGTGCCCAATCGCGGCCTCCCAGGTTTCATACTTCGAGACCGCGTCAGTAAGATGCCAACGCCCGTCGAAAAAACTGAATAACTGAACGCCCTCGCCGAAAATTTTGATCTCGCCGTTCGGTGTCAGAACCAGGCATATGTGTCCGCCGCACAGAGTGGCCTGGGTGTGGGTTCGGTAGCGCCGCGCGGTGGGAACCGGGAGTTCCATTTCGCTGAAGGGCTGTGTCCACTCCTGCACATCGACCAGTTCAACCATAAGGCCGCGCCCGTCCACCAGTGCGATCGTTTGTAACCCGTCGCATATGCGGTGAAAGCTGCGAATTGCGGTCAGTTCGCTCGAATACGGGAGTGCGTCCGCCGGCAGCGGCGGCAGCGAATGACACGCATCCGGCAGAGATCCGAATAGTAAGGCTCCGGTCGAGATTCGTTTGTCCTCGTACGAGCTGAGCGCACTGATTCGAAGGACCTCAATGGCCGCAGAAACGCGATCCGGAAGGGTGGCCGCGCTTCTCGCGTCATCGAAAACCCTTCCATCGAGAAATGTAGAGACATAGCGATCCTCAGTCAGG
>Ga0210407_10001951_pt1 | contig 18345 bp, 19 predicted proteins | sample IncBWC27MmetaG_FD_150860 | JGI IMG/M metagenome (GOLD analysis project Ga0210407, IMG submission 150860) | Forest soil microbial communities from Barre Woods Harvard Forest LTER site, Petersham, Massachusetts, United States - Inc-BW-C-27-M | ecosystem: Environmental > Terrestrial > Soil >...
CGGGGGCCGCCATGTGCGCGCGTCCCAAACGCCGACTGGGGTGATCGCCATGACCTAGGGCGCGTTCGGGGAGTGAAGCGTGATCTTGTAGATCGTTCCCATGTTGTGGACGCCGCCAGCGGAGGTTGTGCCGTAGAGGTTCCCCTCCGCATCCATGATCAGATCGCCGTAGGAGTAAAACCCGTCGGTGCAATTCTCGGCGGAGCAGAAGGTGTGCAGCACCTTCTCCTTGCCGTCCTTACCAATCTCAAATACGATTCCCCCGCCGAACTTGCCGCCTTCCGGCGTGGTCCCATAAAGATTGCCTTCGGCGTCGCGAATTACCCCTGCTACGGGCCGAGCGCCAGCATGGCCGAGCGGCGGTCCGAATTTGTACAGCACGTGTTCCTTGCCATCGGCGCTCACCTCGAATACCGTTCCCATGTTGTAGTTGTTCCCGCCCTCGTTAGTGGTGCCATAGAGGTTCCCTTCTGCGTCCATGGTCAGAGCTGCTTCCGGAAACGCTCCGTCGTGGGGACCGCTGTGGATTCCCTTGAAGGCGTGCAGTATGGTTTCTTTTTTGCCCGCCAGTTTGAACACCACTCCACAGGCGTACGGATAATCGCAATTCATGTCCCCGCCGCCATTCGTGGTGCCGTAGAGGTTCCCCTTCGGGTCCATGAGCAAGGTTGCTTGGGGGAAACCCCCATCGGGAGTGCCCCGGAAGCTATGCAATATGGTTTCTTTCTTTCCAACCAGTTTGAACACAGCTCCGGGCCCGTGAGCCCCGCCGAAATAGGTTGTGCCGTACAGTGCACCACTCGCATCCATGACGAGTCCGCCCAGCGGCTCCGCGCCATCCGCACAGCTCCCGACTGAACAAAAGCGATGCAGCACGGTCTCTTTGCGACCGCTTAGCTGGAATACCACGCCACAGCCCGCGGAACCGTTGCCCGTGCAATCCTGCAGCCTGCCTCCAAACACAGTTGTGCCGTACAGATCGCCGTTCCCATCTCTGATCAACCCTGCGCTGGGATTTGCCCCATCGGCTCCGTTGAAGTTGTGCAACACAGTCTCAACTCCGTTAGGGTCGAGCATGAACACAGTTCCGCAGCCGGAATAACCGGAGCTTCCGCAGTAGCTTAGGTTCACGTTGCCGCCATATGAAGTGGTGCCGTAGAGGTTGCCGGAAGCGTCCATGAGCAAGGCTCCCCCGGGCCCTGCGCCGTCCGTCGGATAGCCAGCAAAACTGTAAAGCACGGAGAAAGTCTGAGCTTGGGCCGGCTGGCCCGTGCCCGATGCCAGCAGGAGCAAGGCCAGCAGCGTCGTGGCGAAAGCCCGCCATGTTGGCTGCGGCCTTGCGGTTATAACCAAATAGGCGTCGAGAACAGATCGCGATGCCACTCCTACGGGTCTCATCTTCGTCTCCTTCTTGCTCTCGCTAGGGCTTAACACAAGCCCCTTTCACCCCGTTTATACACAGCCCAAACACGTCAACTTCCGCGTCCGTGCCGATGTACACATAGCCGTTGGAGATGGTTGGGGTCGGAAACGCGTGGGCTAGGCTTGGCTCTGTGTGCTGCAAATTTCTGCTGCTGTAAATCTCCGTCAGCGCAGTGGGGCAAGGGCCGCTCGGCGTCCCGGCCGCCGCGCAGAAGGCGTGCAGCGCGGCGTGCGGGACTACATTCTGGTAGTTCAGGCCTGGGTAACAGTCGGGTGGCGAATGTACCCCATTGTTGTTTGAATTCTGGCTGGTCTCTATCGCCCACAAGATGCCCGTTGCGGCCTGCGTGCTATTCGATGACACCGACGGCGTGGGAGAGAAGTCGCAGAACAACGTAGACGTGCTGGCGAACGGCGTTGCAGACGGGATGGGGCCGGGGCTGCCGCTGGTCTGCAGTTGATATGCGTTGATCGCCTCTGGTGCTACGCCAGCCGTGGTGCTCTGCATCGTCGCGGCGTAATAGAGCATGTACTTTGTCGTGCTTCCGCTTGTATACGTCCAATACGCAGGGCTGGCCCAGTAGCCCTGGAGGGGGTCGTTGGAGGGCACGGCCGGGGTGGCGACGCATTGAATGTTGTTAAAGTTGCTGCTGCAATCTTTAGTGCCATCAAACCCTCCGAGGTTGGCGGTATTGGCCACGTACAGCTTCGATTCCTTGTCCGCGTTGACGGCCACTCCGCAGCCGCTGCTGCAGCCCCCGTTGCTGCCCGTGTAGGTAAAGTTCGTGGGCAGCAAAACCCCTCCTGAGCCAAAGTCGATATCGTTGACGCAGCGCCCCTGGTTGTTGTTATAGCTGAAAACGTCGCTCGGCGTGTAGTAGTCCGACCGAACCAGGGCGGGAGTCAGCTTAAGCAGGCTGTCGCCAGCATCGTCGTCGAGCGGACTTGAGCCATTAAGGTCAAAGGTACCATTGCCCGTGGTCACAAAGATGGAGTTGCCATCGGAGGCAGGCCCCGCGCCAGACATCCAGATGCCGCCGCCGGTGCCGTCGGGCGTGGTACTGAAAGCCGCGGTTTGGGAGAAAGTGTTGCTAGTGAACGAATAGGCAAAGAGCCATCCGTTCTCAACTTCGTCGCCGGGACCAGCAGCAAACGCCACGTATACCTTGCCATTGAGGAGCAGCAGACCGGAGCGCTGAATGTGATTGTTATCAAACTTGATGGTCTGCCCGGTCAGCGGGCTGGACGTACCGCACTTCGATTGCGCCAGGCCAGGAACGCTTCCGGCGATCTGAATGCCGGTGCCCAGCACGTTGCCGGTGGTGATGTCGACCGCGAGTAAGTAGTACCTGATGGTGCCAGACACATCCGCCGCCTCGGCAACGTAGAGGTTTTCGGGCTGGCGCTCGTATCGATAACCGGCGTGCCGGTAACGCCTATAGTCGGGCCAACAATGTGCTGGCCGCTGGGCTTGTTCAAACACAGCGGCCAGTTCGGAAAGAGCGAGCAACTAACAGCCGTGCCGCCCACTGCTGCCGCGAGATCGCGACTCCACACCGGAGTCGACGAGTTCGACGATGAATCAAATGCGTAGAGCATGTCCTGCTCCGTGGCCACGAAGACCAGGGTACACGGATTGGTCGAACAATTAGTCACGTTCTGCAAGCCACCCACGACAAGGGTTTGGCATAAATGCGTCCGGTTACCCCCCACTGCCAGAGCAGGCCGAAACTTGTCCGGGTCACCTGCGTACAGCCCGTCTGCGCGCTGGCACACAGCGTCGTTTCGTTTTGCTGCCAGCCGGTGCGGTTGTTGTCATTGTGCCAAGTCGTTACGTTTTGCGCGTAGGACATCGAGGTTAGCGAGGTGAAGGCAAGCATACAGAACATGGCCGCTGACAAACGGTGAAGGGGAGACAACATAGAGGACCTCCAGAGAGAGGGATTCGAACGGGGACCCGAACTGCGGAGCAAACGTTATCAACAGACTTGGTCCTTGTCAAGGCAAAACGGGGGCAGCTTTTTCAGCGCCGTAGCATCCCCAGCGGGAACCCGGCCCATTGGCATCGTGGATCGTGATCCCGAACCGACAGAGGAACTTCTTATTCTTACGCGCGCTCTTCGTATTTCAAAGTGACAACGGCCATCAGCGCTCGGCCTGGCCCGAACGCATGCGCCACTTCCCCGCCCTAACGCCGCAAAGCCCTACGTTAGGATAGGCCACCCCCCGGCCCAAACACATCCACGAGCCGGCGTTGTTCTGGTTACGGCGTGATCTCAAAGACAGTGCCGCAGTGTTGCTGGCTGCCGCAGCCGGAGCCGCCGACTTGGGTCGTGCCGTACAAGTTTCCGCCGGCGTCGAAGATCACGCCCGCAAACGGTTGGAGCCCGTCCTTGCCAAAGACAAAGCTGTACAGCACCTTCTCCGTCCACTTCCCTTTCGCGCCGGGCTTAAGCTCGAAGACTGTGCCGCACCCGAAACCGGTGCTGCAGGCCGTGCCAGAAGTGCCGCCTTCAAAGGTCGTGCCGAACAAGTTCCCCGCCTTGTCGAAGATCAGCCCGGCATAGGGGACAACCCCGTCATGGCTGTTATGGTTGAAGCTATGCACGACCTTCTCTGTCCAGGTGCCGTGGGCGCCGGGCGTGAGCTGGAAGACGGTGCCAAAATCATAAGCTCCGCCTGCTAATGTCGTGCCATAGAGATTTCCCGAACCATCGAGGATCAGACCGGCATAAGGAAAGCCTCCGTCTCTGCCAGTGAAGCGGTGCGACACTTTCTCGGTCCACTTGCCACCTGCGCCAGGCGAAAGCTGGAAGACGGCACCAACACTAAAACCGCCGCCGCTATAGGTTGTGCCGTAGAGGTTGCCAGCTGCATCGAAGACCAAACTGCCCTTTGGGTCTTGCCCGTCCTTGCCGTTGAAGCTGTAGAGCACGGTCTCCGTCCACGTGCCACCCGCGCCAGGCGAGAGCTCGAAGACGTTGCCTTTACCGTATTGGCCGCCCAAGCTCGTGCCATACAAATTGCCGGCCGCGTCGAAGATCAGGCTGGCCATGGGGCCTCCGCCGTCCCCAGCCTTGGTGCCAAAACTGTACAGGACGTTCTCCGTCCAAGTGCCGTTCGCGCGGGGCGAAAGTTGGAAGACGGCCCCAGCATTATGGGCACCGCCTCCATAGGTGGTTCCGTAAAGGTTGCCCGCCGCATCGAAGATCAGGCTGGCATCGGGGTAGAGCCCGTCGTTGCCGCTGAAGCTGTGGAGCACAGTTTCCGTCCAGGTGCCGTTGGCGCCGGGCGAGAGCTGGTAGACGGTCCCCAGGTCAGAAGGGCCGCCGTGAGGAGTTGTGCCGTACAAATTGCCAGCCGCGTCGAAGATCAGGCCGGCACTGGGGTACACGCCGTCCTTACCGTCGCTGCTGAACCGGTGCAGCACGTTTTCTTTGCTGGCTGCAAACAGGGGAGCCGTTAGGGTGAGAGATGTGAAAACCAGCGCGAATGCGGCAATGAACAGGATCACTGATCTGCGGCTTTGCATGATTCTACCTCCAGCGTGGAATTCCCGATTGCTCTTGCCTTTGGGAAGGCAGGAGCAATTGTAACCCGGCTCTCGATTCTTTGCGCGAGTCGGTTTCCCCCGCGGCCCGCCATCGCCTACCCCGCGCCCTGATGTCCGGATTCGATGGAATACATGCGGAACTTTTTTTACGCACCTCTCGTACTTTCCATTGACAGCGGCCACCAGCCGCAATGAGCGCAAATAGCGCACCCTAATAAGGAGCACACTATGGATGGACAATTGATCGGTCTCGTGGCAGTGATTATGGTCTTCGGGATTCCGCTGGGGGCGATGTACACCTTTTATCACGTGCGCAAGCTGCGCACCGAGGAGCGGCTGGCGGCGATTGCGCGGGGAGCGAATGTTCCCATGCAACCCGAGCTTACGGAAGCGGCGCGTTCGCGACGCTCCGGAATTTTGCTGGTCACCGGAGCGCTGGGCTACATGATCACGTTCGCGCTGATCGCACGCATGGAGTCGGATGCCTGGTTCGCAGCAGCTTTTGGCATCATCCCGCTGAGCGTCGGGCTTGGATTCTTCGTCGACTCGGCGCTCATCCGCCGCGACGTGCACGCGTGAGGGCGCAGGTGTTGTGGGGCCGGGTCAAAGACTCGGCCCCGAGCCCGCTTACTCGCCGGCCAGAAACTTGTGCTGTTCTTTGCTCAGCGGCACTACGCTGAGTCTTCCCTGCCGGACCAGCGGCGAGTCCGCGAACAGCTTGTCGGCCTTAACCTCGGCGAGGGTCACGAGTTTGGCCAACCGCTTCCCTGCTTTTATTTTCACCTGCGGAGTCTTGGGATCAGTCGCATCGACTGAAACCACGGTCGCAGTTCCCACCGCGCTCTTGTGATCTCCAGTTTCGTAGATCACCAGGCGATCTCCGGCTTTCATTTCGCGCAGATGCTTCACCGCGACGGGATTGGTGACGCCATCCCACACCGTGCTCTGCTCGCGTTCGAGATCGGCAAAAGAATATACCGTCGGCTCAGTCTTCAATAAATAGTCCATGGTTTTGTCCTCAACAAAAAGGGTGTTGCCAAAGTAAGCCACAAAAGGGCCCCTTTCGGCAATGCCGGCACGGATCGCCTGCCGACTCGGCGGCGGAAGAACGAATCGTCCCAAAGCTCCAGCGGGCCGAAATGATTCTTGGCAGGATGGTCTTCCGCGTTAATCGCGCGTTCGACTCGTTTCCTTATCGCACTGAGGCGCCGCCTGGCTTCAACGGACTTGTAGAGATCGCCCCGAAGCGAGACAATATCGGCTCATACAGGAGGCAGTGGGTGTCACCGAAGTATCGCCAACACGGATATCAGGACAGCGGCGACAAGCGGGAAAAGCAATCCGCGGAGAGGCCGGCCAAGAAGGAAACCTTCGGCCCGCGTGCCGTGCAGATGCCGGGGACGCACACCGTTTCCCGCTGTGCGCAATGCGGCACCCTGCTGGCATCAGTATCCGAACCGGTCGGGCAATGTCCGAAGTGCGGCTTCGAACTTCACTCCTGCCGCCAATGTACTTATTTCGATACGTCGACCCGCTTCGAATGCACCCAACCGATTCCCGAGCGGATCGCCCGCAAGGACGAACGCAATCAATGTACGTTTTATTCCATGCGCGTCCGCGTAGAAAAGGAAACCTCCACGCCCAGCACGGCCCGTCCCACGGATGCCCGCGCAGCCTTCGAAAATCTCTTCAAGAAGTAGCGTGGACAACCGACTCTCGTCGGATCCGCTCACCGCAGCTTTGCATACTCCGCTTTCGCTTGCTTCAGGATAGGGATGTCAGGATCGGCGTCTTTCCATAGGGTGAGGAAATCCTGGTAGGCTGTGCGGGCTTTGGCCGGGTCGCCCGACATGGCGTAGGCACGGCCGATTTGCAGGTGAGCTAAAGCGCCCATCGGACTGTTGTCATTAAGTCCTGGGTGATTGAGTATGTTCTGGAAGTCTGCGGCCGCATCATTGCCGCGATACAGCATCAGGTGAATCAGGCCGCGCAAGTTGACCACGTAGAGCGATCCTAAGTCGGTCGGCCAGGCAAGTTCGTAGGGCGTCGTGCGCTCGATGAAGGTTTCCGCGTTGGCCGCGTTGCCGCGGCTAAGTTCAGCTGCTGCCCGGATTGCTGGCAGAGAATAAAACTGCAGCAACGTGTCCAGCGGATATGTTTTTTGCAGATCATCCGCCAACGCGTTCGCCCGGGAGGAATCTCCCGCTTGTGCTAAGGCCATCGCGGCTACTATTCTTCCATCTCGACCGGGCGACAATGCGAGCGCGAGCGCGGCCTCCTTTCGCCCGCGGGCGAGGTTCCCAAACTCTGCTTCGCGCAACGCCGCCCAGGCTTGGATATCGGACGCACCTTCTCTGGATCCTGCCCGCATCTCTGCGTCAACCGCGCGACGGAGATATTCCCGGGCCTTGCCCTGGTGGCCTCCAAACCACTCGGTGTCGGCCTGCATGGAAAGAAACCACGCTTCTTCCTCACCCGGACGACTAGCCGCCCAGGTGAGCTGCCTTTGCATTTCGGGGTCATCACCTTTCAAGAACGCCCAGAAGTACAATTGCTGTCGCACCGAGGCGCTGTCGAGTTTCCTTGAGAATGCCTCGTCGATGATCTTTTTCGCTTCCCCGAGTCGATCAAGGTCGATGAGGCAGCCGGCTAAATTTGCATAGGACGCGTACACATTTGGGTCTATCTCGATCGCTCTGCGGGATGCAGCGGCGGACTGCTCGTACTGCCCGGCCCTGGAATACGCGCCGGCGAGATTCAGAGGAGCATATCGATCGCGCGGATATGTCTTCTCCCAAAGTTGAAAAGTTTCGATCGCCCTATCCTGCTGCCTCGTGGCCAGCAGGTAGTACATGGCAGAAACCATCAGCTTTTCTCTTGTGCTGGTTCGATTGCTGAGTTCCACAGCCCGCTTCAAGTAGGTCGTGACAAGAGCTGCCTGGCCGAAGTTACTGTATTGCACACCCAAGCTAAGGTATGCCAGGGCGAAATCTTGATCCAGCTCGATTGCCTGCTTATAGAACGGAATGGCTGCCGCGCTCCCTTGGGAGAACTCCGTCTTCAGCCCGAGCCGATAAACCCGGAGGGCCTCGAGCGAAGGCGTCGTTACCTGGTCCATGGGAACGTCATACTGCTGAATTGAGCTGAGCGATTCCCCCAATTCCTCCCGCGTTTTCGTGGAGATGCGATCGAGCGACTGGAGTATCTTCTCCCGGCTTTCGGCCTCGGTCTCTTGCCGTGACATCGACTCGCCGGTGAGACAGTTCAGCGCATGAAGGCCTAACGCGTAGTGACTGCCTAAACTGGAAATCGATCCGACCAGCACGGCCTTGCCACCCGCGCGTTGACAAACTTCCCGCGCCACCGGCTCCGTAAGTGGATCAGTCGCTGGTCGGCCCATGTATGCGAGCTGCTCACGTACTTTTTCATCGGAAAGAACGTTGAGGAACGGCGATTGTTCCAGGCTAGCGGATCGCTGGTGTGATTCAGATAATCGGCGAGGACGATGGTGTCTTTCTCCGTGAGCTTTCTCGCCTGCCGGGAGCGCCAGCGGAAACCGCCGACCACCAGCCCCGCAATCAGCAGCACTGCGGTCAGGACGAGGATCTTCCACTGGCGTGCAGGTTGCTTCTCGACCATGGGATGACCATTCCCCGCCGCTGCATCTTCGTGCGCAACCGGGCCGATGAAGCGATAGCCGCGCCGCGGCACAGTCTCAATGAAACGGGGCTGTTCGGCGTGATCGTCCAGGGCTTCGCGCAGGCGGTTGACCGCTTTGTTCAGGCTCTGGTCAAAATCGACAAAGGTATCAGAGGGCCACAACTGTTTCATCAGCTGGTCGCGGGTAACCAATTGGCCGGGGCGATAGAGCAACGCGGCGAGAACCTGAAACGGTTGCTCCTGCAGGTAGGACCTGTGCCCATTGGAGCGAAGTTCTCGGGTGCGCAGATCGAGCTTGAACTCTCCAAAACTGACGTAGGTTTCGGATTCGGCGGGAATACCCATCGCGCCTGCTCCAGCTCAAAGCAACTCGCGAAAGTTTAACACCGGATTTTGAGCCCAGCGCTACAAAATGAACCGGCTCCCAGATTATTGAGGAAAGGGCACTTGCGCCATGTCACAAATATGTCATGTCCGCGCCATTGACGCCGAGGCCCAACCGTTGCAGAGTTGCGTCTTCAAAGTTGATGTCGGCCCTTCCCACCCGGCGAGCGCCGAGCCGACGCGACTGGAAACTCGGAGGGATAGGTGTTTATGAAATCCGGAAACCTGATCTTTGCAATGGCGTTACTCGTCGCGCTGGCCGTCCCAGTTTCGCTGGCCGCGCAGGAACATCCCGAAGCTCATCCCTACTACAAGTTCGTTGACCTGGGCGCCTTGGGTGGTCCCCAGAGCAGCTTCAACGGTCTGGCCGTGATCATCAACAATAAGGGAGTAGCCACCGGACAGGCAGATACCACGACAAAAGATCCCAATTACCCCAACCAGAACCCCTTTATCGGCCCGCCGGACCCTTTTATTGAGCACCCGTTCCGGTGGAAAGGGCGATTCCCCCTTGTGGACATGGGAGCATTTCCTGGAACGAACAGCAGTGTTGTGAACTGGTTGAATGACAATGGGGTCGCTGTGGGGCTCTCAGAAAACGGTACCATTGATCCTCTAACGGGATGGCCAGCAGCAACTGCTGCCCTGTGGACTCCAGGACACCCTCCCGAAAGCCTTGAAACGTTGTCAGGGGGAAACGAGAGCTACGCTACCCTTGTCAACAACGCTGGGCTCGTCGCTGGAACTTCTGCGAATGGGACATCCGATCCTTACTCGATGTTTGGCTACGGCACTCAGACGCGGGCGGTTACCTGGAAGAATGGGATGATTAAAGACCTCGGTACCTTGGGTGGCCCCGATGCTGTTCCCTTTGACATAAATGATGCTGGTCAGATCGCTGGATTCTCGTACACAAACGACTCGCCGAATCCGGTAACTACCCCATGCGGGAAAAACATACCAACGGTGGATCCCTTTTTCTGGGACGGCACCAAAATGATCAATCTCGGAACATTCGGCGGCACATGCGGTATACCAAACGCCCTGAACAACAAAGGCCAGGTAGTCGGCCAGTCAGATTACAAAAACGAAAACATCTTTCATCCCTTTTTCTGGACATCGCCTGGTCCTATGCAAGACCTGGGCACGCTCGGAGGCAGCTACGGCTCCGCGACCTGGATCAACGATGCCAGCGAGGTTGTTGGCTACGCCGCTTTGCACGATCAGTTTAATCACGCGTTCCTCTGGAAGCCGGGCCAGAAGAAGGTGAAGGATCTCGGAATCTTGAAGGGCGATCGTTGCGATGCGGCGTGGGCCATCAATTCCAAGAATCAAGTGATTGGTGATTCAGGGGATTGCTTCACCCAGAGTCGTCCATTTCTGTGGGAGAGCGGCGCCATTTATGACTTGAGCACCGCGTTTCCTTCCAACTATTCTCAATGGTCCGAGGCAGTTTTCATCAATGATCATGGAGAGATCGCAGGCAACGTAATACTCCAAAATGGCGAAATGCATGCCTACCTACTGATTCCCTGCAAAGCGGGGACTAAGGGCTGCAAGCGTGTCACCGCTGGCACTGCCGCACATTCAGCGGTCGTCACCCAGAACCCCACAGCGATGAGGCAAAGTGGTCAATCAATCAGCGACGGGATGGCTGCAATTCGTGCCCGTTTAAACCGGAGGTATCCGTTCTCGCGGCTTTTCGGCACCGATCAACCCAAATAGTCTGCAAACGGCAGGTGCGGAGTTCTAGTAATGAACTCCGCCCTTTTCGACAAGTGGGTTCGTGCGAGCGTGGAGAACGTCCGCGCCACATGCTGCTTATGGCTTTTGGGTTGGACGCAGCAGAATCTCGCTGACAAACGATTGCGACGCTTGCGTTACCAGCATCGTTACGGCGTGGGCTACGTCTTCGGATTGCAGCATCTTGGTTTTGTCTTTTCCGGAGTGCGACTCAACTCGGTGTCCACCGACCCCGGGGCGAACCACCGAGACTCGAATATTGTGAACCCGCAATTCTTCGGCGACGGAATAGCTCAGCCCGTTCAAGCCCCACTTTGAAGCGGCATAAGCCGCGCCATTTGGCAGCGCATTCTTGCCAGTCAGGTGAGCATCCTCGCCTGTTTCGCCTCCACACAGAAAACCCTTGCCAGCAGGGTTATAATGCTTCGCGTAAGGCGGGAGGATTTATGAAACCGTCGCCTGCAACGCCTTCCCAGCTTTCCGAACCCGTTCATCACCAACTCAGTATGTATGCCCTCGCCGCCAGCGCCGCCGGCGTGGGGATGCTGGCGCTGGCTCAGCCTGCTGAGGCAAAAATCGTTTACACCAAGACAAACGTCCATGTCTTCGGCTATCCGTGTAATTCTTTGGACTTGAATAACGATGGGATCGCAGATTTCTGGTTCTGCGGGGTCTACAACGGCTCAGACTGCGCCACGGAGGTTCAACTGGGCATTGATCCACAGACTGCTCCGAGCCTGCCGAAAAATGCGATCTGGTATAGCGGTAATGGTGCCGCCGCCCTGCGTGCCGGCACTCGCGTGGGCCGCGGTGCGCCTTTTCCCTCAAAATGGTTGTTGATGGCGGCAGTGTTTGAAAATGGTGGGACGTGCACCACCCACCACAGCACGGGCTTTAGTGGCCCATGGGAGAATGGCGGCAAGGGCGTTGCAAACCGCTATCTGGGTCTCAGGTTCGAGATCAGGGGAAAGATTCACTACGGATGGGCCCGCCTCAACTTACCTGCCGGCTTTCACGGTGTCAGCAATACGACGATGACCGGCTACGCCTACGAAACAATTCACGATAAGCCCATCATCACCGGCAAGACCAAAGGCGCAGATCTAATTACGCTTCCACCCGGCAGCCTCGGTCACCTCTCCCAAGGATCGGCTAGACTCGCGGCGTCGCGCTCAGGAAAGTAGCAGTTCACTCTCGGCTGCCTCACTATTTCTTGGGCTGCGAAGTGCTGTAAGCCCACTTCGGAACCATCAGTTGCGCCTGCGCCGGATCGACCGCCGCCAGTTCCACCTCGCCATTCGGTACTCGCGACGTTGTGCTTCGTGCCAGCGACGTCGGAGTCGGTTGTGTGCGGAAGTAATACACTTTGCCTACCTCCGCCGTGAATGTAATCGCGGACGCGTTATTGTCCCGTCGCGATTTCAAGGACGACTGCTGGCTCGTGCACAGCCGGTGCTCGCCAGGGTTCACCGAAAAATAAGTATAGGACTTGTGTTCATAGGCTCCGAACCACGCACCATCCAAACCAACGCGTGTAATGAGGCCCCCAATATTGATCGCCGTGTTGTCCAGTTCCGAATCACCAAACACATACACCAATGCCTTGCCGGATTCCGGCGTCCCGGTAGGATGCGATTGTGCCTGCCGCTGGACTTCAAATTTAGCCTGGTCGGGACCGCATCCCGCCTGGATTTGCGGCGATACATTATCCTGAGCCCAAACCGTCGCTGCGAATATCACCACACCCAGCGCTAGCCTGTTATTCATAGTTCCTCCCCGAATGCCATCATCACCACTACAGCATATGATGTAGCCGTCCTCCCAATAGATGTCAAACGAAACGCTTTTTGCCTGTTTCCCGATCCCGTGGCTGTTGACAAACTGACACCCTACGATCGGCGGCCCCATGCCAGGCTCCGTTCCAGCCGCATGATCGCTGCTAGTACGGCGGAGGCCACACAGCTCACTTGGGCGTGAACGTAAGAATACCGATGCCCGCGCTGGCCAGCACCAGCAGAGCCGGATTTACTTTGTACTGCATCAGAATCAGCAGGACAGCAACCGCAATGGCCGCGGTTTCAGTTCCGGTGACGGCGCCCTTGGCCATGCTGAAACAGCCGGCCAGCAGCAACCCGATCGATACCGGCGCCAGTCCCCGCTGAATCGACGTTCTCCACGGCCATTTCTCGAGCTTCTTCCACGCTTTGGCAACCATGAACGCAAGCACAGCAGTCGGCCCGAAAAAGGCAGCGAGGACAGCAATGGCACCGAGGATTCCGCCCGCCCATTGTCCAATTGACACAATCATCATCATGTTGGGGCCAGGAGCCATCTGGCCAACGCTGTACAAGTGAATTAACTGCGGAAACGTAAGCCACTGGTGCACATCGACGGTCAGGACTTTCATCTCGGGGAAAGCCGCCATGCCCCCGCCGACTGTGAGTATGGACAGATAGGCAAACACGCGAATCAGCGCTGGAAGCTCATTCATGGCTCCACACTCCCTTTTTTCCCCTTGCGCGGATGGTGGAAGAGAATGGCCAGAACCCCGACCGCGACCAGCGTACGCGGCACTCCCAGGTGCAACCGGTTCACCGCAATCACCGTCGCTGCCATGAACACGAAATCGAAATTATGGGAGAGCGACTTTTTGCTGAGGCTTACAACGGTGGACAAAATCAGCCCAACGGCCGCCGCCGCCACACCCTTCAATGCGGCAGTGATCCACCCATGCTCGCCGTGCTGGTGGTAAAAGATGCCGACAGCGAACATCAGCAATCCACCCGGAAGGCAGATGCCGATAATCCCGGCAATTGAACCCATTACGCCGCGCAGCTTCTCTCCCACCAGGACCGCCATGTTCGTGGCGTTGAGTCCCGGCAGGCTCTGGCTGATGGACAGCATCTCAACGAATTCTTTGTCGTCAATCCACTGCCGCTTCGTCACCAGGCTGCCGTGCAAATAGGGCACGACACCACCGAAGCTGGTGGCGCCGATGATCAGAAATTCGAGGAATATCTCCCAGATGGAAACTCCGGCCGCCTTGGCAGCAGTTTCCGCGGGTTGCAGTGCGGGTTTAGCAGCCCTATCAGGCATGGCTCACGACGAAGATCCGTCCATTCGAACATGACGCTCGCGTTTCATTCATGAGAATTGGGCGGATTGCCCAGCAGTCGGTACACTGTCGCGGTCTTCGTCGCATTCAACGCGATGTAGTCCTCGGCCGCATACTGGAGAGCGATAAAGAAGGCTTCCGTTCGGCGCAATGCCTCCGGGCTGAGCCGCGCGCGGTCTTTGAACTTGAACTGGTAAGCGAACTCCCCAATGAGCGGACGGTGCTCACCGCGCGTACGCCAGATCGCCACGTTGGCCTTGCAGGTGAGGCCCGAACCGAAATCCAGCAGGCCGATGTCCTGAAGCACCTCTTCGACGATGGTATTGCTGACCAAATGAATCTCTTCTTTCGGGGTCTTTCTGAGTTTCCCAAGCACCGGGAGCACGTCGATTACAGAGTCCATGTCGTGGATATTCTCGTGGCCTAATCCAATGGCTCCGCGGGTGAACTGCACGTTGTGTGAGTAAAGCAGACGGATGCCGCCCAGCTTCTCTTTCAAAGGCAGCGCCTGGACCTTGAACTTGACGCGGTGATCGCCGAGAATATTCGGCCGCACGTCGGTCTCCGCCGCAGCCTGCAATTCGGGATGCCTGTACTTGAAAACGATCTCGGGCTCGCCGATTGGGAAGCCGTCCTTGTACGGGATCCGGCGGCGCAGAATGAAGGCGTTGTTGTAAAGGCGAAAGTCCTCCGTGTCAATAAACAGCACTTCGCGGATTTTGACCGGCTGCTCCAGGAAGCCTTCTGTCGTGTATTTCACGCCGTGCTCTTTAGCTGGCTCGCGCATGACTTTGCCAAAGTCAAAGAAGCTCTCCCGCGAATGGAACTTGTTCGGGCGTAGAAGCAGCTTGCAGCAGATGTATTCGGGAGAATGAATGGGCATGCCATCGGCGTACTGGCGCGGCTTGAGTTGGGGGACGCGCCCCACCCAGCTGGGAGTAACCAGTTCGCGACCCTTCGGCGGGAGCGCGGTTTTTCCATTTTGACGGCTTAATGCGACTGCTGTGGCGGCTGGCATGTTCACCCTCCCAAAGCGATGACTCCTTGGTTACGACTTCATCGGAGTGTAATAAAGGACAGATCAAGCTGACACTGTAAGAATTACTAGGGGTGAGCAAATAACCTGATCGCTGTCTTAGAACGTTCCTCAAGCGGCGTTTGCGTTGGAGAGCTCTGTTCTATCTGCCCAGGTCTTCCTTCTCTCGCAGAAGTTAACGAATTTGCTACACGCCTCGTGGAAGACATCAGCGGTTCGAGGGCGATGGTCCGGGTATTAGTTCACCAGCTCAAATTCACCCGGCTTCCATGTCTTGTCAAACCACGGTTGAAGCGGGCCGTAAAGACGCAGCAGAGTGTTCCAACCCTTCCCCGGTACCGTCTGCACCCAGTTATTCTCGTGGCCAGCCGGGGCGTTTGGGCCAAAATAGAGATCGACCGACGTGTCAGGGTTCGTTACTATACCTTTTTTCTGGCTGCCAATGCTGGGAAACTGCTCGTCGGTCTGAAGTTCCGACCGTGTCTGATTGTCATAGACGACGAACGACCAGAAAGTCTTCGCCGGGATGTTGGGCGGCAAGTGAATCTTGTAGGTCTTGCTGCCGTCGAGCGGCTTGCCGTCAGAGTCCACAAATGCCGCTGCATACTGCGAGCCAACCCCGACCATCTTCGCCGCCATCGCTGGGGTGATGCCTGTGGCGTAATAGAAAAAGAACGTCCGGGCGTCTAAGTTGCGCACGCCGGGCTGCTTCAGAAATTCATAACTACCGCCAATGAACGGGGTGCACCACGCGCTGTTAGGGTAGACGTAGGCCTCCTTCATGCGGGTCTTGAACAGAATAGCTCGCGCCGTCGCGTTGCCGACCGCTGCCGAATCCGTAAGAATCTTCTTCATGCGGTCGTCGGGCGCGAACGGCTTGCCCTTCTCAATGCCGATGGCGGCGAGCAGACCAAGGGTCTCCGGGTCCGAGGCATCGTTCGCTTCCTCTTGCACCAGGTGGTTTACTTCTTCGAAGTACGTGAAATCGTTTGCGTGGATGGTATTGAACGCCTTGCCCTTCTCAATACCGATGGCGGCGAGCAGACCAAGGGTCTCCGGGTCCGAGGCATCGTTCGCTTCCTCTTGCACCAGGTGGTTTACTTCTTCGAAGTACGTGAAATCGTTTGCGTGGATGGTATTGAACGCCTTGCCCGAGACGTTGATGAACTTCATCGGCGGCGGGTTCTTCGCCTCCGCCAGCGGATAGATTTTCGCGAACTTTTTGCTGTTCTCGACTGCGGGACCCGTGTCGCCGTTCACCGTGAAACCTCGCCAGAAGTAAACGTTGCCGAAAGTCTTCGAGCGCATCACGAAGTAGCCGTTCGGTACGTCACCTTTGTAGTCGGGCGGAAGCAGGAGAAACTTACCTCCCTTACCCTTGTCGGGACCGGCGTTGCCCAAATCCCCGACGTAGCGAAACCAGAAATCGTCGATGATTCCCAACACGTTCGGCGGACTCTCAATGACGAGCGGTCCCTCTTTCAAGTCCAGCCACGTAAAGTTGTACACCGTCTCGGTATTGGCCGTGAGGAATAGCGACTTCGAGTCCATCAACGTTTCCATGACAAGCACAGTTTGGTTATTGCCTCCTTGGCTGCGAATCCCTTCGCGTAAACCATAGGCCGACGCGCCGGGCATGGCGGTAAGAAACGCCTGCACGCCGCGCTCGAAGTCGAGGTTGTCATAGACCTTCTGGACGGTGGCGTCATCGGGGAAACCGTCGAAGAACTTCAGCTTGCCGATGCGCGTGTCCACCGAATCCGGAGTAGTGATGGACGGCGGGATAGGCGTTGTCATTTTCATCCTCGGTGGCGTCTGGGCGTGCGCGGTCGCCCCTCCGTGATAAGCGATTGCGGCAACGACAGCGGCAGTCAATATAACTTTGACGAGTTCGGTTCCGATTCGATTCATGTGCACGCCCTTCGCTCTCCCCAGTCTGATTTTTTCTCTTTTGCTCTCGCCTGGAAAGACAAATGAGTTTGCCAGCATAGAACGTGATTTGGGCGGCCCGACACTGGTAGAAGTTACAGTTCTGCGGGAAACAGCGGGTCAGGTCGCGCTCACTGTCGGATTGCTGTCGTAATATCTCGTTTGCACTCCTTGCGATCGTGCGGGGCTGTCAAACTTTCCATGGACTGCGTCTCGCTTCGAATCCTCCAATCCATGCGCCGCAATCACTTCGCGTCCCAACTCGCTCAACACCCGGCTCACCCACGAAGAATGCATCTCCGTTTCCAACGCCATCCGGCTGCTGGCATTCCTCCCAAACACTTCTTTCATCGCTTTCGGAGTCGTGCTCAGCCTTTGTTCCAGCAACACTTCCCCCGCTTCATCCAACGCGCAACACCAACTCGATCGATCTCCCTGGTCCAACCCGATCGTCAGTTTCTGCTCGCGAAAATTCTTGCTCTGCTTTACCCCAACAGTGCTAATCTTCCTGATTGTCGGTCTCCTTTATCTCTTGCGCTTCGAGCGCGTCGATAACTTGGGAGCGTATCGCATCCCGCCGGAGACCGGCATTCTCATCCCGAACCGGCTACGCTGGGCATCTTGGGGCATGAGGTGCGCCGGGGCTGGCAATCTGGAGGCGCGAAGACGTGAACTGGGGAACCGATACGATCTTGCCGACTCCCGCAGTATCAAAGCAGTGGCGGATGCATCGAAGTTGTCGGCTGTCGGCTCACTTCTTTGGCAGCGATGTATAGAGCACGATAGCTAGCACTCCAATGATTCCCCGCCTTCGATGAACTTATTTGACCGGTCTTTCGCTTCATGGACGCGAATGAGGATTGTATTTGCAAAAAGCAACAATCTCAAAATGAACCGCTGAGCGGTAAGAAGGTCTTTATGAGCAGAGCAACGCTGCACCAAAACCTCGGCAAGCAGCGAGAACCCATTCCAGTCCACACGAGCCTCGAGAAACGATTGCTCTCTTACGCCGCTTGCGCGAGTGCGACGGGAATAAGTGTGCTCGCCTTGGGTAACGCCGCCGATGCCAAAATCGTTTATACACCGTCTGACATCCGGATTAAACCCGATGCCGGAACGGTGTATCTCGACCTGAACCACGACGGGATTAAAGACTTCCAGTTCTCCGCTTTTTACTACCACGTTACCAATCCATCAAATTATTACGTCGCGCAACTGAGAGCCGCACCAGTTCATGCGCTGAACCGCATTTGGGCCGTGGAAAGCAGGAATACCCTCTGCGCGTCGGCTCTGCCAAGAGGTCGAAAAGTTGGAAATGGCGGGCGGTTCCAACCCGGCCATTCGCTTCTGTTCATGGCTTTTGCAAATAGCTTGCCCGGAGCATTTGGTACATACTTCGGGCCGTGGCTCTCTTCCACAAAACGTGGCTATCTTGGATTGAAGTTCAGCATAGCGGGCAAGGTCCATTTCGGTTGGGCGCGTATAAAGAGAGTCTCGCCGGCG
>Ga0210407_10001953_pt1 | contig 18338 bp, 8 predicted proteins | sample IncBWC27MmetaG_FD_150860 | JGI IMG/M metagenome (GOLD analysis project Ga0210407, IMG submission 150860) | Forest soil microbial communities from Barre Woods Harvard Forest LTER site, Petersham, Massachusetts, United States - Inc-BW-C-27-M | ecosystem: Environmental > Terrestrial > Soil >...
CTTCCCCCGCGGGTCGTACTTCCTACTCAGCTCTATAAACTCAGGCATTTTCTTGTAAATACTCTTCAGTTCCGCCGGAGACGTGGTAAACAGCTTTCCCCAGTGCGGTCGCGCACGAAACGGGGCTAATTCTTTCTCAATCACAGGCAACAACTTGCTTACGGCCGGCCAGTCCTGCTTCCAGGTAAAGTGAATCGTTACGCAAGGTTGTTCATAGCAGGGACTCAACCACAGCTCATCGGCGGCGATTGCCCGGATCTCGGAGATCAGCAGGTGCGGACTCACTTGATCGCGTAGTCGTTCTACCGCCAGAATCGCTTCGACCGCATGCTGTCGTGGAACGAAGTATTCTGACTGCAGTTCCTTGCCGGCGCTGGGAGTAAAACCCATGCGAAAGTGCGGCAGCCGTTCGTACCAAGGACCGGGTACGCCCATCTGCTCGGTACAATTCTCCGCCGACAGTTCCGCAATAGGGTGGAGATTACGGGTCGCCAGCGTCGCTCCGAAAAATTCCGGGGTAGCGTGAAACGCCTGTCCTTCTTCGACGCGACTCTTGATCCAAACTTCGTTGATGCGCTGCTTTTGCCAATCGGTAAACAAGCTCACGCTATACCCGCTGGACTCGATCGCATCAAAATGATCCTTCAACTGGATGAGCGGCAGATTCTCGTAAACATACTGTCGCATCAGGAATGTTGGTTGAATATCAAGCGTGACCTTCGTGACCACTCCGAGCGCCCCCAACCCCACTACTGCCCCGTGAAATGTGCCCCTGTCGCGTTCGCGCGATAGACTCACTACGTCGCCTGACGCCGTCACCATTTCCAGTCCGGACGCCGCCGTAGCCAGATTTCCATTCATCGCGCCTGAGCCATGCGTTGCCGTGCTGCACGCCCCCGCTACGGAAATATGCGGCAACGATGCCAGGTTATGTAGCGCAAACCCCTTACTGTCAAGATACGGGCACAACTGACCATACGTAATACCAGCTCCGACTGTCACGGTATGCTTCGCAGGATCGAGTGCAATTACCTTGTTCATCGGCTTCAAGGACAGGAAACCGTCCTTGCTGTCGGCAATATTGTTGAAGCAATGACGCGTGCCGAGTACTTTCAGCTTGCTTTCCTTCTTGACATAGTCCTGTACTTGTTCGAGCGACGCGGTAGCGTACAAGCGGTCGGTGCTGTAGTCGAGATTGCCCGCCCAGTTCTTGAGTTTTTCCCCTCCCGCCCACGCCAGCAGACGCGATACGGCCGGAATCGCTATTGCGGCAGCGAAGAGCTTGATAAAAGTTCTCTTATTCATTGCTAAACTCCAGGCAGAATCTGAGTTGCGTGTGTCGCGAAGTAGGCATCGTATCGTGCACTCCGGAGTTCCCCATCCCTTCCAGATTCGTTTTCTATGCACACCCCTGGCCGCCGTGGTCCCCAGCATTCCCTTGAGCCATCATCTCAAGCGATCCCTAGCTTCTTTTGCATCTGTTCGAGAGTAACGCCTTTGGTTTCGGGGTAGACGAATAAGACCACGAAAAACTGGAGCCCCATCATGAGAGAGAAAAAAACAAATGGGTATCCGCCGGAGGACGCAGCCAGAAGCGGAAAAATTCCGGAAATGAGCGCATTCATGAACCAGTGAGAAAAGCTGCCCAGACTTTGACCTTTCGCCCTGACTCGATTGGGAAAAACCTCGCTGATAAAAACCCAGATGACTGCCCCCTGAGAAAATGCAAAGAAGGCGATGTAGCCAATCAGCAGCCATACCAGAAGATTTTGGTGGCTCCGAGTAAAAAAGATAGCGGCCACCCCTCCGAGACACGCTGCTGTGCCCAGGGAGCCGATCAGCAGCAGGGTTTTCCGGCCGATGCGATCAATGACCGACATGGCCAGCATCGTAAATAGCAAGTTTGTTCCTCCGATGGCCACCGCCTGCAGATCAGAAGACACTTTGTTGAAACCGGCATAGGCAAAAATATCGTTCAAGTAGTAGAGGATGGCATTGATTCCGGAAAGTTGGTTAAACATCCCGATTGAAACGGCCAGAAAAATAGGGAAACGGTACTTCCACGAGAACAAGGAATCATCGGTGACATGTTCTGCATCGATCGAAACGATAATTTCCTGGAGTTCCTGTTCGTAATCTTGCTCTCCAGTCATTCGCAGGACGTCCCTTGCTTCCGCAATTCTTTGTTTCTTCACCAGCCAGCGGGGACTGCGCGGAATCCCAAACAGCATGAAGAGGAAAAACAAGGCGGGAACTGCGGGGATACCTAGTTTCCATCGCCACTCGGCGGGGCCAAATTGCATCGTTCCTAGAATGTAGTTCGACAGATAAGCAAGCAGGATTCCGAAAACGATGTTGAACTGAAACAAACCCACCAGCCGGCCGCGCCATTTGGCGGGTGCGACCTCTGCGATGTACATGGGACCGAGTACTGATGAACCTCCAATACCGAGACCACCGATGAATCGGAAAAGCACGAGCGCCGACCAGTTCCCGGCAAAGGCACATCCCAGAGCCGAGACCAGGTAGAGCACGGCCATAACTCGTAGACTGTCGCGGCGGCCAAACTTATCGCCGGGAATGCCAGCGAGCATAGATCCCAGGATCGTTCCCCAGAGCGCCGCGGAGACGGTCATCCCCAATGCCCACGGTGATAGATGAAATGTTTCCGTCAGGGCATGGGTGGTACCGGCGATCACAGCTGTGTCGAACCCGAAGAGAAGTCCTCCGAGTGCCGCCACCGCCGTGCTCTTCAGAAGATATGAGTTGAGTTTCATAGCAGCTTTCTAAGTTTCGATACCATTCCACACCGCGTTGCGGCAACTACATCTCCTGACTATGCTCTAGTCGCGTTCCTTCTCATCCACCAGCGCGGCGGCACCGGCAATGCCGGCGTCTTCGCCGTAATGAGCAAGCAGCAGGGTGATGTCAAGGGGGCAAGGATTAACGCATGCGCCTCGCCAGCGTTCACGGATCTCATCAAGGAAGGGAGCGAGAAGAGAAGAGACCCCTCCGCCGATCACGATGGCGTCAGGCTCCAGGAGATCGATGATGCTTCCGAGCCAATACGCCAACAGGTCCAGAGTCTCGCGCATTACTTCTTTGGCGGCGGGATCATTGAGGGCGTGGGCCCTTCCCACCATTTCGCTGCTCACGGCCTGAATATCGCCGCCCGCCATTTCCCAAAGAACCGATTTCGGATTCTGTTCAAGTTTGTGACGCGCTCGTCGTGCGATAGCGGGACCCGCTGCCAGCGTTTCGATGCAGCCGTGTTTCCCGCAATTGCAAAGCGGTCCGTTGTAGTCGATCCCCAGATGCCCGCCTTCCGCCGCAGCGCCAGTCTTACCGTGAAAAATGCGCCCATCCAGAATGATTCCTGTGCCGATTCCGGTGCCCACGGTGGCGTAAAAGATGTTTCGATAGCCACGACCCGCGCCCCACTTCGCTTCCGCCAGCGCCGCGGCATTGGCGTCGTTATCAACTCTTATGGGCACCTTGTACACTCGGCGCATTTCCTCGGCCAGCGGGTAGTTATGCCAGATCGGGAGATTTGGAGGGTTGATGATGACACCAGTTGTCGGATTCAATGGCCCTGGCGCGCAGATGCCAATGGATGAGATCTGATTCTGCGAGGACGGGTCAGTGAAAAGCCCTCGAATCGCTGTAGAAACTGCCCTTAGGCCGTTTGACGGCGCACCCGTGGTCAGCATCGGGGTTCGGTTTCGGGCAAGAATTTCGCCTTGGCCATTCACCAGACCGGCTGCGACCTTGGTTCCGCCGATGTCTACGCCAACCACGACACGGGGTGCGTTTTTCATGTGTTATCAGGACCTATTGCAACAAGTTCGACGGCCCCGCCTGACCAGATGATCTTTAGAGCACTGGGGCAGTTGCTACGCCGACGTTCTTATCGGCACCACCGTAGTAAAACAGCCAGCGGTTGCCGTCCCGAACCATGCCCTCAACAAATACGACATTCGGAACCTGCCCTACCTTTTCCCATTCTCTTTCGGGTCCAAATACTGGCTCGTCCGAGCGCGCCAGGACTTTGGTTGGATCACTCTTGTCAAAGAGAACCCAACCTGTTGAGTAAATCAGTTTGTCATCGGCTCCGTTGTAAATGAGAAAGATGCCCTGCGGCGTTATAATCGGCGCCGGTCCCGGCTCTACGACTTGCGAGTCAAACGAACCAGGGCGGCTTGACAGAATCGGGTGGTCGAGGGCCTCTGTCCAATGGAGCAAGTCGTCGGAGTAAGCGACGCCCATTTGAGTGTCTTTCCCCTGTGCGTCGGCCAGATAGTACATCCAATACTTGCCATTGATTTTTTCTGGGACAACGGCGCCGGACTTCGTCCACTTCACATTCCATTTCCCCTTGAAACTCGGCATAATGACGCCCTGCCGCTGCCAATGAACCAGATCCGAAGAGGTAGCCAGACATAGTTGAGCATCTTTCTTGTCCGCCGCCGCTCCGTCCACGTTGTTGTATCCGGTATAGGTCAGATAATAGGTATCACCAATTTTCTGCAGCCTCGGATCTTCCACTCCGCCGCCTTTTTCGTACGGAGCCTCAGAGACCATGACCGGTTCGGGCCGGCGAGTGAAATGAATACCGTCGTCGCTAGTGGCGTACCCGAGCGCCGAAGTACCTTTACGATCCTGCGCACGGTAAAGCATCACAAACTTTCCATCCTTCTTCACAACCGATGGATTAAATGTACCCGCGGACTCGAAGCCATCCCCTTTCGGAGACACAATGGGGTCGATGGAGAGCCGGGCCCACTTTCCAAATGGTGGCGTAAAAGGGACGGCGGCCACCGCCGCAAAAGCGATGAGAGCCAGAGCAGAAACGGTTGCTGTTCTGGCTGCGCGGCGCGCGGAAAAACGAGTTTTCATCATTGCAGGACTTCCTTCCCAGGTACACAAACCTAAGAAACAGCCACCCGAGGCCGTTTTGCAGCCATCAGGAGCGAAAATAGCGAGTAGTTCAAAACTCGGCCACAAGGTGGATGAAAGACTGCTTGGGCACTGTCATTGTCGCCTCGATGGCCTCGCCATTCACCCTCAAGCGAGCGATATGCTCCTTCGCAACCGGAATTTCAATGTTTGCCGACCGGGCAATGGCTGTGGGGTTGTACAAAATGAAGTTCAACATTCGCGGCGGAAACTCTCTTGCGTTGACGATGTCGAGAAGGTCAAGGTTCACCAGCATCAACTCCCGGTCGCTGACCTGCCCCAGTGCTTCAAACATCAGGTACATCCATATCGATTCCCCCGCGCCATAAATTTCTTTGCCCACATTTCCAGTCATGCCCGCCAGTTCCAGCGTGCCCAGATTTTCGAACGGAATAAATGCCGAGGGACCCCGCTTGCGATTGCCCGAGCAGTTCTCGAAGAAATAGAAGTTGTTGCGCCGCTGCTGGTCCATAAAGCGCAGGAGACCCTCAAAGACGATTCCCCGCTTCATGACTCCGGTCCAGGGGAGAATGGCTTCCACATTCTCTTTGAAAGCTGGATAGAGGATGGATGCAGCAGCTTGAACCATGCCCCGGATGTCATGAGACTTCTGACTGGGATCGGAGTACCAGTAAAACATCCGCAGCTGTTCGTAGAGGAGGTATTTCGCCTCCTCTGCCATGCCCAGTTCTGCCGCCGCCAGCGCACCGTAGGCGAGTTCCTGTGGTTCGTGGAAGAGGCGTTCCGCGGGCACGGTGTACAAAACATGGACCGCGCGCCGCGCTTCCTTCAGATATTGATTTTCTCCGGTCAATCTGTTTGCCAGGATCGCGGCCCAGGCATATAGACCACCCACGGCATAGTTCGTGCCAGCACCTTCCGCTCGGAAAGTAGCCACTTGGTAATAGATAGGAAAGAGATAGTTGTACTGCTGAGCAAGCTTTTGCGCCGTCCGGAAGGCATCGAGGAAATGATCGATAACTTCCTTTGAGCCTGCCAGGGAGCCGATCGCCGGATACTTGATCAACGAATTCTCGAAGGGATACCACGAATCGGCCCGCTCGTCCGGCTTACGCGCGAAATCGTTGCTGATGCTGTGGGTGTCAGTGTGGTAGAAGGCAGGAAGATCTGCGAGAAGATCGTTGCATTCGTGTTCGAAATCGGGCGATGGATGTAGCTGGAGGTAAAGAAGGGAGGGCCAGAGAACATCCGCGACGGTCATCAGTTCGAAGTTGTCGGGGGAGTCATTCCAAAGTTGGGAACTGGCCTTGACGTAGGCGCGCAAGCCGGTATGGCCCTTAGCCTCGATCTGCGCCGCGCTCTTGTCCTGCAAGTCTTCCACCGTACCCGTGGCGAATTCCTTCCAGGACGTTGCGCAAGCCGGCCAGGTAAGTTTCTCTTCGAACAGGGGAAGCAGAGCTTGCATCCAGCGCGCCACGGATTCCTGCACCGTCAGCAAACGGGTCATGGGCCTTTGCAGCAGCCAGTAAGTGAAGTTGACATCTCCTTGCGGCAGCACGTTGCCCGTGGCCTGACCTGCCAATAACCCCACCCCTAGGCGCTGAGTGCCGTCGCGCTCGATCTGTGAAAGGCTGGAACAGCGATAGACTAGAAAGCGCGGGAGACTTTCGATCGACATCCAACCCATATCGCTCACATCGAAGTACATCAGGGTCTCGACGCCAACCGTCTGGTCCAGAAGATAAACGGCGGGCAGATCGTTGCCGTAGGTGCCCAGCGAGTTTCGCGTAGGCTGATCCAGCAGCACGCGCCGCCAGCTTCCCGATTGGCCTTCCATCAAGGTGGAAGTTGAACTCAGCCAGGTGATGATTTGTGGCTCGATGGAACTCTTTTGCTGTAGACGCAGCGGCGCGGGGAGATGAAGCGTTGTCCGGAAACGGAGCCAGGGATCAGGATGGTCGTCGCCAAAAGCGGTGATCTCGGCATCCCACGCATACTTCATCCGCTTTCCATCGAGGCCCTCGGCCTCGGCGTTCCCCTCGCATCGAACCCGTAATCCGTCTTGTTGGACGCGCGAGGTCACCAGCGGGAATGAGGCGCCGGTTATAAGCGGAACTGTGGCGAGTGTTGCGGGCTTCCAATCGTTCTTATTGTTATTGCCATTGCTCACCCGCAAAAAGTTTTGGTACGTGAGTGGTGCACCTTCAAGTGATATCCGAAGCCGCTGGTTTCCAGACTCGAGGGTGACGTAGCCAGAGGTGTCATCGGTCGCGAACGGAGAAGCAAGAATTCTATTGTGGAGGACTGCATAGGCCGGCGAAGAACTGGCAGCGGTGGCCAGCAGCGTTTTTACGAAGATTCGCCGATTGAGTGGGTTCATATGGCTGGAACCACGGTATGAAGATGAAGGTGACAAGTCCGCGCTGCCCCAGGGGGAAGTCCGGGGCAGCGCGTCGATGGCTTAATATTCGACTTTCAACGTAAATTGAATGCTTCTTGGAGCTTGTGTGCCGTTAAGAGCACCGAAACCACAGGCAAACGGCCCGCTGCACCCTGAAGCGCCAGCGGGAATGAAGGGACCGCTGTTCAGATTTCCGTTGCCTACTCCGAAGACATGGCGGTTAAAGATGTTGAAAAACGATGCCCGGAAGTCGATTGTAGCCCTCTCCCCGTAGAGCCTGGTTTTCTTGCCGATCGTCAGGTCTTCGTCCTTGGAGGTGAATCCTCGAGCAGAGGCCAGGATCCGGGCTTCGTTGCCAAACGTAAAAGGAGCGGCGTTGGAAAATGCGGCGGCATTCCAGAATGGCGTCGTTAATGGGTTGAAATTACTTTTATTGGTCTGTTTCACGCCCGGAATCACGTCGACGCGCGCATTGGCAAAGTGGCATCCGCCAAACAAGACGTCGCCAGCGGTTCCTCCGCACTGGCCGTAGACCTCGGTAGGTGTTCCTGATTTGTATTGCAGAATGGTGGAAACGGACCATCCCCCCACCACTCGGTCCATCGCTCCATTTCCGTTCAGGAAGCGCTTCCCATGTCCAAAGGGCAACTCATAGAAAAAGCTGGATACCAGGCTTTGAGGTATATCGAGCTCGCTAACCGCTTTTTCGGCTTTGCGATTGTAAGAATTCTGACCGATGAATTCGCCGGCACCGATAAACCCTTGAACACCGGGTCCGGCTGAATCGGCGTCGGTAAGGTTCTTCGAAACCGTATACGACACCAGGAAACTTAGCCCCGAGGCAAAGCGCTTGTCCACTTGGAGTTGCATAGCGTGATAAGTGGAGTTACCCGAGCGATCGGGACTGAAGGAGTTGTCTTCCTGGTTGAAATCACCGTATTGCGGGAAAGGTCGCAGGGCTTGGTTGATATTTCCGGTGAAGGTGGCATATGGCAGATGAACGCCGGCGGCGCTGGCTTTGGGGCAAGTCCCGGCGCCGAGACACGAAATGTCCATCGTCAACTCGCTCCCCAGCGACAGAAAGGCTGGATTCACCTGGTTGGGAATAATATTCAAAGCGGGCAAGTGAGTACCTTTAGAGCCGACATAAGCCACACTCACGAACAGGTTGGAGGTAATTTGTCGTTGTACGTCGAGATTCCAACTCTGGATGTCCGCCGGGCGCCCGGTGTTGGCAGGAACGGTAATCACTCCATTGCCTCCCCCCAGTGCCGTTCTGTTCTGCCCATCGGGCGTAAACGGTCCCAAATCGGGGAGAAGACGGGTCACCCCGTCATCAATTTGAGTGGCGGGGGGGGCGGAAATCGTCTGCTTATTGAAAAATCCCAAGCCGTCCTGGTCGGCAAACGATCCTTCTCTGAGCGGTTCGTAGAAAATACCATAACCGCCGCGAATTACCGTTTTATCGTTGATGCTGTATGCAAAGCCCACGCGCGGGCCGAACGCCTTCTTGTAAATGTCCTGCGGACGCTTCCGTCCATTCCGGTCGGTCCCACTGCCAAAATATGTGTAGGCCCCGAGAATGCCACCGGCGCCGGGATTCGGAAGTGTAGGGTCAACCATGGAAAAACGATCGAAGGCTTCACTAGCTGGGACATCGATGTCATAGCGCAGGCCGTAATTCAGAGTTAAACGAGGGGTCAGCTTGTACGTGTCCTGGGCAAAGAAGGAATAGTCTTTGTAACGCACTCCGCTGAAGGCGCCGTAATTCAGGGTGGAAGTATCCACGAGACCGAAGAGCGCGCTGGCCACAGCATTTCCGCCGATTCCGTTCATGTCGGCGGTTTGCTTGGCGTTAAAATCAAATTCGCCGGAGGCCTGGGTGAGTCGCCGCACGTTGAACTGCAGCGCGCGAACCTCGCCGCCAAATTTCATGTTGTGCTTGCCTTTGACCCAGCTGACCGAATCATTGAACTGGTAGACGTTGTCAGCGAATTCCGAGTCGCCGCAGTTGTTCAACAACCCCTCGTAAGGCGTGTTGAGAAACTTGATGCACGGGAAGGTCGCCTGCGACACCCCGGTGAGTCCGATCTTGGCGGGCCAGCCCCCGCCCACGCTGTTGGAGCCTTCCTTGCGGTAACGGCGGCTGAATCCAAACAAAGCCTGGTTCACTAGGGTTGGAGTGAAAATGTAATTGTCGCTGATGCGAGCATAGCGGGTGTGCTGTGGGGTAACGCTGCCAAAGAACGATCCCAGGCTTGAAGTGCCGCCTTGTCTCGTATTGTCATAGTCGAAACCGCCGGAAATCCTGTGTTTGTCCGAGAGGTTGTGATCGATCTTGATATCGAAAAGATTCGCGGTGGTGATGGTGCTCGAGTGGTCCACCACGTTTGCGTCAAGGTTACCGTTGGTGGCTGGCAGCAGGCCAAAAACGTTCGCCATAACTTTGCTCGCCACGAAGTTAGGATCGTTAGTTAGGACATTGCCGGGGATGAACGCATGCGATGTGGGATCGAAGAGTTGGTGAGTACGGTCTTGAGTTATTCCATCAGGCAGAGTGCAGAAGCCGGCTACATACCCTGTCGTACAGATCGCGGAAAGGTCACCTTTGCGAAAGGCCTCGTTCGGAACGTTCTGCGTTCCGGAGCCACCGTGTGCAAAGCGGAAGCCCTCATAGTCAAAGAAGAAGAAAGTTTTGTTTCTTCCATTGTAAAGGTGGGGGATAATCACCGGGCCGCCGGCAGTGGCGCCAAAGTCATTATAAGTATCGATATTCCTTTTGAGGCCTTCGGCGTTATTGAACCAACTGTTGGCGTCCAGGACACGGTTCCGGAGAATATCGTAAAGCGAGCCGTGCCATTGATTCGTGCCGGACTTCATGGTCAGACTCACGATGCCGTCGCCGGATTCACCGTATTCAGGAGAAAAGTTACTCTGCAGCACCTTAAATTCCTGTACACCTTCCGACGAGACGCCCTTATTCCACTGTATGTTGGGCGAAACCAGGGAGATCGAAACGCCGTCGACGAGCACGTCAGTGCTGCCTGATTGGCCACCATTGACCTTGAAATTGTCGTTGGTGTTGCTCCCTGGGTCGTTCCCCACATTGCCCACGAATCCGGGAACCAGTTTGATGAATTCAACAGGATTTCGAATGGTGCCCGGGACTTCCAAGGGCAAGTTCTGGATCAGGCTCGTCTGCAACGTCACGCCGATATCGGAGGTCGCGGTTTCGAGTTGAGTTGCGTCCGCAGTGACGGTCACGTTGTCGGAGACCGAACCGAGCTGCATCTGGATGTCCAAGGCAACGGTGGCATCGGTCTGTACCGTGACACCCTCGCGAGTGTACTTCTTGAGGTTCGGAGCTTCGACCGTGACGGAATAGCGGCCAGGCGGCAGGTTCGGCAGCGAATACAATCCCGCCGGTGTGGACACGGTTTCAGTCGTGACTCCAGTATCAGTGTTTCGGGCCGTCACTTTGGCCGCGCCGATCGTGGCGGCGCTGGGGTCGGTCACGGTGCCCTGGATGCTGCCATTCGTTGTCTGGCCGAGAACACAGGCCGTTGATGCCAGCAGGAAAAACACAAACGTATAGACGACTCTCTTCACAGGTTTTCTCCCGTTGCCGCTGTAACTACACACCAGTTAAAATCCAAAAACTGAGCTTTTTGGCTCACTTTTCGATAAGGAACCCAAATAGACCCCAGCCTGTCAGCTAGTGTTTTTGCACTACGTGGAAACGTGAGCGGATAATTAACCTCGGGAAGTCTCAAGGGAAGGGTCTAACACGTGAATTCATTGTGATTCACACGAGTGAACATTCCGAATCGGGACAGGGGTCCCGTCGCTAAAACATGCAAGCGATGCCCGAAGCGAAGACAATTCGAAATCTCATATTCTCCGCTTGCAGTCTACGGGAAATCATTTCGGGAAATAGTCAGATCCATTTCGAAAGCACGCAAACACATTACAGTGAAATGGATTAGCTGGGTTTGCATGGCGAATGATGGTAAAATTCGTTTTTTTGATGGGCCCTTACGACGAATCGGTACACTATGGCATCGCCGCAACAGTCGGTTCCGCAGGAAACAATTATTGCCGATCTCCAGGACGATAAGCGCTGGCAACTCGTACAACGAATTGTTTCCAGCCCGCCCTTCCAGAAGAGCACCCGGCTCAGAGATCTGTTGCAATTCATTACCGAGCAGACCATCCACGGGAAGGCGCACGAATTAACCGAGCAGCACATCGGCAATGCGCTGTTTCACAAACCTTCCGATTACAGCCCCCTGGAGGACAGTTCCGTAAGGGTGCACGCTCGACAGCTGCGCCTGAAACTGCACGAGTATTTCAACGAAGAGGGCCGTAATGAGCCACTCATACTAGACATTCCCAAAGGCTCCTACGCACCGGTATTCAGAACCCCTCTAAAAACCGCGGACCTCCCCGCGGCCATTGCATCGGTGATTCCAGCCGCGGCTTGGCGCCGCCGAGGGTTGGTTCCGTGGGCACTATGCGGCATTCTGGTCCTGCTGTGCATAGTCTTGTCGTATCGCGTCATCTCGCACCGGACAGCCGCCGCGGTGGGAAGCACGGCTCCTCTTTCCTGGCCGTTTTCTCAGGTCTTCGATGAGCGGCACGAGACGATCATTGTGGTTGCCGACAGCAACTATGGAATGGCCCGGATCCTCGCGGGTCAGCCTATATCCCTCGACCAGTATCTCCACCGGGATTTTCGCCTCAGCCCAGCCGGCAACAAGATTGGTGAAGCCAATTCTCGACTGCGTGAGTATATTTCGAACTCTTCGTTGACTTCATTCGCAGATGTAGCGGACGTCGTCTCCCTGTTGAAAATGGCAGGCGCGCTGCAATCGCGGGTATCGGTGCGCTATCCGCGGGACTTGAGAATGCGCGATCTGGACCACAACAATTACATTTTCATAGGAAGCGCTGGCTCGAATCCCTGGGTTACCCTTCTCCAGGAGAAGCTTAACTTCCACGAGAGCGAGACCGCCGTAGGGAAGAGCGCCAAAGTGTTCGTGAACAAAAACCCTTTGGCCGGCGAACAGTCACAATATGAAGGTCTGCGCTGGACCGGATCGATAGGAGAAGATTACGCAACCATTTGCCTTCTTCCCAATGAGACTCACGATGGAAGCGTGCTCGCGTTCCAGGGTCTGCAGCAGGAAGGAACCGAAGCAGCGGGCCGGTTTCTCGCGGATGAGGAAAATCGGCGTCAACTCATGAGCGCGCTTGGCATTTCTCCCGCGGATAGCATCTCTCGAAATATCTGGTTCGAGGCTCTGATTCGATCCCGGACAGTTTCCGGGGCGCCGAACTCCACGACTCTCGTCGCGATCCGCCGAATTCGCTAGCAATTTGGTTAACCGCGTGAATTGCGCCATCAGTCCGCAAGTGCCGACCGAACTCGCCCAGTTTGAGCTTCTCTAAAAATTGGAAAGTGAAACTTTGCCGCGCGGTCAGGCTAGAATGAAGTATCCAGCCATGAGTTTTTACTCGATCGCGGCGAGCGTTATCTTGCGATTCCGCATTTTGCTACTCCTGTTTGCGACGCTGGCGGTCCTTGCCCTTAAATTGGCTGGAGAAACCGCCCCCCTGCACTCCGCTCGGGATGCGGCCATTGAGACCCACTTTACCGCAGCCCAAAATGCACAACGCGATAAGGACTATGCCACTGCGGAGCGGGAATACCAGGCGGTACTTGCCCTCGTCCCCGATTTTGCTGAAGTCCACATGAACCTCGGATTGCTCTATCAGCTTCAAGATCGTGCTTCCGAAGCGATGGTTGAACTCCGACGCGCCCTCAAGATCAAGCCGACGCTTGCCGGGGCCAATTTTTTCCTGGGAGTCGACTATTGCAAGTTAGGCGAAGGCACGAAGGCCATCTCCTATCTCAAGGCCGCGCTGCACGCAGAACCCAATCGACCGGATATCTGGCTTTGGCTGGCGACCGCGCAAGAAATCTCGGGCCAACTTCAGGCCGAAGTTGCAACCCTTCACCGGGCGCTGGAGCTGCAACCTAATGACGCCGATCTTCTCTATCTTTTGGGAAGCACTTACGAGCGGCTTGGGAAAAAAGAGGTCGCACACCTCGAGAAGGTTGCCCCAGGTGCTTCGCGCAGCGAACAGTTACTCGGGGAGAGTTATGCCGCCAGCAATGAATGGCCAACAGCTGTGATTCATTTCAAGAATGCTCTCGCGGCTTCGCCGGAACGCTCCGGTTTGCACGCCGAACTGGGTGAGGTTCTGCTGCGCGCGGGAAAGGTGAACCCGGCGATTCGCGAATTTGACGAGGAGTTGCGGCGCAATCCGGGCAACCTGCTGGCGCTGGTGCGGCGCGGCGAGGTACGGTTGATCCAGGACAACGTCGATGCTGCCTTGCAGGATTGGGAGAAAGCGACGGTCATCGACGTTGAGCAAACAGAGAAGATCCTGGGCCTTCGTGAAACCGGATTCGGCGATTCCGCTCTCGAGCAACTGCCTGATTCTACCCGCGAAAAAATCCAGAAACTCAGGCCAGCCCTGCAAGGCCAAGACTCGCCCGCAGCCCACCTGGCGCTTGCATTTCTCGCTGAGCAGAACGGGGATGCGTCTCAAGCAGCGGCGGAGTCCAGTCACACCGCATCCGCCGCCAAGCCGAACATAGCCGGCGGGACCTGTACCGAAGCAGACGTGAAGCGCGCCCTTCAGCGGGAGCAGTTTTCCAAAATCGCGCCCTGCGCCGCAAGGGTTCTCACTTCACAAACCCCCGCTGATTTTCGCATTTGGGTGGCAAGCGCATTGTTGCAGGCAGGGCAGTCTGAGGCCGCACTCAACGCTCTTGAGGGATTATCCGCAGCCGATAGCGCTTCGGCAGAGGCAGCCTATTGGCGTGCGCGTTGCTATGAAAAGCTGGCAACGGCAGCTTATCTACGGCTCTACCGGGCAACCCCCGATTCCTATCGTCTGCATCAACTCATGGGTGATCTCGAGGCGGCGAAGGGAGATGACGCAAAAGCAATTGAAGAGTACCGAGCCGCCGTTGCCCTGAGGCCATCCTCGCCGAACTTGCACTACAGCCTGGGCCATCTGTTGTGGAAAGACCTGAGAGTTCCCGAAGCGCGCACCGAACTCGAGGCCGAACTTGCGTTGAACCCGCGCCACCGCGGTGCGTTGAACGACCTCGGGGACACCTACCTGCTTGAACATCAGCCCAACAAGGCCTTGCCCTATCTCGAAAAGGCAATAGCCGCTGATTCCGGAAATCCCGATTTACACCGTGATTTAGGCACCGCATACACCGAACTCGGCGACTATCGCAAAGCCGAAGAGCAGTTCAAGATTGCCGTAACCGCCGATCAGGATGGTTCAGTTCACTACAAGCTAGGGAGGGTTTATCAGGCCTTGGGCGAGAAGGCAAAGGCTGCACATGAGTTTGCTCTATCCACTGCCCTGAATCGTGAATCGCACGATAAGCTCGAAAAGAGAACCGAGCGTTTGGGAGAAGTGACCAGGTCTGCAGAAGATCCCTGAAATGAAGATGACATGAAGATGACATGAAATCCCTCCTGATTCTCGTTTTCTATCTTTGTTCGTGTGTAGTTTCTGTGTGCGCCTCGTCTCTGGGTAAAGCCGCGATTCAGGTTCGACCCCCCGGAGATGCATTTCAGAGGGGTCTCACCGCGCTAAAAGAGAATCGGCTTGAGGATGCCCTGGTAAATCTCACCACCGCGGAACGCGAACACCCCGATGATGCGCGTGTTCGTAACTTTCGCGGGATCCTGCTCGCCCGGATGGGCAAGAATGCCGAGGCTGCCTCCGAATATCAAGAGGCGAATCGCCTTGATCCGCTCCTCGAAGATGCCTATCGCAACCTCGGATTTCTCAGATGGACCGAACATCAACTCGGGTCGGCCCGCGAGGCGTTGGAACGCTCCGTTGCGCTTTCGCCCGGCGACGCTTTTGCCCACTACTACCTTGGGCGTGTGGAACTGGATGCCGGGCGCTACGACACAGCCTTCCATGAATTGGAACTATCCCATCAACCGTTGCCTGCCGACCCCGCGTTCTTGATTCAAACCACCACCGGATACATCTCTTTAGGACGCTTAGACAATGCGCGCAAATCCCTCGACCAACTCGGGCGAGTGTCCATGAGTTATGCGCAATCGATCCAGGTGGCTTCCTTGCTTCTCTCCATCCACGAGAACGACTCTGCGATCATTCTCATAGAGAAACTAAATGGCGGCCATTCCCGAGCTCCGGCAGCGTGGGCGCAATTTGATCTGGCGTTGACTTACCTGCTTGCCGGAAACTATGAAAAAGCTGTCGCACAAGCTCTCGTCAATATCGAAACTCTACGCCCGGCAGTTTCAGAGTCTCCCGCACAGGCGCAAGCTTGGTCCGTGATGGGCATCGCCTATGCGCATCTGAAGCAGGGCGAACGGTCCGTGAATGCATTTTGGCAGGCCGCGAACCTCGCGCCCCGCGAGGAGGAGCACTGGCTCAACTTGACGCGTGAGTTGATGGAACTGAACCGCCCTCCGGAAGCCATCAAAGCGGTTCAAAGTGGTCTTGCTGAGAACCCAAAGTCTTACGCTTTGCACTTGCGTCTGGGTGCAGCCTACTTGGCCGCAGGCCGTTATGCGGAGGCGGAAAGTGTGTTTCGTGACCTCGTCGCCGCAGGCGATCCGCTTCCGACGGGGTACATCGGATTGGCGCAGGTGTTACTGAGAACCGGCCGCGCCGAGGAAGCTGCCGCTGAGCTTGGCGATGCTGAGAAAAAGTTGGGATCAAAGTTTTTGATCAGCTATTTTCGAGGACTGGCTCTTGATCGCGCGGGAAAGCCGTCGGAAGCGTTGCTCGCTTTTCGGGAGGCCGTGCAATTGAATTCAAGTAGCGCGGAAGCCCACATGAATTTGGGAAAGATGGAGCTCGCCCAGGGTCAAGTAAACGAAGGCATCGCCGAACTCGAGCAGGCGCTTCGCCTTAATCCAGGTGACCGGCAGGTCACGCGACTCCTAAGTCAAGCCTATCGCCGTGCAGGCGACGCGAAAAATGCGGCGAAGTTCGCCGAGGCATTGACAGAAGCTCCGGCTTCCGCCGCAGCGGATATTGTTGGTGACTTCATCGTTCCGCAATGGCAAGCTCCGGCCGAGGGTGCGGAAAGGTAAGCCACCAGGCGAGCCCGGCGACTTGACCCGCTTGAAACCGCAACCTACTCTCTAATTGGGGAAAATATTTCAATGCGCCATTCACCCTTTTGCCTTGTTCTCTATGAGGTTGCGGCGATGAATCATCTGCTCGCGTGCCTCCCAAAACCAGTGTCGATTCGCCGCGTCTGAGGTAAATGCGTGAGGAATGTCTGTTCGCGGGCCGATAGGAGGCTCGTCCATAAAATATCGCTGTGGCCCGCGGTAGTAATGCTGCTGTTCAGCAACCCTCTGCCTTCTCAGACTTCGCCGCAGAAAGTTGCCGACCATCCGAGCATCGCAAATTTCATCGACGTTGCGGAAAAAGCCGGGCTGACAGCACTGAATGTTTTTGGCGGTGTTGATACCAAAAAGTACATCATTGAGACCACCGGGACGGGCGTGGCCATCTTTGACTATGACAACGACGGATGGCCGGATGTTTTTGTCGTGAACGGAACCACGCTCGAAGGCTTTCCGCCGGCCCAGGCTCCCACCAACCATCTCTATCACAATAACCACGATGGGACCTTCACCGATGTCACCGCGAAGGCCGGCTTGATCGCCACAGGATGGGGCCAGGGAGTATGCGTCGGCGACTATGACAACGATGGTTGGGAAGACTTGTATGTCACCTACTATGGGAACAATCGCTTGTATCACAATGACCACGGCGTATTCACGGATGTGGCCGAAAAGGCGGGAGTGGCCGGAACGGGAAAAGCCTGGGGAACCGGATGTGCGTTCGTCGATTACAACCGCGACGGCCGCCTGGATCTGATGGTCGCTAATTATGTGGACTTCAATCCTTCCACGACTCCGGTTCCGGGCGAGGGTAGTTCTTGCGCGTGGAAGGGTGTGGCCGTGATGTGCGGACCACGCGGTCTGCCGGGTGCGAAAAATATTCTATATGAGAATCGGGGTGACGGCACCTTTACAGACGTCAGCACCAAGGCTCACATTGACCGGACCAACGGTCATTACGCGTTCAGTGTTTCCACCTTCGACTTCGACGATGATGGCTGGCCGGATATTTACGTCGCTTGCGACAGCACGCCCAGCATTCTCTATCACAACAATCACGACGGCACCTTCACCGACGTTGCAGTAACGGCGGGGGTGGCGTTCAACGAAGATGGCCGCGAACAGGCGGGAATGGGCACCTCCATCGCCGATTACAACGGCGACGGCCGTCTCGACATTTTTAAGACCAACTTCTCCGATGATACCCCGGTCCTCTACCGCAATGATGGAGAAGGAATTTTTTCCGATGTTACCTTCGCCGCGGGACTCGGTCTGCATACTCAATACCTGGGCTGGGGCACCATGTTTTTCGACTTCGACAATGACAGCTGGCCCGATCTCATTCTCGCCAACGGGCATGTCTATCCGGAGGTCGACAAGTTTCACCTGGGCAGCGGGTACCTCGAGCCGCGCCTTCTTTACCATAACAGCGGCAATTCCACCTTCACCGACATCTCCGCAACCGCGGGACCCGGGATCAACGCAGTTTCCTCGGCGCGCGGCCTGGCAGTGGGCGATTTGTGGAACGATGGCCAGCTTTCAGTGGTCATTGTCAATGTTTATGCTAAACCGAGCCTCTTGGTGAACACGGTGCATTCCGGCAACCACTGGGTCGCCTTCAAAACGGTGGGCACCCGATCCAATCGCGACGGCATCGGCGCAAAGATCACGGTCAAAGTTGGAAAGAGAACTCTGGTAGATGAAGTACGTAGCGGTTCGAGTTACATTTCCCAAAATGATCTGAGAGTGCACTTCGGCCTGGGTTCCGCCACAAAACTAGATGCGGTGCAAGTGCGCTGGCCCAG
>Ga0210407_10001954_pt1 | contig 18335 bp, 16 predicted proteins | sample IncBWC27MmetaG_FD_150860 | JGI IMG/M metagenome (GOLD analysis project Ga0210407, IMG submission 150860) | Forest soil microbial communities from Barre Woods Harvard Forest LTER site, Petersham, Massachusetts, United States - Inc-BW-C-27-M | ecosystem: Environmental > Terrestrial > Soil >...
CGCTTTCGGGGTCGGCTGTGCAAGCACAGATCGCGAACCTTTTCACGGCGCTCCTGTCTGGACAGGTGACCGAGGCGCCCGTCCCAACGGACATGCCCTTCCCGATCGCGCCACCGGCCGGTGATCGTGCGGCTCGATGGTAGCGGCAAATCGGTGAACGCCACCGCCCGCCGTCGCGCCTTCATCGGAAATGCTGGCGCCGCTCGGAAGAAAATGGGCGATTACCTGCCCGGCAGTGAGCGGATTGAGCGGGCCGCTAGATCGGGCTTTCTGGATACGCTCAGATGCAACGGCACTTCGGGCGCCTTCACGGCGTCGGCGAGAGCTTCCAGGGCGGCCGTCCCCATCCTCGAATGGATGGGCGAGATAAAGAATCTTGCAATCCTCCGGAGTGGCTCGAGCCGACCAAAATTAGTTGCTCTGCTCCTTTCATGAATTCGACGATCGGCTCAGCGAAAATGGGGAATGCGCGGATCTCCGCGCGACTATGTTGATCACCGGCGTCGACGCGCGACGCGCGTTGTGAAGACTGGCCAGCCCGTTCATCAGTCCTGGCCTCAGCCGCGGGCTTCTCCGCCATTTCGGCCATAGCCATCGGCGGCCCCGGTCATCACGCCTTCGAAAAGACCAAACGGCCCCTATGCCCTCGACGCTGTCAGGCGCTGCAACAAAATGCATTTCAGATGTGCGAGGATTTCCGAATCAGTCCAGTAGTGCCTTGAGCGGGCCTGAAGCCATTCCGATGGAAGTGCATCTGGTCAGCTCTTCATCCACACCATGAGGTCCACGATGCGGTGCGAAAAACGCGTGTAAGGCGGCTGCATGAAGGTCTGCACCGCAGAGATCCAGCCCTCCTCGAACACGGGCCTGAGCTTCGAGAAAGCCTCGAAGCCCTCCTTCCCATGATAATGCCCCATGCCGCTCGGTCCCACGCCACCGAACGGCAGGTCGTGCTGGACGACGTGCAGGATCGCGTCATTGACCGAGACGCCGCCGGAGCGGGTGTTCGCAATCAAGAAACGGCGCGTCGCCGCGTCGCGGGTGAAGGGATAAAGGGCGAGCGGCGGGTCACGAGCATTGATCGCGTCGACCACTTCCTGTGGCTCGCCATAAGTGAGGATCGGCAGGATCGGACCGAAGATCTCGCGCTGCATCAGCTCCATCTCGCCCGTCACGTTTAGGACAATGTGCGGCGGAAACCGGCGCTTCGACTTGTCGGGCGTCTGACCCTCGGCGAGATTGACGAGCTTCGCGCCCTTCAGGCGCGCGTCGTCGAGCGCGGCGACGAGCCGGTCGTACGATCGCTGGTCGATGATCGAGGTAAAGTCGGGGCCGTTGATGTCCGGATACCGCTTGGCGAACACCCGCCGGCAATGGCTGACGAATTCGTCCTCCGTTCCGCGCGGCAGGAACGCGTAGTCGACCGCGACGCAGGTCTGCCCGGCGTTGAAGGTCTTCGCCCACATGATGCGCTCGGCCGCGGTCGCAATCGGGAAGTCCGGCGCGACGATCGCGGGCGACTTGCCGCCGAGCTCGAGCGTCACCGGCGTCAGGTTTCGGGCGGCGTTGGCCATCACCGCCCGCCCGGTCGTCCCCGACCCGGTAAAGAAGAGATGGTCGAATGGCAGTGACGAGAACGCCGGCCCCCGGCCGCCGGCGTCGGGAAAGAAGGCTAGCTTGTCCTCGGGCAGGTATCTCGGCGAAATCTCGCTCAACAGCTTGGCGAGGCGGCGGGAATTCTCCGACATCTTGACCATTGCCCGGTTTCCTGCGGCAACCGCGCCGGTGAGCGGCCCGAAGCTCAGGAAGATCGAATAGTTCCACGGCACGATCACGCCGACGACGCCGAGCGGCTGCGGGATCAGCCGGTTGCGCGCGCCGGGATACAGCAGCGCATCGACGCTCCGCCGGCGCGGTCGCATCCAGCGCGCAAGGCGCTTTCGCGCGTCGCGGAGCCCATCCAGCGAAGCGAAGATCTCGCCGAACATAGTCTCAAATCCGCTGCGGCCGCCGTAATCGGCGTCGATCGCCGCGATGATGGCTCTATGATTTTCCGTGAGGAGGCGCGTGAGCGCCCTGAGGTCCGCGAGCCGCTCGGCGCGGCTAGGATCTGGCGCCTTGAGGAAAGCCCCGCGTTGCGCGTCGAAGCGCGTCTGAAATTCGGCGGGGATGGCGAGGTCGGGGGAGAGAAATCCGGGCGCGTTCACGAGTCACCCCTTCTTGCTATCGGCCGCTTCGCCCGGGGCGGCGCGGCGCTCCGGCTGTGGCCGCTGGATGAAAGCAACAGTGAGCGTCCGCACCCCCTGCGCGCCGCGGATCAGCACGCCCTTGATGGCGCTGGTTGCCGATGGACCAAGTGAAACGCAGCATAACTCGCCCGTGAAAGCATGACATTCACTCGTGTCTCACCTCGGTAACTGCCGCGGACTACGCGTTCGTCAGCCGCAACTAATGTCATCCTGACGGCAGCAAATGTTCTGCGACATCCGGCATAATCTGCCCCATCTCCATCGCCTGGCTCGCTGGCACTTCCTGAATGCCGATCACGATCTGGTCGTCGGGCGCCTGGGTGGCGCTTTGAAGCAAGTCCCAAAGCCGCTTCAGCAAATCACGCTTGTATTCTGATGAGCGGCCTGTGCGAATGAGCAATGTAAGCGTCACCGTCGCTGCAGGCTGACCGGCTGTAAATCCGCTGCCAACAGGATAGTCATGGAAGACAATATGAACCCAGTTCTTCGGTACGCCAGACGTTTCGCAATGTAACGCAGTCAGTTTGGCGGCGAGTTCCGCCTTGGCGTCGCCGCTGAGTAAATCACGTTGCGTTGTGACGGTATATAGAGGCATGGTTTACGACCTATCGAGCGGGTCCAACACTAAGGGGCGTGGTTATTGCTGTCGGCCCGTTTGTTACTGCTACAATCTCAGTGGGCCGCGATCGCGTCAGAAATCCCTCTCTGGATTTGAAACGGCGGGAAGTCGTGAGGTGGCGTCGATCGTCAACCCACGTAGTTCTTAAGTATGCGCAGGTCCGTGACGGAGTACGCCATGCCGAGCCGATAACCTCGGCCAACGCGCTGCGGGGCAATCATATGCATGTCTTCGCCCTGAACCTCGAGGATGCGCAGCTCAGCCGACGCCGCCCAAACGTCCACGATCGCTAGGTCATCCGTGAGGGACATGGTCAGCTCGTCAACCGGCGGCTTCGCCCATTGATTGGCTGCGAGTTGGGGAAAGTATCGGCGCATCACCGTCGGACGGTTGAACACCGACGAGGGGTCTCGGACCTTCTCCTCCAGTTGGATACGGGCGGTCGCCAGTCGTTCTCCATGCGCCGAGACGCTCGCGCCGAACCGACTTCCCTTCATGAGAGGGGCCGCTGCCGGGCTCGGGGCCGAAAACGACCGCGTTTGATGGACGCTGGCCAGCTTCTTCGGAAACCCCTGGGCCCAGCCGCGCGCAATCGCCGCATCGTTGTCGACAAAGATAAAGGGGCAATAATTCACTGGTGTGCCCTCAAACGCCGCCTCGACTAGGGCAAAGGCTTCGCGGTACTGATAACGCGCGGGGTCGGTGAGTTCGTCATTGGAGCCGGTGAACTGCCAGTCGAGGAACCAGAAGAAGGCGCGGCTCTCGGATTTTTCGTCCAACGATAGGCCGGGAGGCAGGAGCGCTGCGATCGCTTCCGGATCCGTCCAGTATTCGATAGCGATGCAATCGCTGGAGTAATGCCAGGGCGGCAACGTCGCCAGTGTGGACTTTCCCAGCGGCGTGAGAGGAACCGAAAACCCTTTGAGCATCCTAGCGTGTCCTCGATTCCGGTATGCATGCCCTCAAAAAGGTCGCAATCGACGCGTGGGCGCGAGCGAGTTCCATTGAGATAGAGCCGTTGAGGAGCATGCTGACGCCCGCGGCCTTGCGCATTGGCGCCGCGCGCAGTCGCGCCTTGCGTGTTCGACGAACACCCTCTCTGGCTTTGCCTGTCCCGCGCCTGTCATCAGACGATTGATGTTGTTTTAGGTCCAAGTTGAACTTCGAAATGCTACGACGCTCCGTGTGCCCGCCATTGTGTCATTTCGTTTGCTTATTCCAAGGTTCGTACCGGCCATCAGTAGGGTAACAGCGACCGAAACTCACATGCTGAGTTGCCGTTCGAACTGCGGCAAATGTGGCTCACCAGTCACGCGCTTGCGCGCTTTAAAAGAAGTTTGCGTGCTCGAGCCGATCCTCAGCTTGAATTGAGCTGGTAAGATCTGCGGAGCGCGTGTCCATGCCGTATGACGTGGTATACCCTGGCGGCCTAAGGCCTTAGCCTTCGAGAACCAGACTAAGGACGGGTTTAACGTCAACAAGGCATGACTGATTATGGCGCGTCCTGACCGTAGCGCCAACGGTCGCTTACTGCCGTTCTTCGCCCGTACGGCGTCCCGGTTAGGAATGGCAGCTTGGGGCGGATATCGTTGTCTGATGGGTCAAGGGCGAGAGGCTCTTCTGGGTGTCGACGCTTCGGGTGCCTGCGTTCTCTCCGCGCTCGTTCGGCGCTTGATGGGGTACCCACGGCGTCGTGCGCTAGAGTATCGCCCAGGCGGCATTCACGATCGCTCCATTGTTACCCTGCGCAGAATCAATCGCTGTCACCCCCGTATCGGCGTCCAGGAGAAACTCTCCAACCAAGCGGTTGAGGAGCGTTATCTGCGGAATAAAGATCCGACACCTCGGCGGCGCTCAGCGAGCCCGGGTTCCGGTGCGGTTCAAAGAGTGAGCGGCGTCGCATCCTACATGTGCGTGCGGCCGATCTTCAGTCGCGGGGTTTTCTTGTCGGGGAGAGTCTCGACAAAAATTCCAGCTCCAACTCGCCTTCATAAGTTTCGGCGCCGACCTTCAATGCTTCGGCCACGCGCGCCTGCGTGACCTCGCTGGCGACACTCAAATCCGACTCACGGGCTTCCACCAGAAGCCCCTCCGCCAAGGAACCAAATGTTCCCAAGTCCACGGCCGCCTTGACGTGAGCGACGGTATGCGCAGGGAACGACGCGATGCGGTGGGCGAGTCTCTCGACAAAGGGTGTCAGCTCGTCCGCTGGCAACGCTCGGTTGATATAGCCGTAACGTTCTGCCAGTTCTGCCGAGAAATCATCGCAACCCAGGAGCACCTCCAAGGCACGTCCCCGCCCGATGAGCCGTGGCAATCTTTGTGTGGAGCCACCGCCAGGAACAAGCCCAACCGCGACCGCCGGCTGGCCGAAGATCGCTTTGCCCACGGTAGCAAAGCACATGTCCATGGCCAGCGCGATCTCATTCCCTCCGCCCCGGGCCCGCCCCTCTATCTTGGCAATGGTCACCTTGGGCATGTTCCTGAACCGCTCGCCGATCATCTGCGTAAGACGAAAGTTGCGCGTATGGGACGCCCTTTTGGGGGCGGCCCCAACCCGGCCCAAACCAGAGTGGGCTATGAAGAAATCGGGAAGCGCGCTTTGCAAGACTACGACACGGACGCTGTCATCGGCCTCGAGCTCCCTGCCGAGTCTCTCGAATTCCGCCGACAGAACATCATCAAGAAGATTGATCGGCGGGTGATTGATGCTGACGAATGCGACTCCGGACTCGAACCCGAACCGGAAACATTTGTAGTCAGAATATCCCATGGGAGCGCTCCATTTCGGTGATCGATTCAGTGAGGCCCTATTTCAGCACGATCCTTGTTCTCCCTTGCGTGGCCTTACGCGGGATATCTCAACTCACGAGCGGCGGCGTGCGAGGCCGGCAGTCCGTAATCGGCAGAGATGAGGAGAAGCAGAGCGAAGGAAGGTGCAACAGCTCTGCGTGCCGGTACCCGCGATTTGCCGAAGCGTTCCAAACGGCCGATCTGTCGGCGAGAAAATGTCTCGATGAGCTTGGGTCATCCGTCAGGCCGCCTCCGGACGACTCAACTCCTCAAGCAGGAAAATAAACGACTCATACGGTCGCCCGGTCGCGTGCCGAAGGCCCATCTCACAGGTTCGGTTCGCCGAAATGTAGGCCTCGGCCGGGCGAGCATCCAGAACAGCTTTGACCTCGCGGGTCGCCGAGACGACGAGCTCGGGATGTAGGAGGCCTCGATCCCCGGCCGTACCGCAGCAGGTCGTGCCGATTGGCACCTCGACCTCATCGGCCAAATGCATCGCGATATGCTTGAGCGTCTTAGCCAATTCCAAATGCGTGATGGAGCAGGTTGGGTGCACGGCGATCCGCCCGAGTTTCCGCCGGATCGTCAACTTCGGAAGCAGGTCGCGACACCACGCAATCGAGTCGATGATGGTCAGCCTCTCGTACCTGGCCCTGGTCTCAGCATCGAGTAGTGAAGCAATATCCTGGCTGAGACCGAGAGTGCACGACGCCGCATCAACGACGATCGGGATCTTACCGGCGTCGCTCCACCGCAGCATGGCGTCGACGATGGATTTTGCCATGAACTCGTGGCCTTTGGGATAGCCTTTCGACTTCCAAGGGGTGGAGCAACATAGACCGCCGACGTCAGACGGAATCCACAACGGCTTTCCTGCTCGTTCGGATAGTGTGACGAACGCCTCCGGCAAGGACGGCGAAGCCGGGCCGTCCGGATCGCGGCCAAACATCCGGTTGATGCAGGCGGGAAAGTAGACGGCTACAGCACCGCTCTTTTGGGTCGACCGCAGAGCCCGAGCTGCCCGAGGCATAGGACCCGGCACACTGGGTATCAGATCGGGACTCGCGACTGCTCGCGCAACCCCGGTCAAGGCGGTCAGCGGCTTGACTCCGAATAGAACGGAGAAGGCATGCGTGGCGGACAGGCTCGCTCGGGACACCGTCTCGACCACGCTCCAGTTCTTGGCGAGTCGTAGCGCCATCCTGTCGGCCGTCGAAGTGGTCTGGATCGCACGGAATTCGCGGATCAGAGCACCGGTGTTGATTCCGATCGGGCACGGAATCGCGCATGTGCCATCGCCGGCGCAGGTCTCGATTCCGTCGTACTGATACTCCTCCTGCAGCTGGGCAAGCATCCGTGATCCGGGCGATTGGCGGGCCATTTCACGCCTGATCACGATTCGTTGCCTCGGCGTCGTAGTGACGTTACGGCTGGGACAAACCGGCTCGCAAAATCCGCACTCGATGCATTGCGAAGAATCTGTGACACTCTCGATCTGCGGCACCGATTTCAAATTCTCCAGGTGGAGATTTGCATTGCGGGTTAGGATCACATTCGGTCCTAGAATGCCTTTTGGGTCGGCCAGCTCTTTGATTCGCCACATCATGGCGGTGGCCTTTGCGCCCCATTCCGACTCGACGAAAGGCGCCATGTTGAGACCGGTACCGTGTTCGGCCTTTAGCGAGCCGTCGTGCTTGCGGACGACGAGATTGACGAGTTCTTTCATGAAGGCCGCGTACCGTTTGTGGTCCTCTGGATCGCCGAAGTCCGCGACCAGCGTGAAGTGAAGATTACCGTGGGCTGCGTGGCCGGCGACTCCGGGGATGAAACCGTGCTTGCTGAGCAGTTCCTGGATGTCCCTAGCCCCTTGCGCCAAACGCTCTGGCGGAAAGCACACGTCCTCGGTTATGAGCGTCGCGCCCTTCGGACGCAGTTTGCCAATCAGTCCGAGCAGTCCTTCCCGTACGTGCCACGCCAGCTCGACAGCTTCCTCCACGCTCGTGAACTCTACTGGATGAATTAGATTGGCGTCGGAGGTCAACTCGATGACCTTGTTCTGTAAAACCTCGAGCGCTCGCACATCCTCGGCGCCGAACTCCACGAGAAGCGCCGCGGCCTTTGGATCGAGTGTTCTCCAATAGGCAGGGGTTTGCGCGAAGGCTTGGCCGGCGGCCACAAGAGCAGGCGCAACCATCAGCTCGACCGCGGAGGCTCCGAGACCGACGAGGCCGGCGACGAGGCCGACCGCTTCGTCGATGGTTGGGACCGGTATCCAAGCGACGCCGGTCACGCTGGGAGCAGGAACGGCGTTAATCACGGCCTCGGCGACGAACGCCAGCTTCCCTCGGATCCCACGAGAAGACGACGAAAGATTTCGAGTGGCGTCTCGCCGTCGAGCAGAGCGCAGAGCCGGTAGCCATGCGTGTTTCGTATCGCATACTTACGTCGCACGCGGTCGACCAGTTCCCGATCGGCGAGCAGCTGTCTGCGGAGCTCCAGCAGCCCGATCGCAAGATCAGGTTCGGCTCGTTCGAATGCCGCCTCCGCGTCGGAAGCCGAGGTGTCGATTACGGCACCGGATGGCGTTACGAACGTCATCGCCGAGACGGTCTGATAAGCGTCGTTTTTGACGGTGCAGCGCATGCCGCCGGAGTTGTTGGCGAGCACGCCACCGATGGTGCATGCGTTCGAACTTGCCGGATCCGGTCCGACCCGTCGGCCGTAACGCCCGAGCATTGCGTTGACGTGCCCTAGGATCATTCCTGGACGCGCGCGCACTCGGCAGCCATCGTCCTCCACTTTGGCGCCGTACCAATGACGGCGCACGTCGATGAGTATATCGTCCGATTGGGATTGACCGTTCAGACTGGTTCCCGCGGAGCGGAGCGTCGCGTGCCTTCCGTTCTCTCGGCAATAGCGGAAGAGCTTGACGATGTCATCGGTGGTTCGGGGCTGCACGACAACTTGAGGGACGAGCCGATACGGGCTAGCATCTGAAGCAAACCGTACGAGATCGATCGCTCTATGGAGGACGTTCTGTTTCCCCATGAGGGCGACGAGATCGGCCTTCAGGTCACTTGGTGTCCCGTCGACCAGAGAGGCGGAGACTGCATCGCTTTTTGGCAGCCCTTCGCACCATCCTATGCGCGCCGGGCCGGCGGAAAATAGCTTCCTAATCAACGCGGTGCCTCCTCATGTGACTCCCGCTGGACGGGGTTGCTCAAGACACCCATCCCCTCGATTTCCACTTCGAAGACATCGCCCGGCCGCATGAAAACAGGTGGCTTGCGCGCGGCCCCAACGCCACCGGGTGTTCCGGTGATGATCACATCACCCGGCTCTAGACTGATCGCGACGCTGATCATTTCGATCAGCGCGGGGACGCTGAAGATGAGCAGGTCAGTAGACGCATCCTGCATCACTCGGCCGTTCAAGCGGCCCTGAATGCGCAAGCCGTGAGCCCCCGGCGGCAGGGCATCGGGAGTCACCAGCCAAGGGCCGAACGCCCCTGTGGCATCGAAATTCTTGCCCATCGTCCATTGCGGCGTGCGCAGTTGAAAATCGCGGATCGTCGCATCGTTGAACAGGGAGTAGCCCGCAACGTGATCGAGGGCTCTGTCGCGGTTGATTCGGCGGCCTCTCCGGCCGATCACCACGGCGAGCTCTGCCTCGTAGTCTAGCGTGAACGATTCGCGTGGCCGCCGGATGGGTTCACAGTGAGCGACCAGACTCGTCGCGAACCGCGCGAAAATTTCGGGATAGACCGGCTTTTTGAGTCCGCTTTCCTCGAGGTGATCATCGTAGTTGAGACCGACACAGAGGATTTTCGGCGGCTTGGGCACCGGAGGAAGTATCCGAACGGCGTTCAGATCGATAGCGTACATGGGCAGAAGGTCTCTGCCTGTGCGCAACAGATCTGCACCTTGCGCAATCAGTTCGGGAAGAGTGCCTGGAAATCCGCTTTCGCGCTCCGTAAGGCCGTGCCAGTCCGATCCGTCATCCGCCGCAATTCCGGGGACACCCCCCTTCTCGAAATGGACGATGCGCATGGGTTTCTCCTTGCACAACCAGCGCCGAGGCGAAGAATACCGAGACCGTGATCCACGCTTAAACGCGCAACATTCGTGACCCGAGGAGTGGGCGCACCATTCACCGGCATCCCATGACCGAGCTGTCGCGCGGATGACGACAGCTCAGCTTCAGGCCGCCTGGGCGGGTCGCCCCGGGGAGACCGGAAGTCTCGTAGTCGCTTCCTCACGCAGATCTGTTCACGAGCCTCTTCTAGTAGTTTAGGCCAGCTCCGCGCGATCCAAGCAACCGAACGGTCGGGGGGCAAAAGGGGGGCTAGAGGGGCCGAACGAGGCAACCGTCTTCTTGGCGTGCCCGATCAGCTCAATAACCAGCTTGCGGCAGCGCCGCTTGTGTCATGCGCCTATGTCGTCACTGCGTTTGAGCTGCAGCCGGCTTTGCACGGCCTCGATGCGCGAGCTGACGTTGAGCTTTTCGTAGATGTTCTTCAAGTGCCACTTGATTGTCTCCGGTGCCAAGCGTAGGGCGCGCGCGATCTCTTTATTCGATAGACCATGAGAGACGTGACTGAGGATTTCCATTTCGCGAGTGCTTAGCGCTGCCGAAGCCGCTGGGCCCGCCAATACCTTAGTTGTCCGGGACTCTCCGTGACGAAACATGGCGAGCAGCCGCTCGATCTGTTGTTTCGCTGTGGCAACGAGTCCGGTCGCGTCGGATAGGCGCTTTTTGAGTAGCGCCGCCATCGGCGGACCTTCGTCGACGAAACTGTTGATCATGGGTTCGGTGCACGCATAATGCAGAGCAGCATCCAGTGCTTCGAACGAAGCCTCCGTATCGCCGCCACGCTCAAACGCCAGCGCCAACAGGATTGAGGCGCGAGCCTCGAGAAAGCGCATGCCGGCCGACGACAGCTGAGCACGAAGCGCGCGGATAAGATCGACTGCGTCCTTGTCGCGTCCGCGAGCCAGCCAAATTCTTGCCCTGATTTCACACCAACTGGCCCAGGTCTCCAGGAAGCTGCCCATGGGACTCGGGTTCTGCGCAAGCATCAGGCCATGAAGGTCCGCCGCCAGTCGCTCGGCATCGGCGATTCGTTCGGCGTTCAGATATAGGCGCACGCTCTCGGCGTCACAGCCGGCTCGCAAACGCAGCCACTGGCGGTCAGTCGCGACCTCGCGCCCCTCTTCGAGGATCACAAGCGCTGACTCGACGTCACCATCGCGCGCATAGACACGCGCTGCCCCTTGACAATAACGAAGCAATGAGCCGAGCGGGCAGGTTTGTATCGTAATCGCGGTCCGACAACTCAATGTCTGTCGAGCGCGCAGCAGATCACTAGATTCGTAGTAGAGCGCGGTAAGGTAACCGGCCGGCAACGCCGCCGCTGCGGACTCTCGACCAATCGCTGCCTCGGCACGCCTAAGGGCAAGTTCGAATGTATCGATGGCCTCCCGCAATTGGCCTTCAACCAATAATGCAAGTCCCAGCATGCTGAAGCGGTATACGCTTGCGTACAGCGGTTCGGCTTCCGAATTAGGCTCTGGTAGAGTCTTACGCAGGCGCCTTATCTCATTGAATCTACCACTATAGGCTAGTCCAAATATCTTTGCGGAATGAGCGAAACGCAGCACCCATGGGGGAGCACCCGCCAATACTTCTACCTGCTGGCTTAACTCGAGAGCGAGTGGTGTGTCATCGATGAGCCCGGCGATCGAAGCGCGAACTGCCGCAACCTCAGCGCGCAATTCTGCATCAAGCGGCGACCTGTTCGAGTCGCGTGCGCCTGCGGCGCGACCTTCTGTAAGCGCGTCGAGAGAGTGGCGCGCATCCCGCATGTTGTACGACAGCATCTGCGCCCACACCTTGGCAAGTCTCAGCCGCACGCTGCGATTCACCAAAGCGGCAGGCAGCTTGGAAAACCAGCCGAGCAACGTCGAAACGTCGCGGCGATCAATCATGAATGAGGCGCAATTTTCCGCCCATTTCGTGGCTTGCTCCATCTCGCCACCCGCAAGTGCATGGCGCACGGCTTCCGGCCAAAGACCCTGGGAGGCGAACCAGCGACTAGCGCGTCGGTTCAGCGCGGGCAGCTCTACATTCAATTGCTGTTGCGCACGTCGGCGCAACGCGTCTGCCATCAGGGCATGGAAGCGAAACCAGCAACGATCGATATCGAGGACGCGGGTGAAGATGTTGTGACGTTCAAGCCAATCGAGCTTTTCCCAACTACGCGCTCCGGATCCCACAATAGCATCGCAAGCGGCTGCGCACATTCGATCGAGGATCGACGCGCGAAGCGCGAACTGAAGGATCTCCCGTGGCAGTTGCGAGAACACCGTTCCGTCGAGGTAACTGTCTATGCCGAAGCGATTGGCCGCGAGATCGCGTGCGAGCTGCGCTGCGTCGTCGCTTTCTCGCAACGCCAGAGCAGCGAGCTGCAGCCCGGTAACCCACCCCTCTGTGGCGCCGTTCAGCATTTCGACGCTAACGCGATCGAGTCTCGCACCATTCGTCTGTGCGAAGAAGGTCTGCGCATCGTCGACAGTAAAGCGCAGCGCGTCGGAATCGAGCGTCAGCAACTGTTCTTCCACAGCCAGCGCGGCAAGCGCCAAGTCTGGCTTTCGGCGTGAACCGAAAATGAGATGCAGGTTGGGCGGCGCATAACGCAACAGGCGCGAAACCAGGGCAATACTTAGCCTGGAATGGAGCCGCTCGAATTCGTCGACGAATAGAAATACCTCGTGCCGGCATTTGGCGATCTCGTTCAAGAGCACCGCCTGCACCACTTTCATCGGCGTGCGCGGATCTTCTCGCAGAAGGCCGGCCGCCCGGCCGGGCTTGTTTTCGGCGTCCCGGCTCAGGCTCGCGATCAGATAAGCGCCGAGTTGCTGTGGGTCGTCATCATCGTCGTCGAGGCTCAACCACGCGGCCCGATGTCCGCGCGCGCGTATAGTCTCGAACCATTCGGCAAGCAGGGTCGTTTTTCCAAATCCTGCCGGGGCAACCACCACTGTCAGCCGGCGAGTTGTCGCGGCTTCCAATTGATCAAGCGGGGCACGACGCGTGACGCGCCCACGCGGCGGCTGAGGCTGCGCCATTTTCGTGTGAATCAGGCCGACGCGCCAGCGATCCTCGTCCGGGAAATTGGTCGGAGCAGTCAATCTGTCCTCACCGCATCGCACAACCGCTCGGCTTTGCGGCTAGGCGGTCCTCGCCCCGAGCGCTCTCTTTGGCAACTAGACGGTGCGTAGCAGCCATCTATACGTCAATCGCCCGGGTTACGCCCCCCCATCCCCCCTCAATGCCCCCCCAAATGCCCCCCACTGGCGAGAGAGACTTTCGGCGAACCGCGGTAGCAGAGTTTATTGTTCGGAACTCCCCGTCTCGAACGCGCCGGGAATGGCCGCCAAAGCCCGATCAGGATGCGTGATATGCGTGCGAATTTGATTGATCGTACACGTTCAGCGTATGCGTACCCGCTCCTGATTAAGCAGTTGCTGCACACGCCCCTCGCGGTGAATCCTGAGCAGGAAATCGTCTATCGCGACCAAAAGCGCTATAATTACTGGACCTTACGCCACCGCGTCGGCCAGCTCGCTAGCGGTCTGAGCGCGCTGTGCGTCAGGCAGGGCGATACGGTTGCGATGATGGACTGGGACAGCCATCGCTACCTGGAGACTTATTTCGCAGTTCCGATGATGGGCGCGGTGCTGATGACCGTGAATATGCGATTGACGCCCGAACAACTCGCTTACACGCTTAACCATTCGGGCGCGAATGTCCTCCTTGTCAATGCCGAACTTCTTCCGATACTCGACCAGATCAAGGATCATCTCGAAGGCGTTAGGCATTTCATTCTAATCGACGACACGGACCAGTTCCCTATACCACCAGGATTTTCCGACACGTACGAGGGTATGCTCGCCGCCGGCTCGCCGGATTTTGTATTTGACGATTTCGACGAGAACACACGCGCCACGACTTTCTATACAACTGGAACAACCGGCCTTCCGAAAGGCGTCTATTTCAGCCATCGGCAACTCGTGCTGCTAACCTTGAGCGCGGGCCTAGCGTTCGGGAGCGCCGGGTCGCAGGGGCGGATCCATCGTGACGACGTGTACATGCCAATCACACCCATGTTTCATGTGCATGCTTGGAGTATTCCATTCATCGCGACGCTACTGGGCCTCAAGCAAGTATATCCAGGACGCTACGCTCCGGAAATACTGCTCGAACTGATCCGTCGGGAAAAGGTAACACTTTCGCATGGTGTGCCGACCATCGTTAATATGATGCTCAGCCACCCCGATGCGGATAAAACCGATCTGCGCGGCTGGAAGGTCATCGTGGGTGGCTCGGCGCTGCCGAGGAGTCTGGCTCAGGCGGCGCTCAAACGCGGGATCGACATTTTTGCCGGCTATGGCATGTCGGAAACGGGGCCGATCATGGCCGTTTCGCACATCAAGGCCGCGTTGCAGGGTTCTCCTGAACATGAACTGGATTTGCGGACGCGGGCCGGACTGTCGATACCTTTAGTCGACTTGCGTATCGTGGATCCGGAGATGCGCGACGTTCCACACGATGGAAAAACCGCAGGCGAAATTGTCGTTCGTGCGCCCTGGGCGACGCAAGGCTATTTCAAAAATCCGGAAGCGTCGGAAATACTTTGGGAGGGAGGTTATCTGCACACAAACGACATTGGAGTGATCGACAGCGACGGTTATCTGCAGATTACGGATCGCTTGAAGGACGTCATCAAAACCGGTGGCGAATGGGTATCGTCGATCGAGTTGGAAGATCTGATCTTGCGTCATCCGGCAGTCGCCGAGGCCGCAGTCATAGGGGTCAAGGATGACAAATGGGGCGAACGTCCGCTGGCGGTCGTTGTACTCAAGCCCAGCGAAGACACCGACGCCGAGTCGATCCGAAGCCACGTGGCGGAATTCGTCAGTTGCGGAACCATCCCGAAATTCGCGATTCCCGAGCGCATACTCTTTGTCCCCGAACTCGAAAAGACAAGCGTCGGGAAACTGGACAAGAAGATCCTTCGGCAAAGGTATGGCAGTACTTCCTAACGTCAGTCGGGGCGGCGAAACGGTCGCTCAGCGACGACAGCCCCACGCCGCGCGGCGTCCATTTTCGTGCGCCCTTCGTCGCGCGTCTCGTCAGCTTTTGTTGGGCACGCGGAAACGAAGTCGGCGCGCGATCTATATTTCGACGCAGGCGCAGGTAGTCGGTTTGGCCGCACGCGTTAAAGTCTGATGGAAGATACGGGGTACGCTAACGTGACTATCGCCACGGAAACATCCCAAATTGAAATTTTTGGTCATTCCATCAGAGTCTCCGTGAGGCGAACAGGCCGCGACGGGCCGCCGCTACTGCTGTTCAATGGCATCGGCGCTAATCTCGAACTTTTGCAACCTTTCATCGAGGCGCTCGGCGACATAGAAACTGTCGTTTTCGATATACCTGGCGCTGGCGCGTCGCCAGAACCGCTGTTGCCCTATCGGTTGTTCGACATGGCGCGCCTCGCCAATCGGCTGATGACGAAACTAGGCTATGAAGGGGAGTTCGACGTGTTCGGCGTTTCCTGGGGCGGAGCGCTGGCGCAACAGTTCGCGGTCCAATATCGTCGGCGGTGCCGTCGACTCGTCCTTGCCGCCACATCGCAGGGGATGTTGATGGTTCCGGGTCGCTTCCGATCCTTGTTAAAAATGGTCAGCCCACGCCGTTTTGCCGATCCGAACTATCTGCCGACAATCGGCGCTGAACTTTATGGCGGCGTCATGAGAGACCGGCCTGACCTCCTTGCCGCCCATGCCGCTCAACTGCGATCGCCCAAGGGGCGCGGCTACATGTACCAGATTCTGGCCGCATGTGGCTGGACCAGCCTATGGTGGCTGCCATCGTTGCGCCAGCCCGCGCTCATACTCGCGGGCACGGACGACCCCCTTATGCCAGTGATTAATGCGAAGCTGATGGCTTCGCTGATTCGAAATGCCCGCTTGCACCTTGTCGATGACGGGCACCTGTTCATAGCGACCCGTGCGGCCGAGATCGCGCTGGTGGTCCGAGCCTTCCTTGCCGACGATACGCCGCAGGGGAGCAGCTTGCCGTTTTTGGCCTGACTGAAAACATCATCGAAGGAGGAAGAAAGGACTGGCGAGCCCAGCCAGGTCGTATGACCCAAGAGGAGTGGCGGCGCTCGTCATGGGCGGACCCCACGGTCAGGGGTTACAGATCTCGCAAGGTCTCGGCGAACTTGGCGCGAAGGTCACGATCACAACGCGAAAGCGAGACGAGCTCGATGCGGCGGCGGCTCACTTGCCAGGAAATTCTGTCACAGGAAGACTCGTACGAACTCGCCGATCTCATGAGGAACGCTTTGCGCGGCGTCACAGCCCTGGGTGCCGCGGAGATCTGTGCGGGGCGGCCAATTCGATTGTAACAGCGGAGAACGGACCAACCAATGCATCGAGAGGCAGGTTGACTGGAAAGGCCACGGGACATGTGAGGGTAGGTTTAGGCGATAGCGGTGATTAGGGATGCGCGCTCGGCGTGCCGCGCCGGGCCATGCGCGCGGAAATTACGAGGTCGTCGCGCCTCGCCAAGTCCATCGAAAATTGTATAGCGGCCTGAGCGCGGATCGAGGAGGAAAGGGTGACAACCAACGCGGCCACGTACCTCGCGAAACCGCAGATCTCGCCGGCTCATGCGGATCTCGTGGAACAAGCGACTGAAGGCATGCTCGGGCCGAATCCCTTCATCGGCTTGCGGCCGGAGACCTTGCTTGAATCTTATCGCGAGCTAGGGGAGCAGGCGGCGCGGTATCCGGCGTTGGCGCTGGAACAGACCGTGGGGCTGGTTCGTGAATTGATGTCCGCTTACACTGGCAGTTCCGAGCTTGCCCCGGAAGTCGGAGACAAGCGGTTCGGTAGCGACATCTGGCGGGAGAACCCGCTCTATCGCGTCTACCTGCAATCATATCTCGCGTGGACCGCGGCGCTTCATAATTTCGTCGATCGATCAGGCCTCGACGCCGACAACAAGGCGCGCGCGCGCTTCGCCGTCTCGGCGCTGACCGACGCCTTCGCGCCGACGAATACATTGCTCGGCAACCCCGATGCATTGAAGAAAACGATTGAAATGCGCGGCACTAATCTCCTCAGGGGGTTCAGGAACTTTGTCGACGACCTCGTCAACAATGGAGGGATGCCGTCGCAGGTGGACAAGACGGCATTCAGGCCCGGCGAAAATCTGGCCGTCTCGCCCGGCGCGGTTGTGCTTCGCACCCCCGTTCTCGAACTGATCCAGTATGCTCCGACATCCGAGACGGTCCATGCCCGTCCGCATCTTTTCGTATCGCCCGAAGTGAACAAATTCTATGTCTTCGACCTAGCTCCCGGAAAGAGCATGATCGAGTACCTGGTCCGGAGCGGCTTCCAAGTATTCGCTGTCAGCTGGCGGAATCCGACGCGTGAACATCGGGACTGGGGGATGGACATTTATGTTGCCGATCTGCTCGTCGCGGCGGAGGTCATCAGGGACGTCACCAGATCCGATGACCTGATTGTGCATGCGGCGTGCTCGGGCGGAATGACGGCCGCGGCGCTCGCCGGCCATCTCGCTGCGAAGGGTGATGCGCGCATCCGCGCCTTGACGCTCTTGGTGGCGTCTTTCGATGTGACGGACTCCACGCCTGGGCTCTTCGCCACACCGAAGGCGCTTGCCGCGGCGAAAGCGGCGGTGAATAGCAAAGGCATTCTCAGCTCAGCGGATATGAGCCGCGGATTTGCCTGGATGCGGCCACGAGAGGCAATCTGGAACTATTGGGTCAGCAACTATCTCATGGGTAACGATCCGCCCGCTGCGGATCTGTTATACTGGGCGAGCGACGCAACCTGTCTGCCGGCGAAGTTCTACGGTGAAATGATGGATCTTGTAGTCGATGGGGACTTGCTGAAGCCGGATGCCTTCAAGGTCCTGGGCACACCCGTCGACATATCGAAGACAACGGGCGACAAGTACCTCGTCGCGGGCACGACAGATCACATCATGCCGTGGAAGGGAGTCTACAAGGTCGCGCAACACTTCGGCGCACGCACGCAATTTGTTCTCAGCGCAGCCGGACACATTCAGAGCCTCATCAGCCCACCCCCCGGGCACGTCAAAGCTAAGTACTTCCTCAATCCGGAATTAACGTCTACGGCTGATGGTTGGCTGAGGGGCGCCACCGCTACAGCGGGATCCTGGTGGCCGCATTGGCAGGCATGGCTGGCCGAGCGCTCGGGCGGACAGCGGCCGGCGCCAGCGAGCCTCGGTAGCGAAAAATGGAAGCCGATTACGAAAGCGCCGGGAACATATGTTCATGAGTGAGCGCGATCACATAAACCCGAGGAAAGGTCGTCTCCGCGCACGAGGCGGTAAGACTGATCCCCTCGGAGACACTCTCGCTGTCAGTGGATTTGCGGGGATCGGCTTCGGTGAGAAACTCATTCATGAGCTGGCAGACATCTATAGCAGACATCTATAGAGGGCAACAGATCGCGACCTGGCCAGAACGAATCTATGGCGCTGAAGTACGTATCCGCCGACCACTGAAGCAGGATCTTCGAAACCGATGAGGCAGGATGATGAACGTAAAG
>Ga0210407_10001956_pt1 | contig 18334 bp, 20 predicted proteins | sample IncBWC27MmetaG_FD_150860 | JGI IMG/M metagenome (GOLD analysis project Ga0210407, IMG submission 150860) | Forest soil microbial communities from Barre Woods Harvard Forest LTER site, Petersham, Massachusetts, United States - Inc-BW-C-27-M | ecosystem: Environmental > Terrestrial > Soil >...
TTTGGCTTTGGGTACGAGTTCAGACAAGACATCGGCAAACCGGGGAGTCACTTTTTGACGACGCTGATCCAGTTTCAAATTACCGGTCCGCGGAAAAGGGAGAAGCCGGCTGAGGAGGAAGCCCCGGAATAGTCAAAACCAAAGAACGGCTTCTCTTCTTATGATGCGGAGCAATCCACCAACCGAACTCCTCTAGATCGTGATAGGCGAAATATCCCCATATCACTGACTGACCGAGATCGTGAGCGTTAAACTGTTTCTTAGAAAGGGGAGATCGGCGGCAGGGCGCCTTGACGATACTGGTGAACCGCCAGCTAGGCTGCAAACAGCAACAGCAGCGGAGCGGTAATTACTCCAGGGAAGTAGCCACCTCGCGACAGAGGAAGGGCCGAGTGGCCGATGCCGTTGCCTAGTTCCAGAATCGTCCAGAACCAAACTAACCCGCGAGCGGCGTGCCAACCTGAGCGCACGGGAACGGCCCAGCACCATAGAGCGAAGGTGACAAGAGCAAAGTTGACGACAAGGAAGCCCAGGGCGAGATCCTTGCTGACGAGGTCGCTCACAAAACGAGCCGGAGCGAAGACCTCGTATAACCTGTTGCCGTACTCCTCGACGGAGTGTGCCCCCAGAGTCGGCGTGTTCGCCGCAATGCTACCTATCGACACGTCAATGAGCGAAATCGATTTTTGTATTTCCTAAACGTCAAGTTGCGCCACTGCTCGACCCAAACCTGTTTCTTAACCCGCAATCCGATTGCCAATGGTTCCGCGGACCTCCCGAATATAGGCTTTTACGGCCGCACGAAGAGTGGGAAAGCGTCGAAAATCAAGATTGCCCAAAGCAGGTTGACGCTTATTTGCCCACTGGGTGCGCTCAGTTAAGCGCCCGGCAGTTGCGAAGACTATGCCCCGGGTCGCGAGAGTGCTAACGACCTCCTCAGCGGCGTAGAGTCCCGTGGCATCAATCATCGTGACTGGGATCATGTCGATGACGAACCACTTGAGGTCAGGCCCGGCGGCCTCCACCGCCGCCATAGCCTCACGCTTAAAGAAGGTTGCGTTAAAAAAAACGATCGGTGCGTTGAACCGAAACAACAGCAATCCCGGGATTGTCCTCGCATCCTGATGCCGTTCAATCGAGTGAAGTCCAGGGTAGCCCTTGACCGAACCGAGAATCTCGACCCCCGGCTTGGATACGACGCGGACAAAACGCACGACTGCCAGGAGCACCGCCACCAGGATCGCCTTGATTGCTCCCACGGCGACAACTCCCAGTGTGGCCAGAATGGATAACGCGAACTCCCGCTTGTCAATTCGGTAGAGCGACTTAAGCGTGCGAACATCCACTAATGAGATCGATGCCATTACCAGCACCGCTCCGAGCGCGGCCATCGGCGCATATCTTAGCGGCCCAGTCAAGAAAAGCAGAACAGCAGAAATCACGGCTGCGGCAACGAGTCCAGTCAACTGGGTACGACCACCAGAGGTGTCGTTCACTGCAGTTCGCGAATCAGTGCCGGTGACGGCAAAGCCATGCGACACGGCTGAAGCGATGTTGGCTACGCCCAACGCTGCGAACTCCTGATCGGCATCAATGTCGTAACGATTCCTGGAAGCAAAGCTGCGAGCAGTAAGCATCAGGCTGGAAAACGCGATCAGTGCGAGCCCGACCGCTTCTGCCAGCACATTCGGCAGCAGCTTAGAAGGAAAAGTCGGAAAGAGCAATGAAGGCAGACCAGCGGGTACGGCTCCAACCGTCTTCACACCTGCAGATTCCAGACCGAGAGTCTTCACAGCCAGCGTGCTGGCGATCAACGCCAAAAGTGCGGCGGGTATTCGGGGCCCAAGGCGCGTTGAGATGACGAGGAGGGTGAGCACTGCAATTCCGATTGCGAGCGTCGGCCAGTGTGTTTGTTCAATCTTGGAAGCAAATTCAACCAGTCGCGGGATGATCCCGCGCGCTGAGGTTGGAAATCCAAAAATCTTCCCCAGTTGTGTGAGAACTATGGTCAGGGCAACGCCGTTAAGAAAACCTACCAGGATAGGTTTGGACAGAAAATCAGCAATAGCCCCTAGCCTGAGAAACCTTGCGGCAATGCACATCACGCCGGCAGAGAAGGTGAGTGTCGCGGTGAGCGACAGATACAATTTGGCGTCGCCTGCAGCCATCGGCGCAACGGCGGAGGACACCAGAGCGCACACAGCGGCATCTGGCCCCATGATCACCTGTCGAGAAGTCCCGAATAGTGCGTAAGCCAGTAGTGGCAGGATGCTCGAATACAATCCAATCGCGGGATTGAATCCAGCAAGCTGGGCATACGCAACCCCCACGGGAACTGCGACTGCGGCGACAGAAAGTCCTGCAATGAAATCGTGCGACAGATCCCTCTTCTTGTAGGCGAGGAGAGTGGGGAGGCCCGGCGCGAACCTTCCGAGGCGTTCAATCCACTTGCTCGCGCTGGCGGTTTCAAGACTGCTCATAACCTTCATCTACAGCAAGGCCAGGCAAAGATTTGGACCTCTACCTGCGCTTGGGCATTTGAACGGGATAACTTTTATCATGGGGATGTGGCAACAGCGACTGACAAATCGTACAGCTTGTACATCTTTTGGCCACCTTACAGAGGGAGCTTCAAACCGCTCCTTCCAATAAGCTTCCTCCCCTGCTGCGGACGCCAGACGCGTTGGGATTCAGAGCCAAACCCCTCAAAACTATGCTTTCGAGACTGACAGGCGCGATACGTATCAATTCCACTTAGTTTTAGCTCCCCCACCAACTTTCCGTCTGGCAAGTGGGCTGTTTGCAGATCGCAGAAGAACGGTCCTACGCCTGTGCGTCCTTTGGCGTGTCGGCTCAACACCGACTCTTTAACGGATTTGCGGATTCTGAAGTTCAAACCCGTCAGGCAGGGCAAACATGGGAAGTCAACGAGCGGGATCAGGAGTGTGTAGTCCATCATTTCGACCAAGTTCCGAAGTCCGAAGGGAACCTCGCTGTTGACACCGCGACTGGTCAAATGTGTAAGACATGGGAATGGGCTTGCGCGAAACCGGGATACTACAACAACTATACGAAGGAATGGGTTGAGAATTCGTCTTACGGAGTCAACTGCGCTGCGATTGCAACTATGCCCACTTGTGAGAGCATCAGCAAGAAATGATGACTTCGAAGATGATCTTTATCGGCGGAGTGGAAGATACGCAGAAAGGGCTCGGCAGCCTGCCGGATGCGACTTCTTGATCTTCAAGCCAGAGAGCTCGGATCTGACACTTTCAGATCGGCGACGAGCCGATTGAAAGCTTCCTGATAGGAGTTGTGGTTCTTCCATTTGCTGAAGTCTGGAATGAAGTATTCACGAATCTCGCGGGCCGAGTCCTTCCCGGTATCGGCGTCGAAGCATTCCCAGTCGCGAAGAGTTTCGAATGGTGCGAGCCGGATCGGGAACAGGACACGCCGCCTGTCGCGTACTTCGCGTTTGCGGGCATTTGCAATTTCAGTCCGTACCCACTCGCTTGCCATGCTGTGGGTGGAAAGGATCAACAGCAACTTGTCATGCAGGCGGATAGCCTCGTCAATTTGTTCGTGAAGTTTCTTCCCGCCTTGCACATCCTCGGGAGCAAACCAGCAGCGCACGCCTTTGCTCTGCAGGTCAGCATATATGCGCACGGCGAACTCCTCATCTTGGGTTGAGTAGCTGATGAAACAGGAATAGAACTCAATCGGACTCGCGACAAGCGACCTGATGTAGGTGATGAAGCCATCCGGCAGACCGCACCCGCGCAGGAATGACTCTGGGATATTCGCTTTTGAACGATAGATCGTGTCAATCCCGATTATCGAAGGGCCAGTGTGGTAAACCGTCTCCAAACCTCTCGCCCCGCTAAGATCGGTGTTCCCAAAAACAGTTCCAGACATGAACGCGCCGTGAAAATTGCAGTCCGCGAACTTAGCGCCACTGAGATTTGTCCCCGCCAGGTTTGCCGCACGCAAATCCGCCTGGGTTAAATCAGCCCCGCTCAGGTCTGCATTGCTGAGGTTCGCCTCGCAGAGGATGGCCCGTGTGAGTTCTGCGTTCCGCACGTCCGCTCCGAGCAGGTCTGCCTCAACTGGAATCGTCGTGGAACTCGCAACCGTCTTCGTTACGCTCCAATCGCCACGACAATACCGCTCGTCCACTGTTATGGCTTCCGCGCCTTCCTCAGCGTGAACATCCTCCCATTTCAGCCCGACAAGTTCGCTCACTCGCAAACCCGTATGGACTGCAACGTAGATCATCGTCGCGTAGGGTTCCTCTACGAGGTTCACGAGTTGGTCGAACTCTTCCGGCGTGAGGTGAGGTTTTTTCTTTTTCTTGTTCACAACTTTGTTGCGAGGAATGCGCACGGCAATCATGGGATTCTTCGTGACTAGCTCGTAGCCAACAGCACTGCCTAGAACAGACGAAAGAACCTCTTTGATCTTCAGCACAGTGTCTCCGCTTAAAGTGGAGTCACCGAGTTCGGAGAAATACCGCTGCAAACTAAGCGTGCTCATTTCACGCAACGGCACCGCTCCGAAAGCTGGAATCAAATACTTACGCAACGTTCCCTCGTAGCTGGCTTTGGTCGTGCTTGCCAATAGCGGCAGCACAATCGGCCGATACGTATTCTCGACGTAATCCTCGAAGCAGGTAGCCGACCCTATGGTCTGAAGCCCCTGATTCATTGGTCTCAGTATTTCGTTGGCGATCTTCCGCGCCTCCCGCTCTGGAGTCGAGGCGGCACAGACCTTCATTCGTTTCCGTTTGCGTGTAAACCTCCCTTCTTTGTTCTCGTCTTGCCATACATTGATCCACCACCAATTCCCCTCGCGAAATGGCTTGGGGTTCTGAAATCTTCTTCTGGCCATCGCTGAAAGCCTTTCTCTCAGCGGAGCCAGATGATTCGCCTCAGAAACATTACCACGACCTTGTGCGGTTGGCGGACTGCTGCCCGAATCCTGATAGGCATTCTCAACAGGGCCGTCGAGTGATTGTGTGGGCGCACTACGGCCCACGGTTGATTGTCGTGACATCTTCTTCTCATTTGGGCTTGCGTCCTACGCTTCGCGGCTGTGCGGGAGCAGGGGCAAGCTGGCCCTGAGTCCCTCCGGTCTGGAGCGTTCATGATTCCGGCAGTCTGAATACCTGCTCGGTCGCGGCGGGGAGCCGGGAGGGGCTAGTGGGAAGCCCGACTACTGGCTGAAGGGGGAGTGCTGGCGATCCGAACACCAGAAAGTCTACTTTCTAACGGGATTTTATGGCCGATGCTGGAGAAAGCCGACGCTAGCTTGTTAGGTTAGGTAGGGTGATCCCGCCTTCCCTCATATATTCTTTCTTCCTTTTTCAAAAAGAGAGAAGATGCAGTACCTAACCTAACATCCTCACCTAAGCCTCCTTCACACTGGTTACGGCTGAGTCCTGAGCAGTTGGAACTGGCACTGGCTCCGGGGCAACGACGGTCGTGTTCTGGTCAATGTCCTTCTTTTCCGCCAGATTCCTGTGAAACGTATACGTCTTCCGGTTCCCGGGCCAAGTGACGCTGAATTGGTATCTTTCTGCCAACAGGCGGTTCATGGCCTCAATCTCGGCGTGGATTTTATTGACCGTAAGGTGGTTGTATCCGGCTTCCTTGGCCGTCGCCAGCAGTTCTTCGCCAGTAAGCCTGTACGAGCCATTACCCCCTGCTATGAATCGGTCTATCGCCTCGATCAGCCAGTGATTGTCTGTAATCACTGCTCTCTGCTTGCTGACGATCTTTGCGAAGATGTCCATGGCCTTTTGGAGTTCGCCATCCTGTTCAGCCATTTTTGAGACGGTCAAACCGAAGCTAGCAATTCTGAAATCGGTGTTTATTAGTTTGCTCGTTCGCCAAGAAGCGACATAGTCGTTCAATCTCAATGCCAGATCAGTCAGGATCGCATCGCGCTTCTCTAAGATGGGGCGCATCAGTTCGGCACGCTCCTTAAAACCACCGCTCTCCATACGGTCCAGCGTGAAGATTATGACTCGATCACCAAGGGCTGGAGAATTGTTAACAAAGGCAGTGTTCGTAGAAGTGGCTAAAATCCAACTCCGTGGTTCCAAAACCACCTTGTCGTTCGTGGTGTAGTAGCGTCGGAGCGGGATCGTTGTGCCTGTACACGCTGTTGACAAATCCTTTACGAGCCATGCAGCCTGTTTTCTGTCCACGTCATCGAGGTTGTTCACAATCACCAGAGGATTGCTGGTCAGAGACACGCGCAGACTTTCGGCCGTGTTGATGTTCTCAGCCCTGCCCGCCCCACTTCCGAGTAGTGCTGTCTTGATTGTCTCTCCAACGAAGGTCTTACCTGAGCCGTTGTCTCCAACGAGAGCCAGCAGCGGCTTCTCGGGGAGGTCGATCAACAAAGTGGTCAAAACCTTATCCATGAGCCAGCGTTGCTCATCAACCGTGAGCACATCGGCCTTGAACTTGATGGTATCAACTAACAGGCGATTGGCAATCGTCCGGTCGTATCCGTCGATCTCGGCTTCCTCTCCCGTTTCTGGATCGGTGATGTAATCACGCGCCCTGACCGGATACCACGGTTCCCACACGGAGTCGTCAATGAAATAAACACCATCTGTCCCGTTATCAACAATCGGAAGGCTGTCCCATGTATCCTCGTCGGTTCCCGTTAGCTTCAGCATTTGTTGCCCATCGCACAAGGACAGGTACACGATTTTTCGTTGGTGGTCAGCGTGACAGAACTGCCGCACCTGAACGATCTTGCCGTTGTTGAAGGCTTCAAGCTGCAAACTGCAAAGAATCACATCGAATGCTTTCTTTGAAGATGTGCGAACCTGAAAGATGCGGTCGATCAATGCAATCAGTCGCGGATCATCGTGCACCAAAGGAACCAACCTCCATGGAAGTTCCGTGCTCGTGAAGTAAAGGTCACCCTCCCGAGTACGGCACAGTTCTCCGTACTGTTGAATGTCCTTGATCGCTGCTAGCCCTGCGTTGTACTCGAATCGTTCACGACTCTCGCCCTGTTTCGTGTCCGCTCTCCCATTGCCCCAAGTGGCGGCGAAGTAGGCGACCTTGTTTTTGTTTGGTGAGTCTGGAGGGCATCCCTCTGACTGTTTGCTAGGTGATGTGATTGTTGAATTGTCGGTTGTAGTCTGCATAGAAACACTCTCTCGCTATATTGATGAGTATCGATATAGATTGGTAGCAAACTCTTTGGTAACACGCTGTAGCGGTCCGGCTAGAGCCTCTAGCGAAGGTGAAGGCACGCTTTTGTGCCTCATGAGAGCCGACTGAAGAACGAGGCGCAGACACAAACCGCGGGTTCGCAGACCGTAAATGCAACGGCTAGAACCTTGCGCTAGACTGCTAGCGGATCGGCCACAGAACCCCGTCAGATGGCAGGTGCATCGCGCCCACCCCGTTCAAAACAGTCACTTTTCCTGGTCCTTTGCCGAGGCATGTCATTGATGTCGTTCGATGTGTAGAGAACGTGCCATTCTCTTCCAAGTTGGACGGGTTCCGGCGCAAGACTCTGAGATGAATTGGGTTGGATGGGATGAGGAACCCTTACTGGCAACTATCCGTCAATCACCCGATTTCTGAGGTTTTCTCGGCTAACTTCTGCTCCAGACTGTCTTTCCTGAGAAGAAATGCCCGGACCCTTCGGGTCTTCAAGTGCTTGATTTCAGATCGACGCGATCCGCCCGATGTCTATCTCCCGCCTGATTGCCTCCTCTGCTGTCGTGCTCGGCGTTCATCAACACTCAGGCAGAGGTCAACGTTCAAACGGTGCGGTTCCAATCAGATTTGTGGTGCGCCAAATAGCAAGCGGAGAGCGCGAACTTACATTGTTTTGCTCCATCGTGGGCGGTGTCCATGCGGTCACCGTCTTGACATCTGTCGGTCTCAGCGAAAGAATGCTCCTGCTCGGCTTGGGGTTTCCAACGCGGACTTTAGCCAGAAAGTCCGTATTCAGCGCGTCTATCTAGTTTGACCACTCCTCACGGATAAATTCTGTCCGAGCGCGGTGCTTGCCCCAAGAATTGTCTAGACCTATCAGAAGGAGAGTCGAATGTCCCACAGAAAACTAGTTCTATGGCTGACGCTAGTGGTGCTGAGTTTCGCTATCGGAGTGCACGCTGAGGACAGGGCGAATTGCTCAAACGCAACACTGCACGGTAGCTATGGCTTTCGCGCTACCGGAGAATTATTTGCTGCGGTCGCCCGATTCACATTCGATGGCAAAGGCGGATTCACGGCGACATTTTTTGGAAGAACTCCCGGCAACCCGTTCGGACCTGTCCAATTTACGGGAACGTATTCGGTAAGTCAGGACTGCATAGTGACGGACAGTTGGGGTCCTCCTCTCAACAGCACTCACGTCTCCGTGATTGTGGATGGAGGCAAGGGCTATTTCATACTGAACAGCACCCCATCTAGTGCGGATGGAGACACTGTCAACAGCGGGGAAGCCCGAAGGCAGTAAGTCCAGTGAATGTGGGGGCCGTTAATCATACGGCCCTCTGACATTTCCTAGCGCAAGAACTTTTTTGCTTGGGTTGTTGACGAAATCAGGATGAACTCCCGATTTGCATCCAATTCGTTTCGCCCTCGCCACTGCTTTGCGGAATCACTAGCTACGCTAGCTCATGTACCGGCCGCCATTAACGGACAGAGTCTGCCCCGTCACGCATTCATTGGTCGCCAGCATCACCGCAACCGAGGCAACATCTTCCACCGAACCGAAATGCCCCATTGGGATTAGATTGGGACTTGCATTCGGGTTGCTGGTCACCATCTCCGTCTCAATCAGGGCGGGAGCGATGGCATTGACCGTGATGCCATCTCGGACAAATGCTGAGGCGCACGAATGTGTCAGCCCGATGATTCCGGCCTTCGATGCGGCGTAGTGCGCTCCTACAGCCCCGCCTGTTTGTGCCGCGACGGAAGACAGGTTGATGATCCGGCCCCACTTCCGTTTTCGCATCCCGCCGAATCGCCGCCTGAGTGACCAAGAAGACCGATTTCAGATTAACGGTGAGCATCTCATCCCATTCCGCCTCGGTAATCTCCTCCAGCTTACGTGGATGAGCAATGGCCGCGTTGTTGACGAGGATGTCGATCCCGCCGAGGGAGGTTTCCACTTCTGCGATCATGCGCTTCACGTCGGCGCTAATTGAAACGTCGGCGTGAACCGGAGATGCTTTACGTCCAATTGCCCTGATCTCGCCGCACACTGCCTCAGCAGCATCGGCTCTTTCGCGGTAGTTGACCGCAACATTGGCGCCAGCCTTAGCGAGTGCCACAGCAATTCCCGCTCCGATTCCACGACTGCCTCCGGTTACGAGAGCAACTCGATTCTCTAAGTCTTTCATTTCGTCATTTTATGCGCTGGAGGGATCGGCAAATAAGACCCCGTCTCCCCCTCGATCCGGTTTGCGAAGGCGGTTTCCATGCCTACAGCAAGGAAGAACGAGAAGTAGGAAATGGGCCACACCCGCATTTCCGCCGTCTCACTAGCCGCTTGTTTGACTGAGTCGCTCTTACGGAGTTAATCTCCTTGCGCTGTTACGGCCTCGGGTTTCGGACGGAGACAGCCATGAAACAGATTGACTGCATTAGCTTCGTTGATGAAGCCACTGGCGCAGGAGTGAGCGTAAGCGTGTTCCAACGAGAAGATTCAATGGTCTTGCTGGATTTCCAAGTGGCGAACAAGCCAGCCGCGCTCGTCTCATTGCCAAGCGATCTCGCTCGACGTTTTGCGGAAGCTGTCATCCGAGCAATTGCTTGATACCGGAGAGAGCCATCCTCGTTCACAAAACATGAACTTTTGGAGCGAGAAACACGCCGAATTCTGTGTCAGAGAATCAGAGGCTTGCGATGGTGGGGGAGGGGTCTGGCGTGGCGGGCATCGGTGATTTGACCTGCCCAACGGCAGCCGACAGTGGCAAAATACCCACCATGGCTGTCCCCGGTACAGGTTCGCGTTGGGTTGCTCCTATCCGCAGCGTCCTTGCAGGGTTTGGCATCTTCTCTCTTGGAAGCCTGTTTGATCTGTGGTTGCACCAGCACGCCGAGCGACTCTTGATCGCAATCACTGCTGACGCGCTCATCGGGGTCGGGGTTGGTCTTCTGGTCCTGCTTTACGAGCGACGCCAAAGACGGGACATTATCAGGAAACTTGAAGTGATACGGATCATGAATCACCACGTCCGCAACTCTCTGCAAATAATCTCTTTTGCCGCCTCTGTCCCACTACAGGAGGAACTCGCAAAAGAGGTTCAAGGTGCCATGGAACGAATCGAGTGGGCGCTTCGGGAAGTGCTCCCCGGCCAAAGAGAAGACATTAGCGGCTTGATTACGTATCCACACTCGGACGAGTCGCCTCACAAGCCAAAGGTTGTCGGTTAACGAGACTCCGCGCCGTGGCAGAATCATCTGTTAAAGCCAGCCCCGATTAAGACTGAAATGCAGACTGAAAATTAAGGGTTTAAGGTCTGCGATTCGGACGGGTTATTGCCACACCCTGCTGCCAGCCGCCTCGCGGTTCTGACACTCACGCCCACCTCATGAGAGATTGTCCGCCGCGAGGCACCGGAATCGCGTAGAGAGGCAATTTGCTGAGTATTTGCGGCAACCCGAGGACGGCCTAGAATTTTTCCCTTCGCCTTTGCCGCCGCCAAACCACTACGCACGCGATCTCTGATCAACTCTCGCTCGAACTCCGCGATGCTGGCAAAGATGCCGAAGACAAGTCGTCCATTGGGTGTGCTCGTATCAACGCCCTCATGGAGAGAGACGAAGTCAATGTCTAACGCTCGAAACTCTTCCAGCGCGTTCACCAATTGCCGAAGGCTTCTGGCAAACCTGTCATAGCGATAGACCACGACCGCATCCACCAGTCGCTTCCGACAACAGACCATCAGTTTGTCGAGGGCTGGCCGTCGCTCACGCGATCCGCTGATGCCTTTGTCCACGAACTCTTCGGTGATCTCGAAGCCTCGGCGCTGGCAATACTCTCGTAGCTCTCGAAGTTGCACCTCGGGGTCTTGTCCATTGTTCGTGCTTACTCTTGCGTACAAAACCACTCGTTTAGCTTTCATGATTTCCTCATTGCCTTCGTCAGAATGGACTCGCCTAGCAGACTACCAACGGGACCATGGCTGAAACACGGCCACTATTCGGCAGTCAAAAACCTCTCCGCCTCCTATAGCTCTCAAACTCGGCGTTCTCTTCGGCAGTGAGTTCTCGTGGTGTGCCGTTCTCGATGGCGATCACGAACTCCTTGGCGTTTCGGATCATGGCGGCGGCTCGTTTCAGCGTGTCAGCCTCGGCAAACCAGCCAACCTGTTCGCCATCAGTGATACCGTACTTGACTACAGGTAAAGAACCGTTCATGGATGCGTGCCCCTTTCGTTTGACACGCATCAGGAACCCAAACAGAAAAGCGCCCCACAAATCAGGCGCTGTCGTGGAGACTCGTTTTGCACTCTGTGCCACATCTGCCTTTCGGCTTACCACCGTGCGTCTCCAAAACGTCGGTTGGTCGCGCTTTCGCGCTGTCCTGATGCTTCCAACATTTTAGCTGCTTGGGTGCCTCGATCAATGGCACGAATGGGGAAGTTCCGCTAGTAAAGGCTTCCCTGAATGCGATTGCGATGCGGGAGGTACTGCTGTACGGACCAGACGGGTAAGGAAATCGAAAAGTATTCCACATCGACCCTAGGCTTGGCTGCTGCGAAATCGTGGTTTACAGTCTCTGGGATCACCTTTTGGGGGTGTGCAATTTTGACCATTTTTCGGTCGGCTGTGTCTTGTACCCTTCACTTCCAATACAGTGTCGAGTACTTGGTGGCGCAGCAACTCTCCCTCTCTTCCACGGGAACGGCGCCACCTTCTCATCATAGGAGCCTTCCCTCCCGACAACCGCAACATTGTGAGGAGTTTCTACCAGTAAAGACGAGTCTCTGATGAGGAGTGTCAATCGCTTTTAGGGTTTGGTGAACTCGTGTGTGCGCCAACGATCCGGGTGATTCTGGTCACAGTTCGCGACAGTCAGTTTTAGGACTGTCAGGTTGTGGGAATGTTTGACTTTCGACACCAGCGGTGAAATCATTATTTTGTCGAGCGCGGACCAAGTTGCTCCCCGCAAAGTTGCTGTGTCGCTTTCCTACGCATTCATTCATCCCTTCATACGAAGTTGACTTCCGCGCGTTCGGACTCTCGAAAGGGGGCCGACCATGACACCCGTAGCAGCCAAGATTCTCAAAAAATTTGATCCCAAGACATTTCTCGCGACCATTGACGGCGGTAGAAAGATCAAAGCCATTACCAAAAAGCAAACAATCTTTGCTCAGGGCGATCTGTCCGATGCGGTGTTTTATATCAGGGAAGGAAAAGTGAGACTCACCGTTGTGTCAAAGACCGGGAAGGAAGCCACAATCGGCATTCTGAACGAGGGCGATTTCTTCGGAGAGGGTTGCCTTACAGGACAGCCTCTGCGCCTGTGTTCCGCCACCGCAATCACCGATTGCTCTGTGATGCGAATCGACAAGAAGTACATGATGGAAGTGCTTCACCGGGAATCCGCGTTTTCCGATTTGTTCGTGGCCTACTTGCTGACACGGAACATCCGATACGAAGAAGATTTGGTTGACCAACTTTTCAATTCCAGCGAAAAGAGACTAGCTCGGATTCTGCTGTTGCTGGCGCACTTCGGAAAGGAAGGCGTGCATGAGACTCCGATCCCCAATATCAGTCAGGAAACCCTGGCAGAGATGATAGGCACGACTCGGTCGCGGGTTAGCTTTTTCATGAACAGGTTTAGAAAATTAGGGTTCATTGATTATCGCGGCAGTGATGATTTGCAGGTTCATAGTTCACTTCTCAACATTGTTCTCCACGACTAGGTACTTCATCCCGAAACGTGGTTGTGCTCTCGTGCAACCAGTGGAAGCAAGAAGTGACATCGAATCAAAACCCGGATTCCACCCAGCATTAGCGGACGAACCAAATCAGTAGTGAGCAATTTCGCGCAGACGCGGTCTTAGGTTGAAGGTAAAGTGGCGAAATCCAAGGCTTACGTGGAAGACGCCATGACCGAGGAACTTCGTGAAACAATTGTAGACTTTCTGAACTCCGCCGCCACTGAGTCCGCGACAACTTCCACCAAGACGGGCGTTTGCGACGAGTGCGGAGCAGCCAAGGAAAATCGGATGTCCACGTTTTTCTACGACGGGCAACCTTGGGAACTCCTCGTGCCGATATGCGTCAAGTGCCATCCCACTCTGCACGTAATAACACATGACGCTTAGACACGGCATCCCCGCGAGTGATCCGGAAGCACCTCGCAAGCCGAGAATGTCCGTTATGCGCTGCCCTATTGCGTCGAAGGGGGCAATTTAAAGGCAATGATTGGCCAGAGCGGGGCGTGAAAACCTCCGATTGGGCCTTAGATTTTCATGGTTCTTTATGTTCGGTGTCCTTCGTGATGTCTTTGGGGAGAACAAGAGTCTTCTTGAGGCGGCTATTAATCTTGCTCAGTTCCCAGAAGATCAAGAGAAGGAGAATCGCGATTACGAACAGCCAGAATTGGACATTCATTTTAGCTCTCTAAATCCCACGTCTCTCGCAAACTGGACGACTACACCTCTGTCGCCAGTTTTTAAAATGCCAATCAGATGTTGGAGCTGATTACACCATGGAGTTGAAAAAGGACCGAAATTACCTCGGTACCTATTGAAATATCGCTCCGGTAGCCCTTGAGGGAAAGATCATTCGCGCTTAACGGAGTCTTTCCCTCGAGGTAAAGTGCGTTCTTCAGCCGATTTGCCTATCTTCTCCTTGGATTCTTGCCCCACACCCCATTGTCGAATCCACTCAACAGGGCCGCTCTCCCATAATGCATCGACCTCGCTTCTGTGCCGAGGTTGCCGCAATTAGGCTTCATGCTGAGGCGAAAACGGTCAAGACCATGGGACCCGTTCCCGGCTGGACTTCAAAAATCTAAAATTCTTTCCAAAGACCAACATCGGCCCTAGAACCCCGTCAGAAAGCCTCGTCCAAACTCGTTGAGGCATTCAATCTGTCACACTTCGTGTAGCGCAATCCCTGAAGGTGCTTCACTCGCCCGTTTTTCGTCAGCTTCAGTGGTCTGATCTCTCGTGCAGGTTCGGCAAAGTTGATCACCATCTTCCGCTATCTCCCAAATGCCCCGCCCGAATTTTCAAAATAGGGAAATTTACGGAAAACGGACACGACGGGCTTGACGCTACTCGGGTGCACGGTTAGCACTACCGATTCTGGGATCGGATTTTATGTCTAAAGCCACGCAAAGCTGCTCAATTAAGGCGCTCAATTTTCGTGAATCTGTCTCTTTGCTGGCTTGTTCTGCAAGTTCGATCCAACGAGGCTTTCCGTTGTTTGAGGTCATGGCTGGACCCCCGTTTCTGGGAATTTGAGTCAATTTACTTGGAAGCCCCAAAAGCCGTCTGTTCAATTTTGCACACTTTTGTGCGGTAGCGTACAGACCATAAAGACTATGGAATTTAGTGAAAAACTCGGCAGTACACGACGAAGGTAACGGAGGAAGATTCTATGTCTGACTCGGAGTATTACGCCGCTCTTGGTCGAGTAAATGAAGCTGTTTCCGAATTGCTTTCGGATGGAATCACAGAGGTCTGATCGGGGGAACAGGAATTATAACCGCCGATGGTGCGAGATCGAAGTTACTTCCGCGTTCCTTTCCGTTTTCCGAACATCGCCATACATCGGGCCGATTTTGAAGGTGCTTGTGCTAGAGTGCTCTCGATTGGTCGCACTATGTCCGCCGCAAATATCGCCTTCGTCAATCCGAGTCTGATCCAGTGGGCTAGAGACCGCGCAGGTGTCTCGGCAGACCAGTTAGCCGAAATGATCGGAGTGAGTGCGGACCATATCTCCGCGTGGGAAAAAGGACACAGCTATCCGCCGTTCACCAAGGCCGAAAAAGTAGCGGAGGTTCTTCGTATTCCCTTTGGCTATCTGTTCCTCTCGGATGCCCCCACATTTTCCATTCCGCTGCCTGATCTAAGAACAGTCGCTGGCCGCACGCCACCGAAGCCTAGCCTCAACTTTCTTGATTTGCTGAACTCTGTGATGCTGAAGCAGGAGTGGTACAGAGACTACTTGCAAGACAGTGATAGCGGCCCTCTTGAGTTCGTAGGGCGCTTTAGTAGGCACAGCAAGATCAAGGACGTAGCTGACGATCTTCGCCAAGTTCTCTCAATCAACGACGAACTGCGCAGACGCTGTAGGTCTTGGGATGAGTTTCTCAGGACATTTACAGCGGTTCCCGATGATCGCAGGATGGCTGACGCCTTGTTTCGTGAAGTACCAGAAGACGACGAAGAAGACGAGGATGAAAAAAAGGACGAGGAAGAGGATGACGAAGAAGGAGAAGGGTATTCGGAATGAAGACCGCTCGGCTCAAGCAGATTTCTTTGTCAGTGTGTGGCCCGTCAGTCCGCCGTTGGTTTTATCAGACGCTGCAAACGTGAAATTTGGAGGGGCTATGAATCCTGCTTAGTCGGTGGGAAAATGTAGGCATGGCAACAAAACGTACAAAGGCTGATCTAGCGCAGCGGAAAGCCGATCATTTGGAGAAGAAGTCAGAGCGTCGTCCTGAGCAGGAAACAAGCAAGAGAAAAGTACGCAAGGACTCGAGTCGAGCCGCTTAATTCGACCGCAAATTCCGCCCCAAGAAACTTGGGGCAAGAATCCACTCTAATAACTGTCTTTTTGCCTAGCTGCAGCAAGGCAGCAAATCATCGAACGTCGTTCGCCAATCCGTCCAAAGGGACGATTGTGCCGGTTTGATCTGTGCGACTACAGTTGCGATTGTGACCATTTGAAATTCTGGCGAACCATCTGATCTCCGCAGTTAAGGTTTTCGGAACGTAATGGAACGTAATCGGACGCTAAGTTGTTGAAATCATGGTGTCGCAGTCGCAAAGCATTATCGTTCGCAACGATGAGGTCGTCGGTTCGATCCCGACTAGCTCCACCAATCTTTCCAACAACTTGGCATCAGGTCCCCGGAACGACCTGTTCTATCCGCCGCCCCCGCCGCTCTGGTGGCACTGGTAGCAGTTGATGCTGTTGTACACATACCCGTTCACTTGCTCATGACGGAAGTTATTCGCGTTATTACCTCCGTGGCAGCCTGTGCACTGGAATATCGCGTAGTTATTGGAATTAATGTGGCACGTGGCACAAACGCCGTTGGCGTTACCGTGGTTGATCGAGAATTGCGTGTACTGCGTATGGTTGAAGGTCGCGCCTGTCCAAGCCGTGGTGTTGTGGCAGGTCTGGCACGTGGTCGGAAAGAACTGCGGTTGCGCCGCGTGACCTGGATTGGTCGTGTTGTTGTAGTCGTTTTGATGGCAACCGATGCACGTCAGGGGCAGCGTCGTGTAGTTGCCGTTGACATGGCAGTCTGTGCACACACGCGGAGGCACCATGTGCGAACCGGTAAGGGGGAAAACCGTGTTGTTGTGATTGAAAGTGGAGTCGGTCCAGACGACGGTGTCGTGGCAGAGTTCACAGGTCGTTGGGAATCCGGCCGCAGAGTGCGCAGGATTATTCGTGCCCGTGTAATCCTTTTGATGACAGGAGTAGCACAACGTGCTGTTCAGCGAATAGCTATTGTTGATATGGCAGTTCGTGCACTGACGCGGAGGCACGGCGTGGCTTCCCGATAATGGGAAACCGGTGCTGCTGTGATTGAAGGTCGCATTGGCCCATGACGACGTGTTGTGGCACTGATCGCATGCCTGAGGGAAGCTGGCCGTAACGTGGTTAGGGTTTGTGGTTCCTTGATAGTCCTTCAGATGGCACGTCACGCAGGCCGCGCTCGACAGGGTGTAATTATTGTTGATATGGCAATCGACGCACTGACGCGGTGGAACCGTGTGCAGGCCGGTCAGGGCGAACCCGGTACTGTTGTGATTGAAGGTCGCATTTGCCCATGAAGTCGTGTTGTGGCACTGATCGCAGGTCTGGGGGAAACTCGAAGTGACGTGATTCGGATTGGTCGTCCCCTGATAGTCCTTCAAATGGCAACTGACGCAGGCCGTGGTGCTCAGGTTGTAATTGTTGTTTACGTGGCAATCAGTACATTGCCGCGGTGGAACGGTGTGCAGGCCGGTAAGAGGAAAGGCTGTGGCGTTATGGTTGAACGAAGCATTCGACCATGAGGTTATGTTGTGGCACTGCTCGCAGGATTGCGAGAATTGTGCTGAAACGTGATTTGGATTTGTGGCGCCCTGATAGTCCTTCAGGTGGCAGCCTACACAGGCGGTGCTCGCCAGGTTGTAGTTGTTGTTGAGGTGACAATCGGCACACAATCGCGGCGGAACCGCGTGCCCTCCGTTAAGAGGAAATCCCACAGAAGCGTGGTCGAATTTCGCGTTTAACCAGTTGTCGGTGCTGTGACAACTCTCGCACGTGGTAGAAAAACCGGCGGCGACATGGTTAGGAGTTGTCGTTGTTTTGAAGTCCGCAGAATGGCAGGAATAGCACTGCGTGGGCATCGTCTGGAATTTGCTGGTGGCCCCTCCCTTGTGGCAGGCATCGCAGTCCACAGTAGCGTGCGCTCCAGTCAGCGGGAAGCGGTTGTTGTGCTGCCGAATGTCCTGAACAGAAACTTGCCAGCCACGGACGGTGTGGCATTGCTCACAGTTCGCTCCCAACTGGCGCTTGTGAATGTCGGCGTGACAGTCCTGGCAACGCTGTCCAACGTTGGTAAAGACCGGTCTGACGTGACATTCAGTGCAGCTTACCGACTGGTGCATGCCGCGTAGAGGAAATTTGGTCTGGTTGTGATCGAATTCCGGAGCGCCGCGGATTGGTTTCCACGCGGTCGATGTGTGGCAGTTCTGGCAAGGAATGTTCAGGTTGCCGTGTGGACTATGCGTGCCTGAGGGAGCTTGCGCAAATGCACTTTCTGCGTTGGCAGAAAATGCGAATGTCAAAACGGCAAACAATCTGAGAACGTCCCTGGACCCGAGCATGACCGCCCCTTGTTTTATGCCTGACACCAAGCATGAAACGGAATTAGGTATGAATGCGTTTGGTGCAATTCACTATCCAGAGTGGTTGCCACGGGTGCTCCGCCGAGAAAATTGCTGCCGCCTGCGAGAAGTTACTGGGCATCGCCTATATTCCCGATCGCTCTCCGTACGAACTAGGAGTGAAAGTTTAGTTCTTTGCGTTGCCTGAGTTCTTTGCTGTGAATCAAACACGCGTACAAAAACATCGACGTGTACAAAAATTAGGCGTCGTAA
>Ga0210407_10001957_pt1 | contig 18328 bp, 11 predicted proteins | sample IncBWC27MmetaG_FD_150860 | JGI IMG/M metagenome (GOLD analysis project Ga0210407, IMG submission 150860) | Forest soil microbial communities from Barre Woods Harvard Forest LTER site, Petersham, Massachusetts, United States - Inc-BW-C-27-M | ecosystem: Environmental > Terrestrial > Soil >...
TACGAAGGCAAGGACATACGCAACCTGGTCGTGATGGGCCATTCCCACTCCGGCAAGACCACCATGGTTTCCGCCATGCTGTACACCGGCGGGGCCACGCCCCAGCTGGGCCGGGTGGATGACGGCAGCACCACTACCGACTACGATGAAGAGGAAATCGCGCGCAAGATGACCATTTCCACCAGCATTGCGTCGGCTGAGTGGCGCAACACCAAGATCAACCTGCTGGATACGCCGGGCTTCACCATGTTTGCCCATGAAGCGAAGGTCGCCATGCTCGCCGCGGAAGCGGCTGCCGTGGTGGTGGACGGCGTTTCCGGAGTGGAAGTGGTCACGGAGAAAGTCTGGCAATACGCGGAAGAAATCGAGCTGCCGCGGGTGATTGTAGTCAGCCGGATGGACCGCGAGCGCGCCAACTATGAGACAGCGCTGGAGAGTCTGCGCGTGGCTTTCGGCCGTCAGGTGACCCCGGTGCAGATTCCCATCGGCAGTGAAAAACACCTCAAAGGCGTGGTGGACCTGGTGACCATGAAAGCCTACACCTACGAACTGGGCGGCACCGGCAGAGGCAAAGAAGGGCCGATCCCCGCGGACCTGGAAGCCGTCTGCAAAGAAGCGCATGAAAGACTGGTGGAAATCATTGCCGAAGGCAAAGACGAACTGATGCAGGAGTTCTTCGACCAGGGCACGATCGCGGAAGAGCATTTGATCCCCGCGCTGCATGAAGCCATTCGCGACGACAAGATTTTCCCCGTGGTCTTCACTTCCGGGCTGGGCAACATCGGCACCGACCATCTGCTGGATTTTGTGGTGGACTACTGTCCCACGGCGGCGGAGCACCGCTCCGTCAAGGCGGCCCCGGACCCCTCGGGAAACGGCCACTCGGTGGAACGCCATGTTACGGATTCCGAACCGGTTTCACTCTACGTGTTCAAGACCGCCAACGACCCGTTTTCCGGACGCATCAGCTACTTCAAAGTGTTTTCCGGCCTGGTGAAAAACGACGCCACGCTGCAGAACTTCACGCGCAGCACCACGGAAAAGCTTTCCCATCTTTCGGTCCCGCAAGGCAAGAACCTGGTCCCGGTGCCGGAATTGCACGCCGGCGACATTGGCGCAATCGCTAAATTAAGAGAGACCTTGACCGGCGACACGCTGGGTGACAAGGCCAATCCCATCGTGTATCCCGCGGTCAACCTGCCGGAACCGGCGATTACGTTTGCCATCGAACCCAAGAGCCGCAACGATGAAGACAAACTGTCGAACGGTCTGCACAAGCTGATGGAAGAAGATCCCATGGTCCGCTTTTTCCGCGATGCGCAGACCAAGGAATTTCTCATTGCCGGCACGGGCCAGCAGCATATCGAAGTGATGGTGTCCAAACTGAAGAAGCGCTATCACACGGAAGTGGTGCTGAAGGCCCCGAAGGTCCCGTATCGCGAAACCATCCGCGGCCGGGCGGACGTGCAGGGCCGGCACAAGAAGCAGAGTGGCGGCCACGGCCAGTACGGCGACTGCAAGATCAAGGTGGAACCGCTGGAACGCGGCAAGCAATTTGAATTTGTGAATGACATCTTCGGCGGCTCCATCCCCAAGAACTTTATCCCGGCGGTGGAAAAGGGCATCGTGGAGGCCGCGGCGCGCGGATACCTGGCCGGCTTCCCCATGGTGGATTTCCGCGTGACCCTGTATGACGGCAGCTATCACGACGTGGATTCGAACGAACTGTCGTTCAAGATGGCGGGCCGTATCGCGTTCCGGAAAGCCATGGAGCAGGCCAAACCGTCCTTGCTGGAACCGATCATGCACGTGGAGATCACCATCCCAGACGAGTTCGCCGGCAGCATCATGGGCGACCTCAACTCCCGCCGCGGACGCATTCAAGGCATGGACAACAAAGCAGGCAAGACAGTTGTCAAAGCCGAGGTGCCCATGGCGGAAATGCTGACCTACGGCGCCGATCTCACGTCCATGACGCAAGGCCGCGGCAGCTTCAACATGGAAATGGCGCACTACGACTTCGTGCCGGCGGCCCAACAGGAAAAGATCGTCACCCAGGCCAAAGCCGCACGCGGAGAAGTGGTGGAGGAAGAGGAATAGCGAAGAGCTTTAGCCGCGAATTGACGCGAAAGAACGCGAATCAAAACGGAAAAGCCGGATTCGCGTTCCTTCGCGTAAATTCGCGGCCAGGTTTGCGTTGGATCAGCGGTAAACTTGATGTCGAAATGAAACGGCCTAACATCTATTCTTTCTGCGTAGGCGTTCTGGCGTTGCTGACGGCGCTCAACCTTCACGCCGACACCATTTACCTGAAAAGCGGACGCATCATCAAGACGGACAAAGCCTGGGAAGAAGACGGCAGGATCAAATATCAGATGGGCGATGCTGTCATCAGCATGCCCAAGTCTGCGGTTGAGCGCATTGAGTCCGATAGTCCTCCGCCGACTGTGGCGCCTGTCGGCACGCCTTCCACGACGCCCCCGCCGCAGGAAGCCACCGGCCCCCGGGGCTCACGCAAGGTTTACTTTGTTCCGCTGGCCCAGTTCCCGGCGAGTGATCTGGAACCGCTCGTCGCCTATTGCCAGGACCGTTTCCATATCAAGGTCAATGTTCTTCCCGCAGTGCCAATTCCCACAGCCGCCCTGGACCGGGACCGCAGGCAACTCATCGCCGAAGAACTTACTGCCGCGATGCAGCGCGCACTGCCCGACCTGGCCCCCGATCCCGATGCAGTCCTGATCGGATTCACCAGCGCGGACATGTATTCTCAAAGCCAGGGCTTGCCGTTCGCATTCGGATGGCGCTCGGACTCCGCCGTAGTCTCGACCGCGCGGCTGAATCTGCACTATCCCGGAGAACCGGCGAGAGGGGCGCGGCCTGAAGTCCGGTTGCGAAAGATCGTGGTCAAAGATATCGGAATGCTGTATTACGGGCTTCCCCAGAGCGACAACCCGGCCAGCGTCCTGTACAGCGGAATTGCGGGTATCGAGGAACTGGACAAGCTGACGGAGAGTTTCTAGCCGGCCATTCCTCAGACTCCTTGCCTGAAGCCTCGTAAAAGCAATAGTCTTAGCAGTTCCGTTGGGAGGCCTATTTATGCTTTCAGCCACGAGGTTCTTTTTTCTGTTTGCCGCCGCTGCGCTGCCGTTCCTGCTGGCCGTCTCGGTTGCAGCCGCACAGACGGATGCTTCGTCAAAACCGAAAGACAAGCCAACTCTGGCCGAGGCCGAGGCCTTCATCAAGGACGCGGAAGAAAAACTCAACGACCTGGGCGTGAAAGCGGCCCGCGCCCAGTGGGTGCAGGAAAATTTCATTACCGACGATACGGAGGTCATCGCCGCGCAGGCCAACGAGCAGGCTACCGCGGTGGGAACGCAACTGGCGCTCGATGCCCGCCGCTTTGACGGCCTCAAGATGCCGGCGGAACTGGCGCGGAAATTCCTGCTGCTCAAGCTCTCGCTCACCGCTCCCGCTCCGAACAACGCCGCGGAGCGCAAAGAGCTGACCGAGATTGCCACGTCCATGGATTCCGACTACGGCAAAGGCAAGTACTGCAAACCGCAGGCGGACGGCAAGCAGAAATGCCTGTCCCTGGGCGACCTTTCGCGGATACTGGCCACCAGTACAAATCCCGACGAACTACTGGACGCCTGGGTAGGCTGGCACAAAATCGCTCCGCCGCTGCGCAAGCGTTATGCGCGGTTTGTTGACCTGTCCAACAAAGGCGCAAAGGAAATTGGATTCAAAGATACCGGCGCGCTGTGGCGGTCGAATTACGACATGTCTCCGGAAGAATTCAGCGCGGAGATCGAACGGTTGTGGCGGCAAGTCGAGCCGCTGTATATCTCGCTGCATACCTACGTGCGCCGGCAACTCATCAAGAAATACGGCAAAGCGGCGGAGCGTCCGGACGGAATGATTCCCGTCCAGATGACCGGCAACATGTGGGGACAGGAGTGGGGCAACATCTATCCTCTGGTGGCGCCGGCGAACGCCGACCAGGGCTATGACCTGACCCAGCTTCTGAAAGACCACAAAGTGGACGAACTAGGCATGGTCCACTACGGGATTGGTTTCTTCACTTCGCTGGGCTTTACGCCTCCGGCGCAGACTTTCTGGGACCGCTCGCTGTTCGTGAAGCCGCGCGACCGCGACGTTGTCTGCCACGCCAGCGCCTGGGACATTGACAATGAAGAAGATGTCCGCCTGAAGATGTGCATTGAGGTCCGCGATGATGACTTTGTGACCGTACACCACGAACTGGGCCACAACTTCTACCAGCGCGCTTACAAGAAGCAGCCATTCCTGTTCCGCGACAGCGCCAATGACGGTTTTCATGAAGCCGTGGGCGACACCATCGCGCTGTCGGTGACGCCCGAGTATCTTAAAGAAGTTGGTTTGCTGGACACCGTCCCGCCGGAGAGCTCGGATATCGGCTACCTGCTGAAGATGGCGCTGGATAAAGTTGCGTTCCTGCCCTTTGGCCTGACCATCGACAAGTGGCGCTGGAAAGTGTTTTCCGGCGAAATCACGCCCGCACAATACAACCAGGCGTGGTGGGACCTGAAAGAAAAGTATCAGGGGGTGGCGCCGCCGGTGGACCGCAGCGAAGCGGATTTTGATCCCGCGGCCAAGTACCACGTCGCCGCCAACGTCCCGTATATGCGGTATTTCCTGGCGCGCATTCTGCAATTCCAGTTTCACCGCGCGCTCTGCCAGGCCGCGGGGTTTCAAGGACCGTTGCACCGTTGCTCCATCTACAAAAACAAGACGGCCGGCGACCGCCTGAACAAGATGCTCAGCATGGGCAAGAGCCAGCCCTAGCCGGACGAACTGGAAGCCATCAGCGGCATGCGCCAGATGGACGCCACCGCCATCACGGATTATTTTGCCCCGCTCAAGAAATGGCTCGACGAGCAAAACAAAGGCGAGAAACCCGGCTGGCGAGGTATGGATACATCTCCTCAGACCCGCTAGAGGCGCAAAAGATCGAATGCAACGTCACCGGCATCTAAAGCCCTGTTCAGGGCAACGCTGAAGCGCCTGACGCAAGGAGAAGAACATGGCTATACGTTGGGACAAATTGACCGTCAAGTCGCAGGAAGCGATCCAGCAGGCGAATGATATCGCCTCGCAGCATGGCAATCCGGAGATGCTGCCGGTCCATCTTTTAGCGGCGCTGGTACAGGACCGCGAAGGGATTGTTGTGCCTGTCCTGACCAAACTGGGAGCGAATCCGGCGAATGTTGAAGCCCAGGCCCTGGAGCGCATCGGCCGTCTGCCCAAGGTGTCGGGCGGAGCGGCGCAGGCCAATCTTTCGAACTCCATGCAGAAACTGCTGGACCAGGGCTTCAAAGAAGCGGACAAATTCAAGGACGAATATGTGTCCACCGAACATCTGCTGCTGGCGATGGCCCTGGATAACGACAAAGACAAGGGCAACGAAGCCCGGCAGATACTGAGCGAAGCCGGCGTTCAGCATGACGCCATCCTGAAAGCGCTGACCGCCGTCCGCGGGTCGCAGCGCGTGACAGACCAGAATCCTGAAGGCAAATTCCAGGCGCTGGAGCGTTATGCCAAAGACCTGAACGAGCTAGCACGGAAGGGCAAACTGGACCCGGTGATTGGCCGTGATGAAGAAATCCGTCGCGTGGTGCAGGTGCTTTCGCGCCGGACCAAGAACAATCCCGTGCTCATCGGTGAACCGGGCGTGGGCAAGACGGCGATTGTCGAAGGTCTGGCACAGCGCATCATCTCCGGGGACGTGCCGGAAATCCTGAAGAACAAGCGCGTGGTGTCCCTGGACCTTGGCGCCATGCTGGCCGGAGCAAAATATCGTGGCGAGTTTGAGGACCGGCTCAAAGCCGTGCTCAAAGAGATTGAAGATTCCAACGGAAAGGTGATTCTGTTTATTGACGAGTTGCACACTCTCGTCGGAGCAGGCGCCGCTGAAGGGGCGATTGACGCCAGCAACATGCTCAAGCCTGCCCTGGCACGCGGTGAATTGCGGGCCATCGGAGCAACCACGCTCAACGAATACCGCAAGTACATCGAGAAGGACGCCGCCCTGGAACGCCGCTTCCAGATCGTCTTCGTGGGCGAGCCGAACGTGGAAGATACGATTTCGATTCTCCGAGGGCTCAAAGAGCGCTATGAGGTGCATCATGGCGTCCGTATCAAGGATTCCGCGATTGTGGCCGCGGCCACGCTTTCGCATCGTTATATCTCCGACCGCTTTTTACCCGACAAGGCCATTGACCTCATTGATGAAGCCGCGGCCTCTCTGCGCATACAGATTGATTCCATGCCCACGGAGATTGACCAACTGGAGCGCAAAGCAACGCAACTTGAGATCGAGAAGCAGGCGCTTAAGAAAGAAGATGATCCCAACTCGCGCGAGCGTCTTGCCGCGGTGGAGCGCGAACTGGCGCAACTGCGCGAAAAATCCAGCGCGCTGAAAGTCCGCTGGAAAGAAGAAAAAGAAGCCATCACCAGGATCCGGCAGCTCAAGGAGCGGATCGAGCAGCTCAAACTCGAGGAACAACAGGCGGAACGCGCCGGCAATCTGGAGCGTGTGGCCGCCATCCGCTACGGCGAGCTCCGCCAGGCGGAAGACACGCTGGCCAAGCTCAGCGCGGCAGCGGCGGGAGACCGCAAACAATCCCGAATGTTGAAAGAAGAAGTAGACGAAGAGGACGTGGCGAAGATCGTTTCCAAGTGGACGGGCATACCTGTTTCCAAAATGCTGGAAGGCGAGGTCAAGAAGCTGGTCACCATGGAAGACCGTCTGCGGCAGCGCGTGGTGGGCCAGGACGTTCCATTGGCGCGTGTGGCGAATGCGATCCGCCGTTCACGCGCCGGACTGAGCGATCCACGCAAGCCCATCGGTTCGTTCATTTTTCTTGGTCCCACCGGCGTCGGCAAGACCGAACTGGCGCGCGTGCTGGCGGAGTTCCTGTTTGACGACGAGCACGCCATGGTGCGCATTGACATGTCCGAGTACATGGAAAAGCACGCGGTTGCGCGGCTGATCGGCGCGCCTCCGGGATACGTTGGCTATGACGAGGGCGGCCAGCTTACGGAAGCCGTGCGCCGCCGGCCCTATTGCGTGATCCTGTTCGACGAAATCGAAAAAGCCCACCCCGACGTGTTTAACATCCTGCTGCAGATCCTTGACGACGGACGCCTGACCGACTCCAAAGGCCGCACCGTGGATTTCAAGAACGCAGTCATCATCATGACGTCGAACATCGGCGCCAGCTACCTGCAGGCCGAAGGCGTGAGTTCACCGGAAGCTTTCGCGGAAGCCACCGAGCATGTGATGGAAGCGCTGCGGCAGCACTTCCGTCCTGAGTTCCTCAATCGCGTGGATGACATCATCGTGTTCAGCCCGCTGGGTGAAGAGCAGCTCACGCATATTATTGAACTGCGCCTGGACGACCTGCGCAAACTGCTGGCCGACCGCAAGATCACCATCGAGCTGACTCCACCCGCCAAGGAACTGTTGTTCCTGGAAGGCTACGACCGGGCTTACGGCGCGCGTCCGTTAAAGCGCGCGATCCAGAAGCTGGTCCAGGACCCGCTGGCACTCAAAATCCTGGAAGGCGAGATCAAGCACGGCGACCACGTAATCATTGACGCCGACGTGCCCAAGCGTCAGATGCGGTTTACTGTAAGCGGCCGGCCGGCGGAAGCATCCGCGAAATCAGCGGGAAAGCCGGCGGGAAAAGCTGAATCGCGCCGCTGAGCTGTTCTGGTGAAAACGCGTAACCATTAACGGCAGTGTCATTCTGAGGCGGCAGCCGAAGAATCTGCTCCGCTTCACTCATGGGCTGTACTGATCGTATTCGCCACGCTGGCATTGCGGGCATACTCGCCGCCCAGTAGAGAAATCTCGGCTTCATTTTCCTTTTTTGGGTTTTGATTCTGTCTTTGATTCTGTCTTGGACTCGGTCTTAGGGGCAGGTTTGGACTCACCGGACGATTCCGTCTTTTTGGCGTCCGTTTTTTCCGTGGCTTTTGAAGCTGAACTGTCATCTGCAGATCCAGACTCGGAACTCCCGCCGCCGCTCTGGCGAACGTAGTCTGTCTGGTAGAACCCGCTGCCTTTGAACCGCACCGAAGGCGCAGACAGCAACTGCTCCAGTGGTCCGCCGCATTCCGGACACTTCCTCAGCGGCTGGGCCGCAAACTTCTGGATCCTTTCGAACCGGTGTTTGCACTTCTTGCATTTGTATTCGCGAAGCGGCACAGGGACGCCTTTCCAGATAATGAGTCGTCGCTTCGATTGTAGGGGCATCGCGGAAAATGCGTCAACGAAAAGCGCGGCGGGAACGCCCCGGCTGATACACTTTCGCCCAGATGGCTAAGGAAAATCTCCAGGGCGTGCTCTACGTTGTCGCCACTCCCATCGGCAACCTGGAAGACATGACGTATCGCGCCGTCCGTGTCCTGAAAGAAGCCGACCTGATCGCCTGCGAAGACACCCGCCAGACACAAAAACTGCTCGACCACTACGGAATCAAGAAGCCCACCGTCAGCTACCACGAACACAATGAGCAACAGCGCGCGCAGGAGCTGATTACAAAGTTACAGGAGGGCCGCACCGTTGCCCTGGTGTCCGATGCCGGCATGCCTGGCATCTCCGATCCTGGCTACCGTGTGGTCACGCTGGCCATTGGGCACGGCGTCCGAGTCGTGCCGATTCCCGGCGCGTCGGCGCTGATTGCCGCGGTGGCCGCAAGCGGCTTACCCACGGACGCATTTGAATTCCAGGGATTCCTGCCGGCCAAATCGGGCCAGCGGCGGACTATGTTGGAGTCTCTGCGCGGTCTTCAGCACTCCGTTGTGGTTTACGAAGCCCCGCACAGAATCCGCGAGACATTGCAGGACATTGCGGAGATTCTGGGCCCACGTACTCCGGTAGTCATTGCCCGTGAGCTGACTAAGATTCATGAAGAGTTTCTGCGCGGACGCGCCAGTGAAGTCCTTGCAGCCATTGAAAGCCGGGAATTGAAAGGGGAAATCACTTTGCTGATCGGCCAGGCCGAAACCGCCCAGCATAGTCCCGCAGAAAACCTTGAAGCGCGGCTCCAGGCCATCATGAAAGACCAGCAGCTTGACGAAAAGGCGGCCCTCAAGGCGCTGGCCAAAGAGCAAGGCCGCTCCAAGAGTGAAATCTATCGTGAACTGCAGCGGGTTCAGGGGCGCAGCAGCGCAAAACGCAAGTAGAAAAATCCTCCAACAGTCGCTTGAGTAGGGGAAACACAGTGTTTCTCCAGCCGCGAGTTAGACGCGGCAGTGCCGCGTCTCTACTTCAACATCCTCTCCCAGCCCGCCTCTTTGTCAGTCAAGACGTTGACGGCCTAGCCTACCAGACTTCGCAACGCTCCCCCGGCGGACGCACCATCGCTGAGGCTGGCTTGCAGCTGAAGGCCTGCTGAAATTCCTTGAGGTTGGAGAGCGGGCCGATCACGCGAAACTTCGCGACCGGATGCGGATCACCCTGGATCATGGTCCGTTGTGCCTCGGGACGCGTCTCATCGCCGCGCCACTGTCCCCAGGCAATAAAGAACTGCTGGTCGGGAGTGAAGCCGTCGAGCGCTGGCGAGGGCGGCTTGCCCTGTTGTGACTTTTTGAATGCCAGATACGCTATCTTGGCCCCGGCCAGATCGCCAATGCTTTCTCCCGTCACCAGTTTGCCGTTGTGATGGATGGTTGGTTCGATGAAATAGCCGTCAAACTGCTTGGCCACGCACGCGGTCCGGGCCTGGAAATTCTTCAGATCGTCCGCTGTCCACCAGTTGTGGAGCGCGCCCAGGGAGTCGTATTGCGCGCCCTGGTCGTCAAAGCCGTGGCTGATCTCGTGGCCAATGACTACGCCAATGGAGCCGTAGTTCACGGCGTCGGTGGCGTCCATGCTGAAGGCCGGCGGCTGCAGGATTCCCGCGGGGAAAACAATTTCATTGAGCAACGGGTTGTAGTAGGCGTCAGAAGTTGGCGGCGTCATGCCCCAACGGCCGCGGTCCACCGGCTTGCCGATGCGGTTGCGATCGTCGCGCACGGCAAATTCGCGCAGCGTGACAACATTCGCCCAATAGGCGTCCGGACGGACTTTCTCTTTGCTGTAATCCAGCCATTTGTCCGGATAACCGATCTTGGGGTTGAACGTGGAGAGCTTCTCGAGCGCTTTCTTTTTGGTTTCCGGACTCATCCACTCCAGACCATCAATGGTGTCATGCATAGCTGAGAGAATGTTCTTTACCATCTCCTGCGCGCGTGCCTTGGCTTCCGGCGGGAAGTACTTTTGCACATACTTCTGACCGAGGGCTTCGCCCAGCAAACCGTCGGTAGATTCAACGCACCGTTTCCAGCGCGGCTTTATTTCTTTCGCTCCGTTTAGAAAGCGGCCGTGAAAATTGAACGATGCTTCTACAAAAGGCGCGGACAGAGACCCTGCCGCGGAATCCAGCAACTGCCATTTCAGGTACGTTTTCCAATCCGCCAGTGACGTTTCCCGGAGTTGCCGGTCCACTTCCTGCAGGAATTTGGGTTCCTCCACGTTCAAGTCGTCGTGCGGCAGCCCAGCTGCCTGGAAGTAGGCATTCCAATCCAAGGCGGGAGTGAGCTTTTGCAGATCGCTGAAACTTGTTTTGTGGTCCGTAGCCTGCGGGTCACGCAGAGTTACGTTGTCCAGCGACGCGCCCGCCAGGCTGGTCTCCATCTGGAACACGGTGGCAGCGGCGGCTTTGGCCCTGGCTTCGTCATAGCCCGCGAGCTGAAACATGCTGGTGACATACGCGCGGTATTTCTCCCGCGCTTCCTGGAACCGTGGCTCCGTCTTGAAGTAGTAATCGCGGTCCGGAAGCCCGAGCCCGCTGGCGCCGATATCAGCAATCACCTGCCCGGGACGATGGTTATCTGAGCTGGAACCGAACCCAAAGGGCACAGAAACGGCCACGCGATGAAGCTGGCCGATCATCCGCTGCACGCCGGCTGCATCCTTGATCTTGTCAATGTCCGCCAACAACGGCTGAATGGGCGCGATCCCCAGCTTGTTGACGCGCGCTTCGTCCATGCAGGAACCATAGTAGTCGCCAATGAGTTGCTCCACGCTGCCGGCCGGCCAGTCATGGCGGCGCGAGACGTCCTGCAGAATGTCTTTGAGCTGGTCTTTGGACAGCTCCCCTGCCTGCCAGCGGCGGCTCCAGCGCGACATCGAGGCGGGAATGGGATTCTGTGCCCTCCATGTGCCGTTGGCATACTGGAAAAAGTCCGTGCAAGGATCGGCGGCGCGATCAAGGTCGCCGGGTTGAATGCCGTGTTGCGCGGGAGCCTGACAAAAGACGATTGCGGAACAAGCGGCCAAAACCATCAGTAGTTTAACAAGACGCATGGATACCCTTCTTGAGGTGAAAACACCGGTAGATTTATAGACGGGATGGAAATCTAAAAGCAATCCGAGGTAGTGGTGAATATTTCGCGACCATCTTTATCCCGCCGAAGTATGGTCATGCACGATTCGCCAGCCGTCCTGCTGTCGTTTGAAAACCAGCGTGAACAGTCCGCCAAGCTGTTTGCCGTCAGACATAGTGAGCTGCCATTTCCCGGTGACAACGGCGGTCGTCGGAAAAAGCACGTCCACGTTCAGGTCCTGGAATTCCAGCCTTCCCATCTCTTTTCCTTCGCCCTGATAGCGCTTCTGGTAGCGCTCGAGGGTCGGCTGCCATCCTTTGGTGACGGTTGCGCCGGAGAAGAAAGTCAGGTCAGTGGAATGCGAATAGCCGCTCATGTAGCCCTGCAAATCGCCGCGGTTCCAGGCTTCCATCTGACTTACTAGAACGTGCTTGATAGCCTGCTCCGCATCAGCCTTGACGCTTGTAGTTTCGCCGGTTGGTGCGTCTGAGACAAACTGCGTCTGACCAGCCAGCTGCCTGGAAGTTTGAGCCGCGGCAACTGCTGACGGCTTCTGGCTTTGGTGAGCGGCGAGAAGGGGAACAAGCAGGAACGCCAGCCAATATAGCTTCATATAAGACGAATTGTAAGCCCACTGGGGTGGCGACGGACTCTTACGGCCAGTGCAGGAGTTTCCAACATGGGCCCGAAAAGCTGCATTGACCTTAGTCCTCGATTCCTGTATTTTTCGCTTAAGATACTTTTTGTCTTCCAGTGTGCCCTGGGATCGCTGGATCCCCCAGGCAAATAACAGGGCGCGCCGTAAAGAAATCGCGCGGGCAAGCTCTCATGGCTCTAAGTGTGGGTAGGTACGAGATTATCAGCGAACTTGGGCGTGGCGCCATGGGTCTGGTCTATAAGGCCAAAGACCCCACCATCGGCCGGGTCGTGGCCCTCAAGACCATGCGGATGGACGCCCATGGTGTCGACACCGAGGACATGCTCGCCCGATTCAAAAATGAAGCACAGGCCGTTGGTCTGCTCAACCATCCCAACATCGTTACCATCTACGACGCCGGTGAGCAGGACACTACCTTTTATATCGCGATGGAGTATATCGAGGGGACTACGCTCCACCAGCTGTTGGCGCAAAAGCGCGTCCTCGCCACGGAAGAAGTAATCCAGTTTGCCCGCCAGATCTGTGCCGGGTTGGACTACGCCCAGTCCTTCGGGATCGTCCACCGCGACGTAAAGCCGGCCAACATCATGATCACCTCGAACGGCACGGTGAAGATCATGGATTTCGGCATTGCCAAGACCGGGGGCAGCGTTACCAGCACCGGCCAGGTCCTGGGAACGCCGAATTACATGTCTCCCGAACAAGTCAAAGGCAAACAGTTAGACGGCCGCTCCGACCTCTTCAGTTTTGGCGTTTGCCTGTATGAAATGCTGACCGGCGAGAAACCCTTTGTGGGACAGAACGTGACGACGATCATCTATAAGATCGTCAATGAAACGCCAACCTCGCCCCGCGACCTGGATGTGACCATTCACCCCGGCTTGAGCGCCGTCGTGATCAAGGCGCTGGATAAATCTCCGGATGATCGGTATCAAACCGGCGCAGAGTTGGTGCGGGACCTGGAAAACTATAAGTCCCTGGTTCCCAAACTCGGCCTGACGATGCCCATGTCCGCGGGCACCGCGGCGCAGTCGGAAGAGACGCTGGTGCTGCCGTCGAAAGTTACCGGCAGTGCGGTTCGGGCGCCGGCGCCAGGCCCGGCCCTTGTCGCAAAAGCCCCGGTTGCGCTGCTCAAGCCGGCTCCGGCCGTCAAGACCAAAAACCATAAAGGCATATTCATGGCGGCGATTGCGGCCGTGCTGGTGCTGGGATTAGTTGCAGGCTTTATCTATTACCGCCAGCGTATTCAAGCTCAGCAAGTGGAGGAAGCGCAAAGGCGGCAGCAACAGCAGCAGGCGGCGAACGTGCAGGTAACCAAACCTTCTGACACCGGCACAAACGAGGTGGTACAGGAGAAGCCTGATCAAAAACCCGACCCGAAGCCGGATCAAAAGAAGGCCAAGGGGCCAAGGTCTCCCATCGGTGTTTCTTCGCACCAGGGCGAGTTGCGTTTTGCTTCGCAGCCGGACGGCGCCAAAGTGGAGGTTGATGGCTGGTCGGAGCCTTCCTGGTTGACCCCATTTAGAGCTTCCAACCTTGCCTCGGGCGAGCATACAGTCGTTTTTGCGAAAGAGGGGTACGATCGGGAGACGCGCACCGTGACCGTCACTGCCGGCAAGAGCGATATTGTCTCCGCCCAATTGAAACCGGCTGTATCCAGAATCGACGTAAACAGCACTCCGCAGAACGCCGCCATCTGGATCGATGGCCGGGACACCGGCAAGACCACGCCAGCGCAAATCGTCGTCGAAAAGGGCGTGCACAAGGTCGCCGTCCGCAAGCCGGGTTTCAAAGACGAAATCGCATCTCCCAGCCTTGCCGAAGGGCAGATCTACAGCTTTGCTCCCACACTCACTTTTCAACAAACCGGTTTCTGGCGGCACCTTCTGGGCGGTGAGTCCATCCCCGAAGGCAAAGGGGTCCTGCTTGTACGCACGCGGCCGGAAGGAGCGACGATTATCCTTGACGGACAGGAGGCCCCCAAGAAAACGGATGTGCGTTGGGCCCTGGCCCCGGGCACCTATGACGTCGTGTTGAAAATGGACGGCTTCAAGACCGTGCATCGCACCGCTCAAGTGGAACAAGGCCAGGTCAAGAGCGTTGACGAAATCCTGGAAAAGCAGGGGCCTTAGCCTATGGCCCGCCTCATCATCTCCTCACCAGACAGCAAAAAGGGCATCCTGGAGCTTAACAAGCCAATCATCACCATCGGGCGGGGCAATGCCAACGACCTGGTGCTGAATGATTCCAGCGTCAGCCGCTTCCACGCGGTAGTCAAGGTCCAGGACCAGGCGGTCCTCATCGCCGACCGCGGAAGCACCAACGGCGTGGTCCTGAATGGCCAGAAAATCGGCCAGGATTGTGAAATGAAGAGCGGCGATATTGCGCTCATCGGAAGGTACGAACTCCGCCTTGAGACCATCGATGACAGCGCTATTCAGGTGCGCCGGGCGGAATGGCCGTCCACGTTGAATCAGATCATGCACGGCCGGCCGGAAACCCTCAGTTCGGTCCCGTTACCGGACGCCGCCGAGGTCTCCACTCAGGAACTGGCCGCGCGCCTCAAAAAACTGGAACACGAGAACTATCTCTTGACCGTGTTGTATGACGCGGGCAAGGCCCTGAACGCAAAACTGTCCATTGACGACATCAGCGAACAGGTAATGTCGCTCGCCTTCCGCATTGAAGGGGTGGAACGCGGCTTCATCATGCTCTTCAATGAAGCCGGAGAGGTATTGCGGCAGAGCGAAGTCCGCTATCGCAATCCTCAAGCCTCGAGCTCCCAGCCGGAGATTATTCTCAGCAAGAAGGTCCTGGAACTGGTCCGCCAGGAACAACAACCTATTCTGATCATGGATGTCAGCGCGGACGAGCGTTTCGTCAGTAGCGAGAGTATACGCATCTCCGGACTGCGCTCGGCCATGTGCGCTCCCTTACTGGGCGGCAACCGCGTGTTTGGGATCCTGTACGTGGACAATCTCGAGAAGACCGCCGCGTTTACCCAGGAAGAGTTGAACGTGTTTGCCCTGCTCGCGGCGCAAACCGGCGCCGCCATTGATAACGCCATGGCCCACCAGAAGATCGCCCAGCAGGCGCTGCAGCGCTCCGCTCTGGAGCGGTTCCTTTCGCCCGAGGTCGCGGAGATGGTGGTGGCCAATCCTGACATCCGGCTCGGTGGCGTCAATCAGAAAGTCACGGTCATGTTCGCCGACATACGCGGTTTCACCCCCATGAGCGAGAACATGGGCCCGGAGCAGGTAGTCGAAATCCTGAATGAGTACTTTACCCGCGTTACCGACGTGATCTTTGACAACGGCGGCACGCTGGACAAGTACATTGGCGATGCTGTGATGGCCGTGTACGGCGCTCCCATTTCCAAGGGCCACGACGTTGCCAACTGCGTCGAGTCGGCCATTCAGATCCAGCGCCTGCTGATCGAGCTGAACCGCGATGCCGCTACCCGGCACTGGCCGGAGCTGCGCGTAGGGATCGGCATCAACACCGGCATCGTGACCGCCGGGAATATCGGCTCACCGCGCCGCATTGATTACACGGTAATCGGAGATACGGTGAATACGGCGTCCCGTTTGATGTCGAATGCAGCCGGCGGACAGATTTTGATCTCCGAATCCACCGCCGCGGAACTGAGCAATGGATTCGTGTTCGCGGCGCTGCCTCCGCTGCGCCTCAAGGGCCGCACCGGGCCAGTCAGCGTGTTCAATGTGAACTGGGAGGTTCCGCAGAAAAAGCGCACCCGTTGAATCAATCTGGGTGCGTGGGTTTTGGCAGGGAGCACTCAGGGTCGAAAACAGATTTCAACGAAGGCTTAGGACGTATTCTAGGCAGGTTTGCGGCCAGAAGCTTTGTCGCTTTCCCAGGCGCGCTGCGGCCGCTGCGATTCAGGCAGGTCCCGCCCTTCAACCCGGTCATAGACGTAGCGATCACTGACCGTCCCCAGGGCCTCGTTGTACAGGCTGACTCCACCCATGGCTTCGCGCAGCTCTTCGGAGACCTGGTGCATCGCCTTCAAATGGTCGGCGGTGGCCGGAATTTCAGCTTTGCTGGTCTTCAGGAACTTCTGATAGCCCTTGTCAACCAGACGGGAGATTTCGCCGTTGATCAAATAGCCGGGCTTGGCGAAAATGCGCGCGGTGTCATCCTCTCCCTTTTCGATGGCGGCCGAGACGTTCAGCTTTTTCACAAATACGCGGTCGCGGGTACCCGGAGCTTCCAGAATGCCAAAATCGTGTTCGCGAAGCCAGGTGACGGCTTCTTCATAGGTTCGTTGCTGTTTGACTGCTGCCATTTTTTGTCCTTAATGACTTGGACTGCCTCGACCGCGGATGGTTATCGGTCCCGTCCGAGGGTGAACCGCTACTCTCGCACAAATAGCGGCCCCAGGCAACATTACGGATGTGATAGTGCACACGGATGGTGCACACGAAGGTACCTACTGCTTCGCGCTTCTTGACTTTCCATTAGTAATCTACCTTCTTTCACTTGAGCCGGGCAGGGTTTACCAGCATAATGGGCCACACCGACGGGCGCATCTGGAGGACAGCATGAGAAAGCTCACACGGTTGGGACCTTTCCTGTATTTCCTGGGAACCGCGTTCCTGGTAACCACGGGTGCTCAAGAGCTCAAGACACGTCCCACCACCGTCAAACTTGTTCCCCAGACACCCCGCGCGCTGGCCAACAATAACCCGGTATATCTGGACCTTAGAAACATCAAGGTGGGCTCGGAAGTCATTCCGGTGAACGGTTTCCGGATGCGGCGCGATGCAGGGATCTTTACCTTCAGAAGCGGCGCGTTTTACCTGCTCGAACCGGTGAATGGAAAAGTCACCGGAGCGGTCTTTCTGGGCGATGCCGCTTTCAGCCTGACTCCGCCTGTTGAAATCGAACGGCGCTATCTGAGAATCCTGGCCAGGGACGAATTTGTCGAACAATTCAACGCCGCGGTTTTTCGCTTTACCGACGGCACGGAAGATGAGCTCAGAAAGGCGGCTGCGAAAGATGCAACGCCGCCCAGCGGCGACGCCGCCGGGTTGTTGAAGGAAATCCAGCAGGACCTCAGGAAAAGACTCAAGGAGAATCTTGACGTCCGGCTGCTGCAGGACGTCGTAAGTTCGCAGCCCGGCGGAAAATTCGTCGCCTTCATCAAAGGCAAGAAATACAGCGGGAAACTCATCTATGACATAGACCCGCAAGGGGTCGTTTCCTACGCTCCCGATCCTCCGCCGATATTCCGGGCCGGGCCGCGCATCCGCGAACGCTTCAGCCTGGCGCCGGAAGAGGTCGCGCTGATTGCCTGGGACTACGACCATTACGGGGTCTGGACCGCATTCCATTTCTCCAGGGAATATGAGGCAGGGACGGCAAACAGCAACGAGCAGAACCTGCCGATCAAGGTTGAACACCAGAAGCTGGACACGCAAATAGAGAAGAACGGAAAGCTCGATGCCCAGGCAGAAACTACAGTTACCGCTTTGCGGGACGGTGTGCGCGTTCTGGCCCTGGATCTCTTCCCCACTCTGCGCGCGGAATGGGTCGCTGGGGAGGACGGGCAGCCGCTCTCGTTCATTCAGGAACCGACGGAGGAGGATTCGGACTTTGCCGTACTGCTGCCGCGAGAGCTGAAGAAGGGAGAGAGCTATACCATCATCACCAAATACGGCGGTAAGAACGCTGTCACGGATGAAAGCAACGGAAACTTCTATCCCATAGCCCGCGACAACTGGTATCCCGGCCTGGGCATGGGCGGCTACGCCACGTACGAAATGACTTTTCGCGTTCCTCACGGGATGAAGCTGGCGGCCACAGGCAAGTTAGGTAAAACCCTGGATGAGGGCAAGGAAAGCGTTACGGAGTGGGCCTCCTACGCGCCGCAGGCGGTTGCCGGTTTCAACATCGGCGACTTTAAACGGCAGGAAGGCCGCGACCTGAGCAATCGCTATGACGTGGAGACCGACGTAAACGCGGAGTCTCCCAGCGTCATAGAATCTCTGCGCGGCAGCCCCTACCGGGGCGTCATGGGAACCATGAGCACCGTATCCATGTCCAAGAAAGCGATGGCCGAGGCCCAGATCGCGTTGGATATGTACACCGATTATTTCGGCGACGAACCCTACAAGCGGCTGGCTATGACCCAGCAGACGGCCATGGGTTACGGACAGTCCTGGCCGGGACTGGTGTTCCTGCCCATCAGCTATTTTTTGGACTCCACCACGCGCCACTTCATGGGTTTTGGCA
>Ga0210407_10001958_pt1 | contig 18318 bp, 17 predicted proteins | sample IncBWC27MmetaG_FD_150860 | JGI IMG/M metagenome (GOLD analysis project Ga0210407, IMG submission 150860) | Forest soil microbial communities from Barre Woods Harvard Forest LTER site, Petersham, Massachusetts, United States - Inc-BW-C-27-M | ecosystem: Environmental > Terrestrial > Soil >...
TCCATCTTCTTCCGGAGCAGCCGGACGAAAGCCTCGACGGTATTTTCACCAACGTCACGGCGATGGCCCCACAGAGCGTCCAAGATCGCGCAGCGCGACAAAACGCGGCCGGGATTCCTCACCAGCAGCTCGAGCAGCCGGAATTCGGTGAGGGACAAATAAATCTCCTGCCCCCTGCGGAAAGCCCGGTAGGTGTTCACGTCAAGGACGAGATCTTCGAATTCCAGGACATTCTTCGGCCTGGCGGCGGTGCGCCGCTGCAAGGCGCGGATGCGCGCGAGCAATTCCACGAACGAAAACGGTTTCGTAAGGTAGTCGTCAGCCCCGGAGTCCAGCCCGGTGACGATATCGGGTAGCGCGTCACGCGCGGTAAGCATGAGCACAGGAATAGTGTCGCCGCGAAGGCGCAGCTGTCGCGCGACCTGCAACCCATTCATTCCGGGAAGCATTACATCCAGAAGAATCAGGTCGAAGGTGGTGTCGCCGGTCTTTCGGAGAGCCGCACGGCCGTCCGCGGCTCGAGCGACGCAGTAGGATTCCTCCCGCAGCCCATGCACCAGAACATCCGCCATGAGCTCATCGTCTTCCACGACCAAAATATTCATGGGCAGTTCTCATGGGAATTCTAGGCGCAGTTTTATGAACGCCCGGTGAACCTTTCGTTACAACTGGGTAAGGGTTCTTGCACAACGAAATGAGATACGCACCGTTCGTCAACGTGAAGATGCCGTTGACGCAGTCAGCGGATCTCGTGGAGTATTCGCCCGCTAGCGCGGCCTCCACGTTGTCCAGCTAGCCCTCGCATAACCCATCCGTATCCCGTTTCGATGGCCGCAGTGACGGATGGGGAAGTAAAATGTCGTAGATGTCGAGGTAAGCTGTTTCCAATCGACGCACACCGGCCTCGCACGGAAAATCGTGGCGCGACGAACCAACGTCGTTCGGTCCTTTCCCGAGTTTTTTTTCGTGGTTCGTCGTGGTTCGAAGAACCGTGATTTATTCGTGGCGCAGCGCCACGATGGGATCGACTCGCGAGGCGCGCAGCGCAGGGATCGCACATGCAGCCAGCGCGATACCCACAAGCACTACACCGACACCAGTGAAGGTCAAGGGGTCGCGCACGGGCATACCGAACACCAAGCTTGACACCGAGCGGCCGAGCGCCAAGCCTCCCAGCAGCCCGGCTGCAATCCCGATCAGTGCCACCTTCATCCCTTCACCGACAACGAGGCGCAACACGTGGCGCGGCGTGGCGCCCAGGGCCATCCGAACCCCAATCTCCCCCGTCCTCTGGCTTACGGAATAGGCGATCACGCCGTAGATGCCGATGGAGGCAATCACCAACGCGATGGATGCAAAGATGGTGAGCAGCATGGTATTGAGCCGCGGCTGTGAGGCGCTGCTAGACAGCCACTGCTCCAGGGTGCGCACGTTGGCGAGCGCCAGCTCGGCATCGAGCTCGTGCACCTTCTGCCGAATCGCAGGCAGCAAAGCCTCCGGCGAAGCATCGGTGCGCACGACGATATCCATGAGCGGCCAAACGCGCGCGGCCATCGGGTAATAGAGTGCCGGGGACTCCTGGGTCAAAGCGGTGCTGCGTACATCCCCGACGACGCCAACTATGCTGAACGCGGTCGTGGGGTTGGCGGAGCGACGAAGCGTATGGCCGATGGGGTCGGCGTCGCCCCAGAATCTCTTGGCGGTGGCCTGGCTAATAATCATGACCGGCGGCGCCGTGGGTCCGTCCGCGTCGGTGAAGTCGCGGCCCTGGAGCAGCGGTATGCCCATGCTCTTGAAGTAGCCAGGACTCACAATGCGCCAATCGATGGGCACAGCCGCATCGTGCGGCAGGATGGATTGGTCGGTGGTGATCATGGGGTGCGTGGTGTAATTGCCGGCGCCAAAGGGAATGCCGCTGGAGACAGACGCTCCGCGCGCGCCCGGGATCGTTTGCAAGGAATCCAGCACGGCGCGATAGAGCTGGGGTGCCTTACCGTCGAGGGGATACTTTGCGGTTGGCGGCGCAAGCTGGAAGCTAATCACGCCATGGGGAATGAAACCGAGTCGCACGCGCTCTAGGTTCGCCAAGCTCTGAATGAACAAGCCTGCCCCGATCAAGAGAACGGTCGCCAGCGCGAGTTCAACGGCGGCCAGGGTATTGCGGAGCCCGGGAGACATTGGAGCGGCCGAACCACGTCCACCGCTCTTGAGGACGACATTGAGATCGGCCTTCGCCGTTCGCCATGCGGGCGCGATTCCAAAAAGCAAGCCACTCCCGATGGTCGCCGCGAGGGCCAACCAAAACACCGTAGCATCGATTTCGATGGCGGGTACGGGCAAGGTGTTCGGGGGCAATGCGTGATTGATCGTGCCCACGGCCCAGACTGCTGCGAGCAGGCCGGCCAGGCCACCAGCGAAGGAAAGCACCACGCTCTCGATCAGGAGTTGGCGCACAAGCTGACTGCGGCTCGCGCCGATGGCGGTGCGCACGGCCATTTCGCTCTGCCGCGTGGCTGCTCGGGCGAGCAGCAGATTGGCGATGTTGGCGCAGGCGATCAGCAGCACAAAGCCTACGGCCCACAGAAGCACCAGGAGTCCAGTCCTCAGCTCCGGACTGACGAAAGTGTCAAAAATGGTGATGAGGCGAATGCCCCAATCACGGATTTCCGGATATTGCTGTCCTAAGTGCAGAGAGATTTTGTTCATCTCGGCCTGAGCCTGGCCGATCGAGATGCCCGGTTTGAGACGCCCGACCGTGAAAATCACGTGATTGAGGCGGATTTCTTTTGCGGGGTCAATCACGAGCGGGGTGTAAACGTCTCCTCCAGAGATCAGGTTCAGCGCGGCGGGGGCCACGCCGACCACGGTAGTCGGCGCACTGTTGAGAGTGATGGTGCGGCCGATGAGCGTCGGGTCTCGGCCGAAGCGCCGTTTCCAGAGGCCTTCGCCGATCATGGCGACGGCGTCAGCACCGGGCTTCTCTTCTTGATCGGTGAAATCACGACCGACTATCGGAGGGATCCCCAGCACGCGGGTCAGCGCCGGGCTAATGCGATTGCCGGAGAGTTGTTCGGGTTCGCCCACTCCTGTCAGCGTGTAATTATTTGCAGTAATTGCGGCCAATGTTTCAAAGCTCTGTGCTTGCTCCCGCCACGAAAGGAAATTCAACACCGACGAGCCGAAGCTCGGCAGATTCAGCTTGTCATTCTTTTCCGCAACCTGCACGAGCCGGTTGGGATCACGGAACGGGAGGGGCCGCACCATCACCGCGTTCACCACGCTGAAGATGGTGGTGTTGGCGGCGATGGCCAGCGTAACGGTGAGCACGACTACGGCCGTGAATAGAGGTGTCCGACGCATCATGCGAATTGCGTAGGCGATGTCGTTCGATAGCATGGTCAATTCTCCATCAGTGCTGGTCGAGCCCTCCGCGGGTAGAGACTTGGCGAGGTATACCGGCGAACATCAAGTGCCTGGCGATCCTCGGTATTCAACTTCGCGGCCGCTATCCGCATTACTTCGGCCAAGAGATTGATTTCCTTTTTAAACAGTAGCAGCACCAGCCCGCTTCTCGTTAGTCGATAATATCACCGCCTTTTATCGCACCCGCAGCCTTCCGCGACTGCAGAGCGCAATGCCCAAGGATGCCCGCTATTCGCCGGCACGCGTAAAGCCGAACGAGAAATGCAGCAGAGTCTCCATCGTGCGCGCGGCCAGGTTCCATACCGGCTCTGAGCGTTTTGGCCCTGGCTTCTTTCTGGCCAATGGGCTACACCTTTTCCGCACGCCTGTCAGGTAACCAACGCTTGGATAACGAAATACATCCTTTCCCGTCTTATCTGATCTGGGAGCACTCACGTGGAATCCTTTGTCCAAGACCTCCGCTACGCTCTGCGCATTCTGCTGAAGTCACCCGCCTCGAGCGTGATCTCTATCCTGACTCTCGCTTTCGGCATCGGCGCGAACACGGCGATGTTCAGCATCGTGAATGCCTGGCTGCTACGTCCGCTTCCACTCAAGGATCCGCAACGGCTTGTCGGCATCTGGAGAACACGGCGCGACAATCCGCGTCAACCTGCTTTCTTTGATTTCTATCGTGACTACCTCATCTGGAGCGGGGAGAACCGCAGCTTTGAATCCCTGGGAGCCATGTTCGAGCAAAGCTACGCACTCACTGGATCCGGAGAGCCGCGGGAACTTCATGGCTCAGTCGCGACCTGGAACCTATTCCGAACCGTCGGTGCAAAGCCCGAGTTGGGACGCCTGTTCGTCGCACAAGATGCTCAAGGAGAGCCAGCATGCGTAATCAGCCACGCCCTCTGGACAGAGCAATTCCACTCCGCTCATGACCTGGTAGGACAAAGCATCACTCTCAATCGAAAGCTGTACCGGGTGCTCGGCGTGCTCCCTGCGGATTTCTCGCTGCGCACCCTGGACCGGCCATTCGAAACCGCCGTTTGGACGGTCATTACAGCCGACGACAAAAACTATGCCCCAACCTCAGCTGCAGCGATTGCCGTGATCGGCCGTCTCAAGCCTGGTGCCAGCATCGAGCAATCGCAAGTCGAGATGTCGATGCTGCAAGAAAGACTCAACCAGCGCTTCTCCGATGAGCCGGAGGGCTCGGGCGTTCTCGTCGTCAATCTCCAGCAGGACAACACGCGAACCCTGCGCGGTTCCTTGCTGCTCCTGTTCGGAGCCGTGCTGGTGGTGCTCGTCATTGCCTGCGTGAATACCGGCAGTCTGATTCTGGGACGCAATGCACAGCGCGCTCGCGAATTCGCGGTGCGTGTCGCCCTGGGTTCCGGCACCCGGAGATTGTTGCAACAGCTCAGCGCAGAAGTGCTTGTCTTGTTCGTGATCGGCGGCCTAGCAGGGCTTCTGATGGCCTTCGTCCTTGTGCGCATTTTCGTCACCTGGAATCCTTTTACCGTGCTGCCGCCGGGCGGGATCTCCCTGGACCTCGTGGTCCTAGGCGCCACCGCCGCCGTGGTCTGCCTAACTGCTTTGCTCTTCGGATCGCTTCCCGCACTGCGCGCCCTGCGTGTGCGCGAGAACCAGGCCTTAGGTACTGCGAGTGCAACCACCACAGCCGCACGATCACAACTGTCCTCACGTCTGTTCTTTGTTGCCGCCGAGATTTCGCTCTCTGTCATGCTACTGGTAGGCGCCGGTCTTTTGATCTCGACATTTATAAAGATCGATTCAGAGCCACTGGGCTTCGACCCCCACGACGTGTTGGTCACCAGCGTTGCCATTCCCTATTCGGACTATTCCGCGAGCGCAGATCGATCGAGGTTCGGGCAGCAACTATTGGTACGACTGCGGGACATTCCTGCAATTCGCGCCGCCGGCATTGCGCTCACTTGGCCATTCAACGTGAATGGTTTGCCTCCCGTTGAGCTCGAGGGAAGATCGTCTGGACCCCGTGCGGAACTGCCTCAAGCCGCTGCCTTCGACGTGAGCGACGGCTATTTTGACGCCCTCGGAATCCCCTTGCTTCGCGGCCGGGTATTCGATCAGCACGATACCAGCGACTCGGGGCATGTCGCGGTGATCAACGACCAGATGGCCCGCCAGTATTTCGGCAAAGAAGATCCAATCGGCGAGCGCATTCGCCGGCGCGACCTCGACGAAAGAGAGGCAAAGGACCCATGGCTAACTATAGTGGGCATTGTCGGCACCACACGCTCATTGCGCTACAACGCCATCCAGTGGGACCGTTACCCGGCAGTTTACACCTCCCTCTTTCAACCGACGAGAGACAGAAACGTACACAATTCCGGCGCGCTCACTATCTTCATATACTTGCAAGCTGCACGCCCACTCAGCGCGGCGGCGCTGGCGTCAGCCGTTCAGCAGATCGATCCCAACTTGCCGCTCGGTGAGTTCCGCAGCGCCCGCGAGATCGTCAGCAGCCTGCGTTCGCAGCCACGCGTCCGCGCGACGCTGCTAGGTACCTTCGGACTGCTTACGTTACTCCTGGCCGCAATCGGCGTCGGAGGCGTAATGAACCAGATGGTCGAACAACGCCGCCGCGAAATGGGAATCCGCATCGCCCTCGGAGCCCAACACTCCGACATCTACAAGCTGATCCTTACCCGCTCCCTCGTGCTGACGGCGAGCGGCATCGCAGTTGGAATCGTAGGCGCGACGGTGGTCACACATCTATTGAGAGGGTTTGTCTACGGCATTTCAAACTCCGATCCAACAATCTTCGCCGCAGTAATTGCTTTGCTGTGCACAGTTGCGATGCTGGCGGCTTACGTCCCAGCCCACCGCGCCGCGCGAACAGATCCGACGGTGACACTGCGCTGCGAATGAGAGTTTTTGTGGCACAGGGCCCCTTGTCATCGGTAGCCTTTGGAGAGAAAGTTGTTTTGCCTCCAGAGCGGAAAAGAAATTTCAGCTCCACCCAATTGAGCATTGCAGCGTCCAGCAGCATGTACAAGGAGAGTTCTCGATGAAGCTGCCATTTGTTTACTGCATTGCACTCGAGATTGCGCTTGCGCCAACTTCGGTCGCGCAAATCGCCACATCGCAATACGACAACTCCCGCACCGGCGCGACGCTAACGGAGAAGATTCTGACTCCCCAGAACGTCAATGCCGCGCGCTTCGGCAAACTGGGCGCATTCGGGACGGACGGCGTTGTCTACGCGCAGCCGCTATTCATTCCATCCGTCGAGATTCCCAACCAAGGCACGCATGATGTCCTGTTTGTCGCCACCGAGCACGACAGCGTGTATGCCTTCGACGCCAATCGGCCGGGCGCCCCCCCGTTGTGGCGAGTCAATTTTCTTGATCCCAAACGGGACATTACCACCGTTCCCGCGCGCGACGTCGAATGTCCCTTTATCCAGCCAGAGGTTGGCATTACATCCACGCCGGTCATTGACTTGAAGACGGGGACCCTCTATTTGCTGGCCCGCACTATGAGAGATACTGCCTACGGAACCAAACAATACTTCCAGCACTTGCATGCGCTTGCGGTGGCCAGTGGAGCGGAAAAGTTTGGCGGTCCACAGCTCATCATGGCGTCAGTTCAGGGCAAAGGTGCCGGCGCTTCCAACGGACAAGTGGCTTTCGATCCTCTGCGTGAAAACGCGCGGGCGGCGCTGGTTCTCGCCAACAACACCCTCTATCTAACCTGGGCCTCTTCCTGTGACGTGGATCCCTATCATGGCTGGGTCATGGCCTACGATCCGCAGACACTGAAACAGAGAGCGGTATTGAACGTGACACCCGATGGCAGCGAGGGCGGCATCTGGTTGAGCGATGCGGGTCCGGCAGCTGACAGCGCCGGCGACCTGTTCGTGCCGACTGGCAATGGAACGTTCGACGCGGCTTCGGGCGGCCGCGACTATGGCGACACAGTTCTGAAACTGGGACTGCAAGGCTCTTCTTTAGCGATCCGTGACTACTACACGCCGCATGAGCAGGAACGCATCAGCTCAGCCGACGCCGATGTCGGGTCCAGTGGACCGCTGCTTCTACCCGACCAGTCCGGCCCGCATCGTCATCTGTTGCTGCAGCCGACCAAGGATTCCACCATCTACGTGATTGATCGAGATCAGATGGGCAAGTTCCAGCCTGAAAAGGACGCCCTGGTGGGGATGATTCGAACGGCCGGTGGAGGTTACGGCGCCATGGCCTACTGGAATGGCCAGGTCTTCTTCGCCGTCAGCGACGATACGCTTCGCGGCTATTCCGTCAAGAACGGCCAACTGGTCTCGAAGGGGTCCACCAGCACGAAATTTCCGAACCCAGGCGCATCCCCTACAGTCTCAGCTAATGGAAATAAGAATGCTATCGTTTGGGCTATCGCCACCAAGACCTGGAACGGGCCTGACAATACGCCAGCAGTTCTGTACGCGTTTGACGCCGCTAAGCTGGGCGAGCCGCTCTACACGTCGGAACAGAACAGCAAGCGCGATCGCGCCGCGTTGGCGGCGCGCTTCGTCATCCCGATAGTTGCTAATGGACGCGTGTACTTCGGCACGAGAGACGAGGTCGAGGTCTACGGACTATTCCATTGACATCCTCCTCGCCATTAATGGCGAGGATTCCGACGGCGAAACCATGAGATTCGCATGGTCGCTTCGGCGGGTTCCTGCTTCACAGATCAGCCTAACAGCGCCGCATCTCCACAGGCTTCACATTGGGCCATGCCCATCCGCCGAAAGCCGGGCCTCGCGGCCCGGCGGGGAGTCACAGTTCCAAGCTCGGGAAACCGTCCTCCATCAGCCCTCGCACGCTTACTTTCTACTGACTGTAGTAGACTCGATTTCCGTGATGACCGTCCGCAAAATCGTGCACATCGATATGGACGCATTTTATGCGTCAGTTGAGCAGCGGGACGATCCGCAACTGAGCGGCAAACCCGTTGTGGTAGCCTGGCGCGGCAACCGCTCTGTCGTTTGTGCCGCCTCGTATGAGGCGAGACGTTTCGGCGTGCGCTCTGCCATGCCAGCGATTCGCGCCGAACGGCTGTGCCCCAACGCTGTTTTCCTACCTCCTGATTTCCCACGTTACCGGGCCGTCTCCCGTCTCGCGCGCGAAATCTTCAAGCGCCACACCGATCTGGTGGAGCCGCTATCCCTTGATGAGGCGTACCTCGATGTGACGGAGAACAAGACTGGCTTGCCGACCGCTACCAGGGTGGCGCGCGCCATTCGAGAACAGATCCGCGAGGAATTGAATTTGACGGCATCCGCCGGCGTCGCGCCGAACAAATTTCTCGCGAAGATCGCATCTGACTGGCGAAAGCCGGATGGGCTTTTCGTCATCCGGCCAGAAGCGGTAGATTCATTTTTATTGCCACTGTCTGTGGGGCGTTTGCACGGGGTGGGCAAGGTGACGGAAGAAAAGCTGAAAAGCCTTGACGTGCAAACAGTGGCGGATTTGCGAAAGCTGGATTTATCCACACTCGAAGGCAGCTTCGGTCGCCAGGGTCTGCGGCTCTACGAGTTGGCCCGCGGTGTCGACAAAAGCGCAGTTATCCCGGACAGACCGACACAGTCAGTATCGGTCGAGGACACGTTGGAGCACGATATACAGTTGACCGAGACCGAACCGATGATCCGTCGTCTCGCGGAAAAAGCCTGGACCGCTTCGCGCAAGGAAGTGCGTGTCGCACGCACGGTGATCCTCAAACTGAAAACCAGCGAGTTCAAGATTCTCACGCGCAGCCATACGCCCCCCGCACCTCCTTCTTCTTGTGAGGAATTGACCGATATCGCCCTGTCGCTACGGGAGCGTATTGAGCTGAGTCCAAAACAACGCTTTCGCCTCGTTGGCGTCGGGCTTAGCAACTTTCGCGATCCCCATGAGGCATCTGCTGAGCCGGCTCTCTTCGACTAGCCGCAAGGGCTGCTTTTAGGAACAGCGGTCCGCAGCAGCGTCTTTTCGTTTCCAGCCTTTGGCTTCTCGCACGTCTTTTCCAGCCCAGCATAAAAAGGGGACCTGTACCGTCGGACGGTGTTGTCTTCGCGCCATGGCCAGTTCGGCTTTCGCCGCGGTCTGCGATACTTACAAAATGATGGGTCGATGCATCTTCCTAGCTCTGTGCCTCGCGATGGCCTCGGCGGCGCTCGGCCAGAATGTCTGGCCAGCCTCTGCGGAAACGCCCGAACCGCGTCCCATCGCCAGAACAGAGGGGCGCAAGATTCTGGCTGCCATTCCCATGGTAGACGCCGAGTCCGAATCCGAAACGGACTGTTCCCACCTAGTTCACGACGTTTACGAACAAGCCGGGTTTCCATACGACTACGTCAGTTCTCGCGGACTCTACATCGGTAGCACAGATTTCACGCGCGTGCGCGCGCCGCAAGCGGGCGACCTAGTTGTTTGGCGCGGCCATGTCGGCATCGTCATCGATCCCGAAGAACACTCTTTCTTCAGCTCCGTGCGTTCCGGTCCCGACACGCAGTTTTATGACTCGCCCTACTGGCGGTCGCGTGGTATCGCTCGTTTCTTCCGCTATGTGACCGGGCAGCCGCTCCGTTCTGGCCGAACGCTCGAAGCTACGCGTCGCGCGGACCAGCAACCTCTTCAGGCCGACAGCCGCATTTCGGAGAATCGACCACCTTCCAAACTGCCAAAGCCGGCACCTGCGCCTGCGTCGAACTCTGCCTCCGGAGCTGAAACCTCCAGTTCAGCAATAGTCGAAACTCCTCGAGAGATCGTTCTGCAAGTGGCCCGAAAAAATCCTTCGCCAGACGAAGTCGTAGCCGCATTTGTCGAAATGAATCAGGATTCCGGCGAATCCCTCCGCACGCGCAGTCTGAACGGTCTCGGCAAACCCATAATCGTTTACCGTGAGGTACGCGTCTCTGCAATGCAAATCAAGGGCAAGCGCGGAACCGCGCTCGTTCGGATCGAATCGTTAGGTGCTCCTCCGAATACGCAAACGGGCTCACAGCTTCGCTGGAAAGAACAGTCTCTGGAATTCGCGAAGACGAAAAGAGGCTGGGTGATGAGTCCCATCCAGGAAGCTGCTTACGTCAAGCGTGAAGTTGCTTTGCAAGTCTTGTCGGCCCGGCTCGCAGAGCTCGCGCAAAACACGGACACCACTCACGAACAGGAACGCGAGCAGAAACAAATCATTCGCTTCCTGAATTTGCTGGTTACCGACGATTCCAACGCCGCTTCAGCGCAGAGTAATTAAGCGAAAGGCGAAGAATTCGAGGTTCACAGAACCGGAGATCACGGTGAAGGGACCCGCTGAGCGTAAGATCCCAACGGCCGCGTCGAATCCCAGGACCTCGTACGTCGTCCGTCCGCCATCAGAAAGAGCGCGTGATGCGGCTATGGATCCGTTAGGACGTCAGCTTTTTCCATAGTTGTTCGGATGGGACGGGCCTTAAGTCGCGCCGACTCTTGGCCCGCATTTTCGAAAGAATATTCGAGAGATGAAACTTTACGGTGCTCACGCGGATTTGCAAAAGCTCGGCAATCTCTCTGTTTGAGAGACGAATGCGCACCAGTTCCAGAATCTCATTTTCCCGGGGGGTGGTTGTCTGACAGTCCCGAGCGTCTTTCCGAAGCACGGAGGCTGCCTCACGCAGGAATTCCAGAAATGCGTCGTGTGGAACCCAGAACTCATTCGCGGCAACAAGAAAAATCGCCCGAGCCAACGCCCGGGACACGTCACTGTGCGGTACGTACCCATGGGCGCCCATAGCGAGCAGTTGCACGATTCCTTCATTGGATTTCTCGTGGTCCAATATCACGAATCTCGGGTCCGAGCTGCGAGGTCGCAGGTGCCGAATACACTCGCCGAGCGGTACTTCGAGACCGCATTGGTCGACGACGAAAACGGTGTTCCCCCGCTGGAGTGGCGAACTGAGCATGAATTGCTCAAGGGTTAGCGCGCGGATGAGGCGCTCTCTCCGTAGAACTTGGCAAAGATATGCCTCCGCGAGACAGTTCTGCGCTATAACGCAAACCTGGACGGCAACCCGTGGGAAAATCTCATCCATTTTGGCCTCCGACAACAACACCAGCGTCAAGAAGCTCAACGCTCAGAATAACGAGTGTAGAAAGCGACCTGTACACCTCCTGCGGGAACGAGAGTATGGCCCTTGGGACGGCGGATTGTCAACTTGCTTCGGATGGCGAGGATGGCGATGGCCAGGATGGCCCCGCCTTTAGGTCTAGTCTAGCCCCGTCTTTCAGTGGGGTTCGATCCTCGGCTGAACAGCGGTTGTGTGCCCTTGCCCATGTCAGTAATTTAGGAATCTGTCTTTTCCATGCGTGGCCAGGTACACTTGGGGCACCGATCAGCGCCATTTTGGACATGCTGGCGATGTGAGCCTCGCTGCAACAGGCGGACCGTTTGTTCGAGGAGTTCAATTGGGAGATCCAAGCGTCTTGGAAGTGTCCGAGGAACCGTCGGGAGGGAGCGAAAACGTGACCCCTGCACGCACTGGACGATCCGATGCGATCAGTTTTCCACGGCACCCGAATCGAGTACTTGAAATGAAACTGCAATTGGAGCGAGCGACGGATGCGCTCGCAGAGCTATATGAACTCCTAGAGAAGTATGCTCCAACCTGGTACACACAGAGCCACCACGAAAAAGCCGAGTCTGCCTTGCGGCTGGTGAAAAAGGCTTGAAGAACCAGCAGACAACTGCACTCGGCGTGTTCTCTTTCACTTCTTTCGGCAGCCTGCGCCACCGGCACCCGGTTTCGGGGTCCGTATTTTGACCTCCACGCTGGGCTGTCCCCCGCCATTTTAGCCCCGCTCCTCGCCATGAAACGAGAACCTCAGAATCCCGCCGGCATCTAGGTTGGTTCGTGGCCGGTCTTCGCGAAGAGGATACGCCTAACAACGCAAAGAGAGCCGCCGAAGAGTCCGGCTCCCCACGCGATTCGTTGATTGCCCTAACCTTAGTTAGTGCTTCACCGCTACCTTTGCGTACTTGTCGAATTGCGCTTTAGAAGCACTCCAATCCGGTACGGCGGGTTGCGATTTCGCAACTTGCCGGCCGCCCAAACTGTGGGGAGTCCTGCACGATACGCCTGCGGCTGGCGTGCTGTTCGGCTGCGTTAGGTCGCTGACCATCGTAGAGCTCGAGTCGCACGTGATAACCCCGCCTTGTGCATTCCCCGCAAAACTGACACCTTGGAAGTCCACACTGGAGTTGACCAGAGCGAGTATTCCTGGTCCGTTGTTCTGAGTCACCTGGCCGCCTCGAAGGAAAGCCTCCGAGTTCCCGTCCATGCGAATGCCGGCGCTCCGCGGATCCGTAACCGTCCCATTCCTCAGAACTTGGTTCGTGCCGTGGAAGAAAACCTGGCTGTTGGCGTATATATCGACGCCGGCGCTCGTGTGGTCTGTGATTTGCGCACCCAAGGGCCCGCTGATGTCATAGAAGGTGACTTGGCTGCCGAGGCCGGCTGAAACTCCGACCGGCCCGTTGCCTTGAATCAGGTTTGGCTGGCCGATGCTCCAGAAGGAGATCTCCGAGTTCTCTTGGAGAAAGGCTCCGCCTGCTTGGTTGCCAGCGACGGTATTTGGGCCAAACAAGCCACCAACCTGCGCCCTCGCCCCGCCAACGAGTTCGATTCCGAATCCCGGATTCGTTCCCGGTCCGGAAACATTGCTCGTTATGTTCGTCGCGCCAAGGGTTTCAAACAAGCTGCTTCCGGATTCCCAAACGCCGGGTCCAGTATTGTTGCTGATGTCGACGGGTCCGGCCCAGGCAACTAGCCCGACCTGCGACTGGCCGTCGATGTTCATGCCCCCACCAGCGTTGTGGCTAAACGCACCGCTGGCTCCGATGATCACATTGGACATTCCATTTACGCGCAAGCCAAGTCCGGCATTTCCGTTGCTCGAGCAAACGTTCAGCGAGATACCTCTGCTATTGGAAACCGAAATACCGTCTCCTGCTGTGTTGGTCACGTTGAGCCCGTAGAGAAACACATTTTGTGAATTGTTGATGGTGATCGAGCCGTTGATGGCTGCCGTCTGTCCATAATACGCGCCCAGATTCAGCGCATTCTGGCCGTACAGTGAGACATTTTCGGTGCATGGCCCGGTTATCAGAATGAAAGAACCGGGCGTTGCATTGGGCAGTGCTGCGTTGATGCTCGGGTAGGCAAACAGATTTGCTCCCGTGCAGTCGACGATCAGGAACTGCTGCGCTTGCACGCCGGTCGGGCAGAACAAAGGCAGTAAAATTAAAGGGATGATCGAAACTAAACCTTTGGCCGTCAGCTTCTTGAATGCTTTCATGGTCGCTCCTTTGAGCTGCGGTGCGGTCCTACGGGTTTGGAACTCCGACTCGGGATAACTCTTATTTCGCGAAAGATTTACCGTTGCCAGCAGCTGCAGCCACCGTAGGCCGGGCTGCGGTTCAGCGCAAGCGACATGGCGCGACAGTCACAAATACCAGCAGGTTGTCGCGTTTTGTCGTGAGCGCCCTGAAGGCCATGAAGCCCGATAACTCAGAAACAGTTGTTTGATTTCGTTCGTGGTGGCAACCGTGATGGAAGCGGAGACCAGATGTTCGCGCTTGCGAACATCGCTAACGAGGACAGGTTCGAAGACCAATCTCAAGGCGAGTCGTGCATTGTCGCGGATGACCTGCCCGTAGTATGGCGGATCACCATAGATGAATTCGACCGCGAAGCCGAGCTTGTTTGTATAGAAATCCCAGGAACTCTTGATGTTGGCAACGAAGAGTTGTGCCCAGAGCTGAGAATGGGACGTGACGTCGGTCTGGGTTCATCGGTCATGGCATCTGCTCCTGATTTGAGCACCTGCCCCCGTGGCCCAGGAGCTTGTCGCACGGCAAATGGGGTATGCACGTCCCCAAGGTGACGAAATGGGGGTAACGCGACCCTGATTTGGGCCGCGACGGGATAGTACCGTTCGCGATGCCACCGCAGCTACAGTTTGGCTTGCTTTTTGAGGTTTTCGATATTCGGCAAAGGCGCAGCGGTGTTTACCAAGCTGGCCGTAAAGCCCCGGCACTTCAGGCCGGGGAGCCGGGGATATAAGCCTTGCCTTTCTTGTGGTTTAGTCATGTATGCTCCGCGTCCTAAAACCAAGGACCTAGGGCCGGACGTGGCCCAATGTGAAGCCTGTGGAGATGCGGCGCTGTTAGGCTGATCTGTGAAGCAGGAACCCGCCGAAGCGACCATGCGAATTTCATGGTTTCGCCGTCGGAATCCTCACCATTAATCGCGAGGAGGATGTCAACTACCGTAGGTGGGCAAAAGTTCAACGGCCCCGCAGTAACTGCGGGGCCGCCGGTAGTCTGTCTGGGATTGGCTGAAGGCGCGAAGGCCTTTTGCGAATCCGAACTTCGCCAGGACTTAATAGCTCACGCCTTAAGCCTCAGCCACCTCACGTTTGTCACTACAGTCAGAATTCTTCATGTTTTATGGATCGCCCTCCTTTCCCGTGTACGCCTATACTAATTCCAAGTAGCAGCAAATTCAATATAGAACTGCGGACTGCTCACCAACGGCAGCGGGGTGTCCTCCACCAGCACGCCAAAGGCGTGAGCGATCGCGTACGCCACCGTACTAGTCGTTGAGGTGCAACGTCACCTTTGCGTTCTCCAGCACTTTGATCCACCTAGGGTCGAGCGAGGCGGCGTATTCGTCGTGCCAGTTCCACCACTTGTACGGCGGAGTCTGAGGGTAGCCCTCCGGCGAGTCCTCCCACTCCTCCTGGCGCCCGAGCGGAGTCACGTCGAGGTAGCTCCAAGTGCTTCCCATCGCCTCGTCGCCGCGGTTGTTGATGAAGTAAGTGCGAAACACACGCTCACCGTCGCGGAAGAACACGTTCGTGCCGTGCCACTGGTCTACGCCGAAGTCGGTGTCGAAACCGTCGGTTATGGTGTACCACGGCATCTCCCAGCCCATCCTTGCCTTCACGCGCGCGATGTCCGTCTGTGGCGCGCGCGAGACGAACGCTAGGGTGGTGTCGCGGGCGTTCAGATGGGCGACGTGGGCGACCTGGTCGGCCCCCATGGAGCAGCCGCGGCAGGCATGCTCGGGCCAGCCGAACACGCCAGGCTCGAAGAAGGCGCGGTAGACGATCAGCTGACGGCGGCCGTCGAACAAGTCGAGCAGGCTCGACTTGCCCTCGGGCCCGTCGAACTCGTACTCCTTCTCCACGGCCAGCCACGGCATCCGCCGACGCTCAGCGGCCAGCGCGTCACGGGCGCGGGTCAACTCCTTCTCCTTCACGAGCAGCCGCTCGCGTGCAGCCTCCCACTCCTGCGTCGACACGATTGGTGGTGCGTTCATTGCGAGATGACCTTTCCGCTGTTCAACGTCTCTCTCCTTGCTTGTTGCCATCTTATTTCTCCCTTGTTTTTTGAAACAGATCGAATCCCATTCGCCTTGAAGAATTTCCTGAACTTCCCAATGCACACCGCCAGTATTCCCCCCGTCGATCCCGCTCCCGCCGCCATTGCGGCCGCGCTTGCGACACATGCTGGACACAAAGTCCCCTCCTCTATTCCTCAAATCCGATTCGTACCTCAGTGTGGCGGCGCCGCTTCCGCCCGCTGCCGCATTCGCTCGTGCGTGTATGCCCAGCCGCTCTTTGCGTTTCTGTATTCCTCCAGCACCAGTCCAAACGACTGGTGTCGAAACGTGATCAACGTCACCCCGCCCGATTCCTTCATCCGATACTGAAGATTCGTCATCACCGGGTTGGACATGAACAGTGGCCCGCAAATTTCCAGTAGCGTCGGCCTCTTGATCGCTTGCACCGTTCCCCAGTAGTGACCGTTGTTGTCTCCCAAGTCGCGATACCACCTGCCGCCCGGCCAGGCTTCTAACTTCATCGGCATTGGCCGGTCCACGCCAGTCTCGTTGTACGGTCCAAGCTGGTCCAGCAACGCGGCAAACGTCACCTCGATCGACGCGCGCACTTCAATCTCCTCCACGATATGGATCGTTGTCGCTTCCAGCGATAGTGCGGGTGAACTCACGATTTCCTCCTCGTTTGAAATTTCACAAGACTATTTTTTCGGCGCATTGTTGGCCTCGGCCCGTTCCTTGATTCGCAGCACTTGGTGTTTCCACAGCCGCTCGAATGTGCTCGTCCATTCGTGCAACGGCCGGATTGCCGTGGCATTCACCTTATAAAGCATCTGCCGACCCTCTCTCCGCGCCTCCACCAGACCAACATCCTTCAAGACCTTCAGGTGCTTCGAAACGGACGGCTGCTCCCATCTCCATTGCTTCCACAATCTCGTTTACCGACTTCTCCTGCATCACCAGATAGTCCAGGATGTCCCGCCGCCGAGGTTCCGCCACTGCATTGAACGCGTCCGATGTTGTCGCCGCCCTGGCCATGCCTTAAATCTATTCCTATATAGGAATATGTCAAGCCTTGTTCTACGTGCCAATCTTTCGCCACTCTTTTTCTGCTGCTGCGTTTCCCTACTGGATTGCCCTCGATGACGCCTTTACCTTTTGTCTAGTGCCCGACTAGTCGATCTCGGAAACTGATCCACGGCTCCCTTATCAAGCGCAACCGGCGTTGTGGCGCAGATGAACGGCAGAACTTAACTCGCCAAATTCTGTCAGGATCGTCATCATCTGCCCAAGAGCAAGACCGGCAAGCTAGGCAGCCCTGCCGTGGGAGGCCTCTCCTTTCTTGCATCTCTCAACAGCGAGCAAGATTCTTCCCCGAGTGACCAGATCCCGAAGAGCCTTGGGCATGTTCACTCCGCTATTCCTTTGTGATTTCGTGGAGAAACTCATAGCAGGCGTCGATCCCGTTCTTGTCGTCGATATCGACGATCTGGGCCTTTTCGTCTAGCGCAAGTGTGATGGCTTCGGCTTCGCCTTTGCCCAGGCTGAAATCTGCCTGTAATTTCGCAACGAGCCGACGATTTCCGAGCGTGAAGACTTCGATTCTTGATTCGTCCAGCGCCTTCTGAATGATTATTGCCTCCAACGCTTTCTTGGGAACCGCAGCATTCCCTCTCAACCCCACCGGAAATGGCTACTGGTACGTTGACACTGGTCGGAAATACGTCAAGAAGATCGGCCTTGGCGATCCGGATCAGCGTAGATGCGTCGAAGACACCGAACTTCCGACGCGGGCCATGAAGATAAGAAATTGCTTGACATCTGGATTAGTGTTATAGTTAGCTATAACACTAGGACGGGGGTTCGTTGAAGCTGCTTGATCGCAACTGACTGAGCCAGCGAATAACCCCGACCCGAGACCAGGAGAAATGAGTTTCTTAAAGGAGAATGAAACATGAAATCCCTTCGTTTTGTATTGTCCGTTGTTCTGATGTCGCTCGCCACCGTGGCCTTCGCGCAATCCGACGCGCACAAGATGGCTGAACTCAAGGCTCCCGCACCGAAGTCCGAGGCGCAGACTTCCTTCGACGCAATGAAAACCCTCGCGGGGGATTGGGAAGGCCCCGTGAAGACCGACATGCCGGTAGAAGCGAAAGTGGATATTAAGCCGCTGCACGTCTCGATGCGTGTGACTTCGCGGGGAAACGTCCTCGTGCACGAGTTCCAGGAGGCAGGAACGCCGCTGGACCCCGCAAAATACGACCATCCAGTCACGATGATGTACGTTGACGCCGACCGGCTTACGCTGGTCCACTATTGCGACGCCGGGAACCGGCCGCGCATGACCGGCAAAATATCGCCGGACGGAAAGACTCTGGAATTCGATTTTGCCGATCTTTCCGGCAGCAATGAGTACGGACACATGTACCACTCGGTGTTCACCATCATCGACGCCAACCATCACACCGAGGACTGGACCTACATGCTGCCGGGGGACAAGCCGGTGCACGCGCACTTCGACCTGC
>Ga0210407_10001959_pt1 | contig 18316 bp, 14 predicted proteins | sample IncBWC27MmetaG_FD_150860 | JGI IMG/M metagenome (GOLD analysis project Ga0210407, IMG submission 150860) | Forest soil microbial communities from Barre Woods Harvard Forest LTER site, Petersham, Massachusetts, United States - Inc-BW-C-27-M | ecosystem: Environmental > Terrestrial > Soil >...
CTTCGCTGGCTGGCTCGTTGTTCCTGGGCGGCGTAGGCGATCCGGCTTCCGCTGATATCCCGCGTACGTTCCAATTGTCGTTCCGCGTACGCTTCTAGTTGTTACACCTTTAACCAGTAAGGCGGGTCTCCGGACCCGCCTTTTTATTTTGAGCCACTGAGCAAGTGGTTGGTAAGATTAGCGCTGACGGCACCAAGGTTTCTCGGACGACGAGCCTTGGGAAACCATAACCGTATATTAACCTCGAGGATAAAATCTCTGGAGGCAACTTACACTTGCGGTTCTGATACCAATACCATGAATCCCCAATGTCTTCAGATGCTCCACGCTAACGTTGACGAGCACTCAAGATGATGCTCAACGGAAAACCATGACTCGCCCAAGGCTCCTGTTGGCGTTGGTCATCGCGATTGCCATCGCCGCAATCGCCGGCCCTTTTGTTGTGCGATTGTCTATTCAGCACTTCGAGAAGGAGATGATAGAGCACAAAGCCGCCCGGAAGACTACCGGTGTCATCGTTGCCAAGAAACACGTGCAATTCAAACCTGATCAGACCTCTTATCAAGACGATGAAGGCCGAGCAATCCCGGTGGATACTTGGAGGAGCAAGAGCGGAGAATTTCGCGTTTATTACAAGATAGATAACTTCGATCAGGTACCTGGCACCAACCCGGCGGCTCTTGCCGCCGTTGAAAAGAAGAGAGCCACCAAGTTCGGCCCTCGCTTTCATATCCTCGAGCAGCGCGCTTATGACGAAGCCACCGTCGGGCAGGCGGTGAATGTTACTTATCGTTGGGCTGACGATTCCAAGATCGAAGTCATATCTGTGGAGCTGGAATCTCCTTGACCGAAATAGTCACACTGCCTTTGAGAGAAATAATGGCCAGTGGACTAGTTTTTCGCTATTCCCGCTTCGCAGAAGAAGCACTCTTTATTATTTTGAAACGGTAAGCGCCGCGTGATCTTCAGGCGTATCAGCCAGCAGGCTCGTGACGGTCCTCCGCCACACCAGCACGAGCACGCTGCCGATCAGGATCAGCGCCAAACACAGTCCCACCCACATGCCCACGGCGCCCAGTTTCAGCGCGAAGCAGAGCAGTGCGCCGAGCGGCAGGCCGATCGCCCAGTAGCCAATCAGATTGGCGAGCATGGGAATGCGCGTGTTCCCTGCTCCGCGCAGAGCGCCGGTGGCCACCACCTGAAATCCGTCGAACAACTGGAAAACGGCGGCGACAAGAAGCAGCGTTACTCCCGCGTGAATCACGGTTTCGTTGGGCGTGTACACGCGCGCGATGTACGCGGGGAATGCTACAAGGACCGCGGCGGCGCAGGACATGAACGCCGCGCCTAAGAGCAAGGCCATCCAGCCGGCGCGGCGGGCGCCGTGAATGTCACCTGCTCCCACGGCGTGTCCCACGCGGACCGCGGCGGCTGAGCCGATTCCCAGCGGGACCATATACGTGAAGCTGGCGACGTTCAATGCAATCTGGTGCGCTGCCAGCGTGACCGCGCCGAGCCGGGCGATCAGGAACGTGGCAAAGGCAAAAGCCCCGATCTCCAGTAAGAGTTGGGAAGCGGCCGGTAGTCCCAGGCGCAAAAGCTCTCGGATGAGCGGCAGTTCGATCCGCCGGCTGGCCCGCCATAATCCGCTGTTGCGTTTTCGGTCGTAATAGACCGCGGCGGCTGCCAGCACCAGTGTCATGTACGTTCGAGAGGCAAATGTTGCCCACGCGCTGCCCGGCACTCCCATGCGAGGCAGGCCGAGATGGCCGTAAATCAGCGCCCAGTTCCCCAGCACGTTCACCAGGTTGGCGGACACCAGCGCAAAGACCACCGGCTTCACGATGCCCATTCCCTGCAGGTAGCGGCGCAGGCCAAAATACAGGACCAGCGGCAATGTGCTCCATACCAGGGCCTTCAAAAAGGGGATGGTCTGGGCCACCAGCGTGGGCGCCAGCCCGAAGTTGCGGATGAGCGGCAGCAAAGCCAGGAGCGACGCCATCAGCACGGGCGAAATGGCAAAAGCAAAATAGAGGGCGTTCCACAGCGCGCGATGGCATTGCTCCAGTTTCTTGGCGCCGTAGGCCTGGGACACCAGCGTGTCCAGACCCAGCAGGACGCCGCTGCCGAAAATCCCCACAGTATAAAAGAGAGTGGAGCCCAGACTGGCCGCGCCGATGGCCGTGGCGCTGTCCGGAAGACGGCCGACCATGACCGTGTCGGTAAAACCCATGGCCAGCCAGCCCAGTTCGGTAAGAGCCAGCGGAGCGGCCAGACGCAGCATGGGCCGGAATTCCTGGCGGATATCTTCTGCATGAAGCACGTATTTGATTTAATCACAGGCGCAGGGGCCGCAAGCAAAAGCCTCTACCGCAACGTCACCAAAACAAATTGACCGTAGAGGATGCAGAAGGCGCAACAGAAAAAGGGCCCGGCGGGCGGGACAGAGATTTCTTTAGATTTCTTGAAACGTTTCAGGCCCCGGCGCCACTACTCACTGGAGAATTTGCAGAGGTCCACGGGGATGAGCTGGCTCCTTCTCTCCGGCAACCCTGCGTTCTGTCTCTCCCATGGCGGAGTGACTTCTTCGCGGCCGCACGCGGCCGCGAAGAACCTGAATGCGTGCGTTACCGGATATATCGGCGGTCCTTTCGGCGACTTAAATTCCAAAATAGCCCTAGGCGCTCATTTCCCGCCCGCAGTCCCTCACTGGAACCGCGCTTTAGACCTTCTCGCTCTTGGTTGCCGGACGGTGCGCCACACCTTTGGCCATGGCGCGCTGCAAACTCACCTTCAACGCCTCTTTGGTGTCCGCATATTCTCTCTCTGAAATCGTGCCCCGTACCCGGTCCTTCTCCAGATGAAACAACTCTTCTTTCAGGGCTTCCAGCAAGGGCTGACGGCCTGTGGAGGCCTCCGCTGTCCCGCCTCGTTTTCGCCAAAAGCGCCACAGAACAAGCCCGCCGGCCACCGCGATGACTGCAATTCCCAGAAGCGTAAACCAAAACGTTCTGGCGGAAAGGTCCGGGGCCGCGTTCGGCGGGGCCGCCGGCCGGGACACCGGAGGATTTGTGGCGGCAGCTGGAGCAGAACGACGGGCCGGGGGCGAATTTCGGGCTTCCGCGGTAATTGGCGGGAGCGCACCGCCGCCTGAGATTTCAAAGGCCGGCACCTCGCCCGCCGACGGTTGCGCGACGGCGGCCTCAATTACCAGGCCGTTGGGCCCGTCGTTGGCGGTAAATGTACCGTTGCGCAATGGCTTGAATGACATGGACTGTGGGTGCAACACGGCGAATCTGTCGATCGGGCACGCCAGCTTCAGCCGCAACGCGGTCTGGCCTGCGTAGGGCAGGTGGTACGCAAACTTGAAAAGCGTCTCGCCCGGCCGGATGGGGAAATCAATGTTGTATCGCCCGGCCTGCGCTTTCTTCGGTTGGACATTGACCCAGATCCCCCCGGGCCCCTTGGCCTGGACAAAATCGAAAACCGCGTTCGGCGGCATAGCAATTTGAAAATTGCGCGGGCCGGCCTGGGTCACCGGCGGAGCGGACGCGTTGGTGATCGAGTACATCTCCGCCATTTTCAACGTCGTCCCCTCCGATTCCACGCGGACGATTCCCATACTTCCTTTCAGTCCCGCGACCCTTGGGACAGCGTCAAACACGATGGCTTGCAATGGGGTGGCGGCTACCACGACCTGATCGTAGTTCACTCCCTGGTGCATGACGCGGACCAGACGCTGGTCGTTTACGTGCGCGGGAGGAAGGTTGAAAGTGAACGCGCCCTGGGCGTCGGTCGTAGTGCGGGCCTCTTCCTGCATGCCCTGCGCAAGCCGCAAAAGGACAACGTCATCGCCGGCCGCGGGCTTGCCGGTGGTCTGGTTGTGGACAACGCCCGAGACAGCGTCCGCCGCATAGCCGGAGACTGCACTAAGAACACACGCAAACATCAGCAGAACAGCTTTGAGGACAGTCATAACGGGTGCGTGATGGCGGCGAGGAACCGGCCAGTAGCGCTTCAGCATAACAATTCGTCGCGCATACCATCATAGTTAATTCCTACTTCTCATATAGCCACTTCCTATGATTCTACGCGACCAGTCTGCACGGGAATCAACTGCGTGCAGATTCTAACAATCGAAAAAACTGGCGAGACACTTTCGTGTCTCGCCAGGAGGGTTGCATTGAATAAGGTTACAGCGAGCGCAGGAAGTTCAGCACGTCCTGTTGCTGGCTGGCTGAGAGGTTGTTGTCGAAGATGGACTCCACCGTGGTGGCTTCGCCGCCGTTGCTCTCGTGGGCTTCGATGGCGCATAACAGGGTCGTGCAACGGCCGTCGTGCAGCAGGAAGATGCGCTGCCCCAGACCCCACAAGGGTGCCGTGCGGAACTGGTCTCCGCCCGCTCCGCCCTGGCCTACGTTGTCCGCCAGGGTGGTGCCCATGTGATGGATCTCGATGTCCGAGAACGCATTCACCCGGTTAAGGCTCAAGGAACCAACGCCCGAGGTGCTAGGCGTGGAACTCGACACCTGGGTGCTGCCAACCGTCGCATTGTGGCAGGTTGCACAGCCGATGGAGATGAACAGTGACCGGCCATTGGCGATTGAAGCGCTCTTATCTACTCCATTGATTATGTTCGAGGTTGGCGGCGGCGCCAGCCCACGCATGAAGTTGGCAAACGCCGAGACGTCATCCAGAACCGCCGCGTTCGTCGTCTGGCCGGGATTGGAGTTGTCTTCCGGATACCCGCCACCGCTCAGGTTCAGGCAGTTCGCCGGAAGCCCGGTGCCGCCGGTGCCGCCATTACCGTCTTCTCCGGGCAACGGACGGTCTTGCTGGAACAGCAGGTTGGAGATGCCCATTTCCACGTTGTAGGCCTCACCGGAGAAAATGTGCAGCGATTTGTTCTGCGCCTTCCAGCCGAAGCGGGTGATAGTGCCGTCATTGCCGTTGTGGTTAAAGTCCCCGCCGATACCGAAATTGTTGTTGAGATTGTGTCCCCGGTTGATCTGCAGGGTTGAATCGTCCAGGTTCTCCACCAGGCCCGCGCCAAACACCGGCGTGGGAATACGGAAGATCAGGTTGTTGGCGTTCGCGGCAGCATTAAAGCTGGGCTGCGGAAGGCTGCAAGAGCCGGCATCACTGCGACCACTAACGGTGAACAGGTCTTCCACGCCACCGTTGGGATTATTGGTGTTGGCCGTACCGTCGGCGTTAAAGAAGAACGGGAAACGGGCTTCCCGGGTTGGGCCATTTTGCGTGATAAAGAACGGCCGGGTGTCGTTGGGGGCCACGCTGCTGCCGGCGAACGCGAATTGCGGATTCACGGCTGGACCCGATCCGCCGATTGCCGGTTGCGAATGGCAGGAAACGCAGCTATTGGAGTTAAACCGTGGTCCCAGTCCGTTGTTGCCGGTGGGACTGTTCTTGACCGACTCCACGTCCTGGAAGCGCTTTTGACCATCAAGGAAAAAAGCATTGAGCCCAGGGTTGTTGCCGTTGTCATTACTGGTCACGGCGGCCAGTGCCGCGCCGGTGCCGCGGTTGCCACCTTGGACCCCGGGATCACTTTGCGCAAAAGCAGTTGCCGCAACCAACAACATGGCGACGGCAAGTACTAAAATGGGAAATTTCCGAAGCGTCATTTTGGGATTCCCTCCTTCAGGGGGATTGTGACTTTTCGATCTGGTCTTTCTCGAACCGAATCAGCCGCCGCGGACCAGGCAAATCGAATCTGTCTGAAAAAAAACACGGCGAAAGGCGAGCACAACACAGCGATCGTGCGTGGGTTCTTCAGTCCCCCCACAGATCGGGAGGATGCGGGGAAGCTCCACCGGATCAAAGCCACGTTCGTCGAGCGTGGTGGGACTGGGTCTACTCTGCACCTGTGTTCGATCCTGCCTGTCGAGCAGACTTTCTGACGTACTCAAGAGGCCGAATAAACAAACCTTTTCTTATGTTTTCGTGAGAGAGCGTTCTTATGTGGCGTGGAGTTTAGAGAACTCCAATAGAGAGAGGAAGGTCAAAGCCGGTATGCGTGACATAGGAGATCCCTATGGATAAATATGCCGTTTTGAGCAGTTGCGGCACGAAAAATCACATGACCCAGCGGACAACCACCGGGCAGGAATAACGTGGACCGGGGCAAAAATTAAGGCGCGAGACATCGCGATGACTCGCACCAGCAATCAACTTTTGCTCCCCAAGTTACCAGCGGGTAATTTGCAGTCCGATCAGAGAGAATGCTCTGCTGATTATTCGGCCACCGAGGCCGCCGTCGGCGTTACCGGGCGTTGCGCGCGGCCAAACATAATGCCGGTTTCCACCTCAACCGCGTGGCCGTCTTTGAAGTACGGCCGGAACCGCCATTGCCGCAGGGCATCGCCAATGGCCTTCGCCTGGTCGGGAAATGCGCTGAGAAAATGAATGTGTTTTACTTTGCCTTCCTTATCAATGATGATCCGGACAGGGACCGCGTTGAACCTGCGCTCGGTCAGGACCGCATCCACGCGCTCAATCACGTTATCGTTTGCGTAATCCTTGACGCACACCGGGGCCGCTCCCCCGCCTGTCCCCGCGGTCGAACCGGCCTCCTCGGGCAGTTTCATTTTGTCCATTTGCAGGACCAGACTTTCCAGCAGTTTGGTGTCACGGCTGGTGGCCACCAGTTCCACCGTGTGACAGCGGATCTGGGTGGCCAGTACGTACCAATGGAGGTCTGCCACGGGAGACCAATAGGCAAAGAAGGTAAAGGAGCGGCCGGCGATTTTGGTCTCCGTGGGCTTCATTTCCACTTTGTAGTCGTCCTGCAGATGGTCCCTGGAGTAATTGACGAGTTCCAGAGCGTTGGCTGCCGGCAGTGGCGTGAAGAACATGTCCTGGGCCGTGACCAGGATAGTTCCGCGCACCGGGCCCTTAAAGGTGTCGGCGGGCTTGAGCTGCGCCAGCACGTAACGGCCGGTATCGGACGGAGGAGGCCCCGAGAACTTCTGGAACCAGTCCGCGGGCAACGGATAGGACAGCCCGAAGTATTGGTTGGTATAGATCTTGTTGGCGATGGTCCCGCCTTCCGGCAGAGGGGTCGTGGAATCGCTCGAGCTCGCCCATGCGCCCTTTACAATGATGACTCCCATTGGCACTTTTTGCTGTTCCGTGGGGTGTGTGTTGGTGGAAAAGTCGCCCCCCTGTGCTCCGGCGCTTTGGCGCCAGGCCACACACGATACCAGCAGGGTGAGAACGATCATGTAACGTAAGAATGCAGAGCGCATACTTCTCCTTTGTGTCTGTACCACCGCGGCGAACCAATCGCGCGCCATTTTATAACATTTCCAGCATCGAAATGACTGGCGAGACACTTTCGTGTCTCGCCAGGAAGGTTGCATTGAATAAGGTTACAGCGAGCGCAGGAAGTTCAGCACGTCCTGTTGCTGGCTGGCTGAGAGATTGTTGTCGAAGATGGACTCCACCGTGGTGGCCTCGCCGCCATTGCTCTCGTGAGCTTCGATGGCACACAGCAGGTTCGTGCAACGGCCATCGTGCAGCAGGAAGATCCGCTGCCCAACGCCCCACAAGGGTGCCGTGCGGAACTGGTCTCCGCCCGCTCCGCCCTGGCCTACGTTGTCCGCCAGGGTGGTGCCCATGTGATGGATCTCGATGTCCGAGAACGCATTCACCTGGTTTAGGCTCAACGAACCAACGCCCGAGGTGCTAGGCGTGGAACTCGACACCTGGGTGCTGCCAACCGTCGCATTGTGGCAGGTCGCACAACCGATGGAGATGAACAGTGACCGGCCATTGGCGATTGAAGCGCTCTTATCTACTCCATTGATTATGTTCGAGGTTGGCGGCGGCGCCAGCCCACGCATGAAGTTAGCAAACGCCGAGACGTCATCCAGAACCGCTGCGTTCGTCGTCTGACCGGGATTGGAGTTGTCTTCCGGATACCCGCCCCCGCTAAGGTTCAGGCAGTTCGCCGGAAGCCCGGTGCCGCCGGTGCCGCCATTGCCGTCTTCCCCAGGCAGCGGACGGTCTTGCTGGAACAACAGGTTGGAAATGCCCATTTCCACGTTGTAGGCCTCACCGGAGAAAATGTGCAGCGATTTGTTCTGCGCCTTCCACCCGAAGCGGGTGATAGTGCCGTCATTGCCGTTGTGGTTAAAGTCCCCGCCGATGCCGAAATTGTTGTTGAGATTGTGGCCCCGGTTGATCTGCAGGGTTGAATCGTCCACGTTCTCGACCAGGCCCGCGCCAAACACTGGCGTGGGAATCCGGAAGATCAGGTTATTGGCGTTTGCCGCGGCCTGGAAGCTGGGCTGCTGCAGGCTGCAGGAGCCGGCATCACTGCGACCACTGACGGTGAACAGGTCTTCCACTCCACCGTTGGGATTATTGGTGTTGGCCGTACCGTCGGCGTTAAAGAAGAACGGGAAACGGGCTTCCCGGGTTGGGCCATTTTGAGTGATAAAAAACGGCGTCGTGTCCCGGGGCGCGGTGCTGCTGCCGGCGAACGCGAACTGCGGATTCACGGCAGGACCGGATCCGCCGATTGCCGGTTGCGAATGGCAGGAAACGCAGCTATTGGAATTAAACCGCGGTCCCAGTCCATTGTTACCAGTGGGACTGTTCTTGACCGACTCCACGTCCTGGAAGCGCTTTTGACCATCAAGGAAAAAAGCATTGAGCCCAGGGTTGTTGTTGTTGTCGTTACTCGTCACGGCGGCCAGTGCCGCGCCGGTGCCGCGGTTGCCACTTTGGACACCGGGATCAGTTTGCGCAAAGGCAGTTGCCGCAACCAACAACAGAGCGACGGCAAATGCCAAAATGGGAAATTTCCGAAGCGTCATTTTGAGAGTTCCCTCCTATTTTGGAACTGCATTCAGATTGGCTTGCTGGTGCTGAAACCGTACCCAGACCAGGTAGTAAGGGGGGTCTGGTAAAAACATACGGTCTAAAGCGAACTACCGACGCGCGGGCCTGCGTGCTTCGTGTAGCAACGTCAGTAGGCATAAAGCGGCAACCTCGATGAAAAGGTGAGATTGAAGTAATGATGGTATGAAAAGTTTTTGGAGGCAGGTGTCTAACAATCCTCCGGTTGTAGTTTGGTTAACTTAATTTTAATAACCGGCTCCCGCGTTTCATTGTTTGCGTCGACCACCGCTTGGCTGCGCCGCAGCGCTCTCCGCACGTATGGACAACACCGAATGACCGTTCCCATTGCCCTTTCGGAAAACTTTTGGCCCGTTCGAAAGCGTCTGCCCTGTGCTATGGTTTTCCGGCAGCGTGCAAGTCTAGGAAGTCTTGACCAGAGTAGGAAGACCCTGGTGGGAATGCGTGAAATAGATAATAGCTATAAGTTAAGTTTTCACTTATTTTTCCGGGCAAACCTGTGCTAAGGTTCTACCGCACTTTGGGGGTAACATGGAAATCCATCAGCTCCGCTATTTCTGTGCCGTGGTCCGGGCCGGCAGCTTCACCCGCGCTGCGGAGCAGTTAGGCATCGCTCAACCGTCGTTGTCCCAACAAATCCGTGCACTGGAAAAGCAAGTCGGCGCACCGCTCTTTGAACGTCTCGGCCGCTCCGTGCGATTGACCGCGCATGGCGAATCCTTGCGCCGGCCGGCCATGGAAATACTGCAGCAGATCGCGGAAACCCAGTCTTCCCTGACGCACTTGACCGATGGCGTACGCGGTAGACTTCGCATTGGCGTGGTGCCGACCATCATGCCTTTCTTCGTGGCCCCGCGGATCGGGGAATTCATGAAACTCTTTCCCGATCTCGATCTGCAGTTCGTCGAGGAAATAACCCCTACTCTGGTGGAGAGCCTTCAGGTTGGCGACCTGGATATCGCGGTGGCCGGCCTGCCTCTGCGCAATCCTGACATCGTGTGCTGCGAAGTAATGCGCGAGCGCTTGCTTCTTGCCGTGGCGCAGAACCATCCGCTGGCCCGCAAGCCGGTGGTCGACCTGCAGGACATGCGCGAAGAGCGCTTTCTGATGCTCAAAGAGGGGAACTGCCTGCGCAATGACGTGCTGGTGACCTGCACGCGCGCCGGAGCGGAACCGCACACCGTATTTGAAACCAACCATCTGGAGAGCATTTTTCAACTCGTGCGGTCGTCGTTCGGACTGACTCTGGTGCCGGCCATGGCGGCGGCCCACGCAGAGGGCTGCACGCTGGTCCCCTTGCGGGAAAACAGCTTCCGGAGGATCGGCTATCTTCGCGCTCGCCGGCACTCGGTGACCCGGCCCATGCGCGAATTCATCACATGGCTGCGCGCGCTGGCCGGCAGTGACGCGACAAAGACCAAGCCGGTGCTTGACATGGTGAGCTGAAGCGGGACATTCTGGGGTTCTCCAGGCAAGTCTGGAGCCGGAGGGCCCTGTGGACCACGTCGCATCACTGCGTCAGCACATCATCAATCTGCTCACCAAAGGCGAGGCCCACGCCGATCTGCGCGGCGTGCTCCAGGCTTTTCCCACCAGGCTTCGCGGACGCAAACCCGAAGGCGCCCCGCACACTCCATGGCAGTTGCTGGAACATATGCGCATCGGGCAATGGGACATCCTGCGCTTCAGCGTGGACGCCGGTCATGTCTCGCCAAAATGGCCCGAGGGCTATTGGCCCAAAAGCGAAAAGCCGCGCCACACCAAAGCCTGGGATAAAAGCGTGCGGCAGTTCTTCCGGGACCTCGACGCCGTGTGCAAACTGGTGCGCGACCCGAAGCGCGATCTCCTGGCCCCGATTCCCCACGGCACCGGCCAGACGCTTCTGCGTGAAGCGCTGGTGTTGGCCGACCACAACGCCTACCACCTGGGCCAGATCGTGATGGTGCGCAGGACGCTGGAAGGAAAATAGCGGCGCACTTGATAAAATGCAGATACTGAGGCGTGGCCCTGTAGCTCAGACTGGATAGAGCGACGGTTTCCTAAACCGCAGGTCGGAGGTTCGAATCCTCCCAGGGTCACCAGGTTACGAGTTGTCCGGCCCGGAGACATAGGTAACAGAACGTACCGGAGACACGAGCTACGATACGCCGCATCTCGATCTTCGATAATGAGTGAAATCCTGCCCAAAGCCATGGGCAGGATTAGAATCCCCAAGATGTCGCCCCAGCTCCAACCCGCCGAGTTGGCCGTGCAGTTCCTCGTTTCCAGAATTGAGGAGCAGGCGGCCCGCGACGGAGTGCCTCTTTCCGATGTCGAGAGGCAAATGCTCTACCATTCCGAAAGCTCGGAACAGACAGTGGACGCGACAACGACGAAGAAGTTCGAGTCTGAATATGACAGCGACGCGTATGAGACCAAGATTGCACGTTTGCTCCGCAACGTGTACAAGCGCGACGCCAAGCTGGGACAAAAGAGAGCATGGCGAGATGCTCTGAAAACCCTTAGACGGGAAGACCGGTATGTCCTTGTAATGGTTCAGCAGGCAGGAATCAAGGGACTTGAGCTCGGGTCATCGGACCGGAAAGCGGTTCTGCCCTTGATGATCTTCGCCGTCATTGGTTTCATCATGATTCTTGCAGCCTTCCGGCTCAACTGGATACAAGGCTATCTGTTGCAAGGTGTCGTGTTCTTCTCGTTTATCGCGCTCCTGTGGGGATTGGGCGAACTGATCGGGCAGCTTCGGTCGGACAAGTAGCAGAGTGATCTTAGAGGGCACACCTCTCGAAGCCAAACCGCCTACGAAGTTCCAACGATTTCAATCGGCTCTCCCGCGGCGCAAAGCGGACACTTCGCTGGTACCCAAAGGTTATTGGGCATCTGCTTTAAAGTCTCGAGAGAAATTTTCTGTTCGGCTGCGAACTTCACGATTGGCTCGCCCAGCACCAGCAGCGCACCGATGGCAACTACTCGCGCACCTTGCTCTTGCAAATCAGTCCACGCTCCGAGCACTGCTGATCCGGCATTGATAACGTCATTCACGATGGCCACGCGTTTTCCGCTGACGGTGGACCGCAGCGTTTTCGGGAGACGGTACTTCACCGGGAACAATTGCTCGTTGTTCCCGTCCACATGGCGTTCCGCATAAACGAAATCGCAGCCGAGTTCACCGGCCACCAGCAACGCAATGAACGCGCCCTCGACCATCGGACCGCATATTACGTCGACCTGATATTGCACCAACTGCCGGGCAAGTTGAACGGCAAACGGACGAATCTCACGCGGCTTTAGACACAGGGTCTCGAGGTCCATCCAGAGATCTCCGTGATGACCGGACTCCAGTTTGAAGTGGCCGCGCCGGGCGTTTACAAAGGACAGGAAATCAGTGCTCATGGACGAGACTTGTGCGGCACAGGCAAGAGTGCCTGTGCCACACCAGCGTACCTGCCACTATAACAGCGAAGAGTTCTAGCTCTTCCCGGCCTTCTCGCTCTTCTCGATCTTTGCCCACGTATCTTTCAGCGGGACGGTACGGTTGTAGACGGGTTTTCCCGTCGCTGAGTCCGGATCCACGCAGAAGTAACCGAGGCGCTCGAACTGGTAGCGGCTTCCGGGCTGGGCATTTGCCAGCGAAGGTTCCAGCTTCGCTTGCGGCACAACTTCGAGAGAATGTGGGTTGAGATTTGACGTGAAGTCCTGGCCTGGTTCGGCTTCATCCGGATTGGATTTGGTGAAAAGCGTTTCGTAGAGCCGGACTTCAGCGTCCATCGCATGCGCGGCCGACACCCAGTGAATGGTCGCCTTGACCTTGCGATTATCAGGCGCGTTGCCGCCGCGCGTTGCAGGATCATAGGTGCAATGCACTTCGACCACTTCGCCCTTGGCATTCTTCACAACGCTAATGCAGGTGATGAAGTATCCGTAGCGCAGGCGCACCTCGCGTCCCGGAGTAAGACGGAAGTACTTGGGCGGCGGAGTCTCGCGAAAGTCATCGTCCTCGATGTAGAGCACTTTTGAAAACGGGACCTTGCGCGCGCCGGAGGAAGGGTCTTCGGGATTGTTGACCGCGTCCATTTCTTCGACCTTGCCTTCAGGATAGTTATCAATGACTACCTTGAGCGGGCGCAGTACGGCCATGACGCGCGGAACTCGCTTGTTCAGGTCTTCGCGGACAAAGTGCTCCAGCATCGCCAGATCCACCACGCCGTTGGTGCGGGAGACTCCGGCGGCGGCGACAAAGTTCCGGATCGCTTCCGGCGTGTAACCACGGCGGCGCAGGCCGCAGAGCGTGGGCATGCGGGGATCGTCCCACCCGGTGACGTAGCGTTCCTCCACGAGTTGCCGCAGCTTGCGCTTGCTCATGATGGTGTGCGTAAGGCTGAGGCGGTCAAACTCGGTTTGCTGTGACGGAAAAATGCCTAGCTGCTCGATGTACCAGTTGTAGAGAGGCTGATGGTCAGCGAATTCCAGGGAACACATGGAATGCGTGACCTCCTCGATGGAATCGGACTGGCCGTGTGCCCAATCGTAGGTTGGGTAGATGCACCACTTGCTGCCCGTCCGGTGATGCTCCGCGTGCAGAATACGGTACATGATCGGGTCGCGCAGATTGAGGTTGGGCGAAGCCATGTCAATCTTCGCGCGCAACGTCCTTGATCCGTCCGGGAACTCGCCCTTTCTCATGCGGTTGAAAAGATCGAGGTTTTCGTCAACCGAGCGGTTGCGATACGGGCCATCAGTGCCCGGCGTGGTGAGCGTGCCGCGATACTGCCGGACCTGGTCCGCATTCAGGTCATCTACATATGCCTTGCCGTCTTTGATCAGTTTGACGGCCCATTCGTAGAGTTGATCGAAGTAGTCGGAAGCGAAGCAGAGGCGCTCCCAGTCGAAACCGAGCCAGCGGACGTCTTCCTGGATGGCGTCCACGTACTCCTGTTCTTCTTTCTCGGGATTGGTGTCATCGAAGCGCAGGTTGGTGCGCCCGCCGAACTCGTCGGCGAGGCCGAAATCCAGGCAGATCGCCTTGGCGTGGCCAATGTGGAGGTGGCCGTTCGGCTCCGGAGGAAAGCGCGTTTGCACGGACTTGTACTTCCCGGACCTCAGATCTTCAGCGATTTTGTCGCGCAGGAAATTGGATGGGTGCGCCGGAACGGCGGACGGCGCAGGTCTGCCGGCTTCGGCAGCCGGATTCGGTTTGCTCATATACGTCTATTCTATCGCGCATGTGGATGAGTGTTAGACTAGCCGCGCGATTTGCGCGCTCGCCGCTATTGCTCTTCTCCACTGCTCTCTTCCTGCCCGAGGAGCTCGTTCAGCCAGCGCCGCTTGTCATCTGATCTGAGTCCACCGAGCACCGCGACAGCATGGCGCAACCGCATGCGGCAGAGATCGCGGCCCAGGATCTCCATGGCGTCGAACAGCGGCACCGAAGCTGGCTGCCCGCTGATGGCGACGTAGAAGGGCAGCAAAATATCGCGCAGCTTGATCTCCATCCTGGCGGCAATGTCACGGAACATGGCTTCGATCAGGTCCTTCTTCCAATTCAGGGCCTCGATGCGGGCCAGCGCCACTTCCAGCGCCACCGCCACGGAGTCGGGATCAAGCTTTCCCTGCACCAGTTCGTCCGCGGTGATGTCCAATGTCCCGGAGAAGAACGGCAGGGTCAGCGGGCCCAGGTCGCTCAGGACGGTTGCGCGTTTCTGGACCAGAGGCACCAGCTTCATCAGATAGTCTTCGTTCAGCGCCCACTGTTGGACGCGATTGGCGAATGCGTTCTGGTCAAGGTCTTCTCGGATCCATCTTCCGTTGAGCCACTGCAGCTTCGTCAAATCAAACACCGGACCGCCCAGCGATATCCGCTCCAGGCTGAAGTTCTCCACCATCATGGGCAGCGAAAATTTTTCTTCGTCGCCTGGCATGGACCAGGCCATCCGGCCCAGATAATTCAACAGAGCTTCCGGAAGGTATCCCATGCGCTCGTAAAAGAGGATGCTGGTCGGATTTTTTCGCTTGCTGAGCTTGCTCTTGTCCGGATTGCGCAACAGCGGCAAATGACAAAGCAGCGGCATCTGCCAGCCGAAATATTTATACAGAAGCTGGTGCTTGGGAGCGGAGTTGATCCATTCTTCCCCGCGCAAGATGTGCGTGATCTCCATCAGGTGATCGTCCACCACGTTCGCCAGATGGTAGGTCGGCATGCCGTCCTGTTTGAGCAGGACTTGCATGTCCACCAGCTCCCAGGCGATCTCAATGTCTCCGCGAAGAAGATCTTTCACAACGCAAATGCCGTGCGACGGCACTTTCAGCCGGACAACGTATCGCTCTCCGGCGGCTACCCTGGCCGCCGCGTCCGTCTCGGACAAATTCATGCAGAGACCGTCGTAGCCTTCGCGGCGCCCGGCCGCGCGTTGCTGGGCACGCATTTCATCCAACCGTTCTTCGGTGCAGAAGCAACGGAATGCGTTCCCTTCCTTTAACAGGCGGTCAGCGTGCTCCCGATAGATGGCGCCGCGCTCGCTTTGGCGGTACGGACCATGAGGGCCGCCAATTTCCGGACCTTCGTCCCAGGTCAGGCCAAGCCAGCGAAGACTGCCAAGAATCGCGGCTTCCGACTGGGCGCTGCTGCGGGCGGTGTCCGTGTCTTCAATGCGCAAAATGAACTGGCCGCCGTGCTTCCTGGCGAAGCAGTAGTTGAACAGCGCAACATAGGCGGTGCCCACGTGGGGATCACCCGTGGGCGAAGGCGCTATTCGAGTTCGGACGGTGGGCTTGGACACGAGCCTTCTATTCTACGTCAACCGAGCGAAGACTATTCCGCGCGGGTTTTCGTTAAGAATTGTCTTGAACCTCGTATGGCTGCCTCCGGGACGCAGCTCGCCGCATCTAAATGCAATAAGACCAATAACGAACGGGAGAAGAGAAATCTAGGAGGAAGCAATGAATGCAAAAAAGGCCGTATCAGCGTGCTTGACCGTTGTCCTGAGTTTAGGGACGGCGAGATACGCTTTGGCCCAACCAAATAACCCCGCGCCTCCCGACACTATGGCGCGCGCGCAAGAAAGAATGGTACGTCAAGTCCGGCATGAGTTGGTGATGTTGCCGCAATTCGGCGTCTTTGACAACCTGGCCTATAAGGTGGACGGAGACACGGTCACTCTGATGGGCCAGGTGCGCAACGCGGTCCTGAAAGACGAAGCCAGGGACGCAGTAAAGCACATTGAAGGCGTAGAACACGTAAATAACCAGATCGAAATTCTGCCGGTTTCATTCAATGATGACCGCATCCGCCGGCAAGCGGCGCGCGCCATCTTCCATGACAGCACCCTGTCGATGTACTCGATTCAGCCTGTGCCGCCGATTCACATCATCGTGAAAAACGGGCACCTGACCCTGGAAGGAGTAGTACGAAACCAGATGGACAAGGACGTTGCTGGTATCCGGGCCAACGGCGTTTCCGGAGTGTTCTCGGTGGATAACAACCTGCAAGTCGAACGGGGGAAATAAGCCACCCCCTGTACGGAAATCATAGGATAGAAGGAACAACGGAGGAGAGGTCCTCCGTTTTTCCTGCTGCGACGCTTTTTCGTCAGTTTTTAGCGGACTATGGAGTCCCGCAGTTCCTGGACGATTTCCGCTGCAGCTTTGCGGGCAATATCGTCTTTGCCCGGGGGAAATGAAATGGCGCCAACGCGGGCGTGCCCGCCCCCGCCGTAGCGTTCGCAGATCTTCGCCAGATTCAGCATGTTTTCCTGCCTGGTCCAGGGGTTGGAGCCTACGGACACTTTCACGCGGAAACTGCTGCTGCTCAAGCCCACGCTATAAACCGAGTCCGGGAACAAATAGTACGGAATAAATTTGTTGTAGCCTTCCAAAGCCTGATCGGTAATGTCGAAATAAATGGTTTTGCGTTCATACTGCGCACGCTGCCGCAGGAGTTCGATCGAGCCCTGGTGCCGCTCAAGCAATGGAGGGATCAGGCCGGCGACGAAAGGCTCCTGGATTACTTTCTCCAGCGGCTCGCTCACCAGCCGCGGGATCAGCCGCGGGGCAAAAGCCGGATCATTGTTGGACTCAATGACCATGGTCAGCTTCAAGGCCGGCTCGGCCATCTCCACCGCCGTCTGCGGGTCTTTGAACTGCGCCCCGTCAATCACGTCCGCCCATGCGATCAGCTCGGCCACCGGCGCGGGGTCAAAACCGAATTTTTCCTGGGCCACATGCGCCAGAAATTTCGTGCAGGACCTGTAGTCCGGGTCGTAGAACTTATGAGACTTGTCGCCGTTCTGGTAGTGCGCCGCATCTTCGGGAGTGAGAAACGCGCTCTGGTGATGGTCGAACCACCAGTTGATCCGGGGCGAGGGTGAATATTTGAAATCTACAATCGCATTTTCATCACCGGTAAAATCCGCTTCGTTGAACAGCGCCCCGGCGCGGTGCACCAGTCCGGTGAACAGAAACTCGGCGTCTTTCCGTATACACTCCCGGTAAAAGCGGGAAAACAGGGCCGCGGACACCGTCCCGTCGAAACACTTGTCATGATAAAAGACCCTGACTTTCAAAAAGCCTTTCCTCCCTTGCGCGCAGTCCTCAAAGCAAAGCTAATACAAATGACACCTCACATGCTCTTCTGTCAAGGAAGGCCGCAGGCACGGAACCCCGACACCGCCTTCGGCATCGTCTGTGTTCATTCTGTTTTCACGAAGATAGCTGCCGGCAGCTCCGAAATGGGTCTGTTCAGAAAAGATATGTGCGGAAGAGTCCTATTTATAGATCGTAAGCTGGTCCGCCGGCTTTTGCAGCTTGATAGTGATGTCGCGCTGCGGCTGACGGATATCGAAATCTTCCCCGTATGTGCGAAAACCCGGAGCTATCACCTGGATCCTCAGCTTGCCGTACTTAACGCCGCTGATGGTTGCGGTGCCGTCTTCATGGGTCTTCAACTCCAGGCCATCCTGTTTCTGTTTGCCGTCCTTGCCGACAGGATGCAGGACAATCTCCGCGTAGCGCACGGGCTTACCGTTGGAATCCCGCACCACAACAAAGTTCAGAGTGGATTTCTGCTCGTCAGACTTGTTTCCCGCCATCGCGGTCAACGCGAAACCAAGCACCACGAGGGCAGCCGCCGTTTTGAGGAGGGTCATAACTTGTAATTGTACAATGCTCCTTCTGTTTGATGAAAAACGCCGCCGGCGCTGGCCGCGTCCCGATGACGGCGATGTCGCGCGATGCGGCGATCTCCCCTGCTAACAGGGAAAATAACAGGGTAGAATTTCGCCGCTTTTTCCCCGAGAACTCCCGGACCCAGATTCCATGCACCTTCCAGGGCCTTTCTCCCTGAACAAGCCCATTCGGAACAGGGGAATAACAGGGAGATAACAGGGGCGTAACAGGGGAGGAGTATCGCCGCGATCCACGGCAAGCCGGGACAGGTCGC
>Ga0210407_10001960_pt1 | contig 18309 bp, 16 predicted proteins | sample IncBWC27MmetaG_FD_150860 | JGI IMG/M metagenome (GOLD analysis project Ga0210407, IMG submission 150860) | Forest soil microbial communities from Barre Woods Harvard Forest LTER site, Petersham, Massachusetts, United States - Inc-BW-C-27-M | ecosystem: Environmental > Terrestrial > Soil >...
CAGCGCCCGGTCGGTGAATTTCGATGCCGGTAGTACGGCTTTCTGGGTGGCGGCGTCGCTGTGGGCCAGCAGCACCTTGGCGCCCGAGCCTGCGGTCATCGGGAGGCGTGCCCCGACCGGAACCGTATCGCGAAGGCCCGCAGCCGGTTCCAGGGCGGCCACGCAGACCCGCGAAGTGCCCTCGCGACGGTACAGCTGCACGCTCTCCCCGGTGGTTTCGCGCAATTTCGGGAGCACCGCCGCGCTGGCGGCCAGCAGCGGATCGTTGACATGGGCCGCGAGTTCGGTGAGCGCGGGACCAAGCCGCCAACGCCCTTCGTCGTCACGCGCCAGCAGGCGATGAACTTCCAGCGCCGCCGCCAGCCGGTACGCGGTGGCTCTGGGCAACCCGGTCCGTTCACAAAGTTCGGCTAACCCGCAGGGCGATTCCGCGATCGTATGCAGCAGCCCCACACTTTTGTCGAGAACACCGATTCCGCTATGCTGTCTCACAAGGAGATACTAGCGTCTCGCATTATGAGATCACCAGCCTGAATCGATCGGCGAGTCGCGAACGAGGTGAATCGAGGCGAGTTCGAGATGGGTACCGAGACCAACGCGGTCGGAGCAGCCAGGCCGCGCACACTGGCCGAAAAGGTTTGGGACGACCACGTTGTGGTATCCGGCTCATCCGGCGAGGGGGCCAGCGGGCCCGACGTGATCTACATCGATCTGCATCTGGTGCATGAGGTCACCAGTCCGCAGGCGTTCGACGGCCTGCGCCTGGCCGGCCGCCCGGTGCACCGGCCCGACCTGACGCTGGCCACCGAAGATCACAACGTGCCCACCCTCGACATCGACAAGCCGATCGCCGACCCGGTCTCGCGCACCCAGGTCGAGACATTGCGGCGAAACTGCGCCGAATTCGGTGTCCGGCTATATCCGATGGGTGATATCGAGCAGGGCATCGTCCACGTCGTCGGCCCGCAGTTGGGATTGACCCAACCGGGAATGACAATTGTCTGTGGCGACAGCCACACCTCCACCCATGGTGCGTTCGGTGCGTTGGCGATGGGCATCGGCACTTCGGAGGTCGAGCATGTGCTGGCTACCCAGACATTGCCGCTGCGGCCATTCAAGACAATGGCGGTCAACGTCGACGGGCAATTGCCCGCCGGTGTGACGGCCAAGGACATCATCCTCGCGTTGATCGCCAAGATCGGCACCGGCGGCGGGCAAGGTCACGTCATCGAATACCGGGGCAGCGCCATCGAATCGCTGTCCATGGAAGGCCGGATGACGATCTGCAATATGAGCATCGAAGCGGGCGCCCGAGCGGGCATGGTGGCGCCGGATGCGACCACTTACGAGTTTCTGCGCGATCGTCCGCACGCGCCGCGCGGCGCACGATGGGACGCCGCGGTCCAGTATTGGCAGCAGCTGCGCACCGACCCGGGCGCCGTCTTTGACACCGAGGTCTACCTCGATGCAGCGTCGTTGAGCCCATTCGTCACCTGGGGAACAAACCCCGGGCAGGGTGTGCCGTTGGCCGCGAGTGTGCCGGACCCCGATCTGATGACCGACGAGGGTGAGCGGCAGGCCGCCGAGAAAGCCTTGGCGTACATGGACCTTCGACCGGGAAGGCCGATGCGCGAAATTGCTGTCGACGCCGTGTTCGTCGGCTCTTGTACCAACGGTCGTATTGAAGATCTGCGGGTGGTGGCCGAGGTATTGCGTGGCCGCGAGGTGGCCTCGGGGGTGCGGATGCTGGTTGTTCCGGGCTCGATGCGGGTGCGCGCCCAGGCCGAAGCCGAGGGACTCGGTGAGATATTCACGGCCGCTGGCGCCGAATGGCGACAGGCCGGTTGCTCGATGTGCCTGGGTATGAATCCCGATCAGCTTGCGCCCGGGGAGCGATGCGCCGCGACGTCCAACCGCAACTTCGAAGGGCGGCAGGGCAAAGGCGGCCGCACACATCTGGTATCACCGGCCGTTGCTGCGGCAACCGCGGTTCGCGGCACGCTGTCCGCGCCGGCCGACTTGAACTGAATTAACGGAATAGAGGACGAGCATGGAAGCCTTTCACACCCACACCGGTATCGGGGTGCCACTGCGGCGCTCCAATGTCGACACCGATCAGATCATTCCTGCGGTGTATTTGAAGCGCGTCACCCGAACCGGTTTCGAGGATGGTTTGTTCGCGACTTGGCGGTCGGATCCCTCATTCGTGCTAAATCTCAGCCCCTTTGACCGAGGCTCGGTTCTGGTCGCTGGCCCCGATTTCGGCACCGGATCGTCGCGTGAACATGCTGTGTGGGCGCTCATGGACTATGGGTTCCGGGTGGTCATCTCATCTCGATTCGGTGACATTTTCCGGGGCAACGCGGGCAACGCGGGGCTGCTGGCCGCAGAAGTCAGCCAAGACGGCGTGGAACTTCTTTGGAAGCTCATCGAGCAGAGTCCAGGCTTGGAAATCACTGCCAATCTTCAAGATCGAAATATCACCGCGGGAACGGCGGTGCTGCCGTTCAAGATTGACGATCACACTGCTTGGCGTCTGCTCGAGGGCCTTGACGATATAGCCCTTACGCTGCGGAAACTCGACGAAATCGAGTCTTTCGAGACGGCTCGCCCGGAGTGGAAACCGCGCACTCTACCCGCCTCCTGACCCGGTCGATCGGGGCGGAATTTCCGCTCGCTCACTAAGTAAACCCGGCCCAATTCGAGGGCGCGCCACCGGTCAAGGGCGGCAACCGGATTGCGAAAATTCCGGTCGCCGGGTCTTGAAATTGCGCGTGGCGCTTGGCAATTTGCCAGGTGAGGGTTTACCGTGTTCGCTAGTTGGTTCAAAATCGAGGACCACTGGCTTCGGAGGATTTGGATGAACAAAGCAGAGCTCATTGACGTGGTCACGCAGAAATTGGGCTCAGACCGTCGGCAAGCGACCGCTGCAGTCGAGAATGTTGTCGACACCATTGTGCGCGCAGTGCACAAGGGCGACAGCGTAACCATTACCGGGTTCGGTGTGTTCGAACAGCGGCGCCGCGCAGCGCGCGTGGCCCGCAATCCACGCACCGGCGAAACGGTGAAGGTGAAGCCGACGTCTGTCCCGGCGTTCCGCCCGGGTGCCCAATTCAAAGCCGTTGTGTCTGGTGCACAGCGTCTCCCGTCGGAAGGACCCGCCGTGAAGCGTGGTGTTGTAGCAGGCGCAGCCAAGAGGACAGCCGTGAAGAAGGCGGTGGCCAAGAAGGCCGTGAAGCGGGCCGCGGTGAAGTCGGTTGCCAGGAAGGCTGTGGCCAAGAAGGCCGTTAAGCGGGCCGCGGTGAAGACGGCTGCCAAGAAAGCGGTGGCCAAGAAGGCCGTTAAGCGGGCCGCGGTGAAGACGACTGCCAGGAAGGCTGTGGCCAAGAAGGCCGTTAAGAAGGCTGCCGTCAAGAAAGCTGTCGCCAAGAAGGCAGCGACCAAGGCTCCGGCCAAGAAGGCGGCAAAGAAGGCTCCTGCCAAGAAGGCGACCGCGCGGCGCGGCCGCAGGTAAGGCAGTAAGCCGAATTCCACACGCAGATACCCTTCGGGGGCAGCGGTGCCCCCGAAGGGTATTCGCGTGCTAGGCCCGCACGTTGGCGGCCAGCGAGCCGCCGATGTGGTTGGCCGCTACTAGCCGGCCCGCCGCCAGGGACAGCACCCACGTACTGCCCTTGTGGTTGCGGGATTTGTCGGGGCGCACTCCGTCGCGTTCGCACCACCATGCGATCAAGTCCGGAATCACCTTGCCCTGCGTGCAGATCACCGGCGTGCCCGCTTGCTCTGCGATATGCAGCACCCGGCGCCGGCCGCGTTTGGGGTTCTTGGCGTAGGACTCCTCGGTGAGGGTGGGCTCGTTTTGGATCGCCACACCAAGTTCCTCCGCGAGCGGTTCTACCGTCTGGTGGCAGCGGAGCCGGTCGGCCGCGTAGACGTCGGTGGCTCCGAAGGTCATCAGCTGTGCGACGAGTGCCTCCGCCTGCGCACGTCCCCGTTTATCCAACGGTCGCTTGGTGTCATCTCCGGAGAAGCGGGATTTCCGGCCGGCGGTGCCGTGTCGGACCACCAAGACAGTATGCGTGTCTGCTGGTTGTTTTGCGAAGTGCCGCAACATCTTTCGATCGTGCGCGTAGTCGAGTCTGTTGATCGCATCGGCGACCGGCAGCCACACCAATTCGTCGACCTCGCTGCCCGGGGTGAATTCCCCGCCGGCGCTGCGTGCCGCCCAGTAGTAGACCTTTTTGACGCCCTGATCGATCGGATAACTCACCAAGTCAAGCCGCCGGCCAAGGACGGCGTGGTGACCCGTCTCCTCGAGAACTTCCCGCGCTGCGGCAACGGGTGCTGTCTCGCCGGGCTCCACTTTGCCCTTGGGCAGCGACCAGTCGTCGTAGCGGGGGCGGTGGATGACGGCGATCTCCAGTTCCGGGTTGGCCGAATCGGCAGTGCCTTGTCGCCACAACACCGCGCCCGCGCCGTGTACGATCCGGCTCCCCGAGCGCCGGCCGGCGGACGAGTTCTGGTCCGACACCTCACTCCTGCAGGTCAATTCGGCCAGGCTCGCTCCGGCCTTGGGCGTGACCTGGAAACCTACCACAGAGCATCAGGCGCTACGGTGCAGCTCCATCAGCGATTCCTGATGATCGCGCACGCTGTGACCCTCCTGCGGCGAGGCGGTCCACTGCCCGTCGGACCCGAGCTCCCAGCACCGAGTGGACGGGTCCAGCGTGGACTCGAACAAGTCGTCCAGATATGCGGTGAGCCTCGGGTCCTTGACCTGAACCAAAACCTCGACTCGCCGGTCGAGATTGCGGTGCATCATGTCGGCGCTGCCGATCCAGAACTCGTTGATGCGATCGAAATGGATGATCCGTGAGTGCTCCAGGAATCGACCGAGAATCGAGCGGACCGAAATGTTTTCCGAGAAACCTTCTGTTCCCGGGCGCAGTGCGCAGATGCCGCGCACCACCACCTCAACCCGCACACCTGCCCGCGACGCCCGATAAAGCGCATCGATGACCTGCTCATCGACGAGAGCGTTCATCTTGAGCCGGATCCGCCCCCCGCCGCTTTCACTGTGAGCGGCAATCTCGCGCTCGACGCGTTCGATGATGCCGGTGCGGATGCTATGCGGGGCCACCAGCAGGTTGCGGTAGGACACCTTGCGCGAATAGCCGGTGAGCGAATTGAACAAGTCGGTCAGATCGGCTCCTATATCGGGAGAGGCCGTGAGCAGACCGACATCCTCGTACAGCCGCGCCGTCTTGCCGTTGTAGTTGCCGGTCCCGACATGGCAATAGCGCCGGATCGTCGAACCTTCGCGGCGCACCACCAAGCAGGTCTTGCAGTGCGTCTTGAGTCCGACGTAGCCGTAGACCACGTGCACGCCCGCCTGCTCCAACGTGCGGGCCCAGCGGATGTTGGCCTGCTCGTCGAAGCGCGCCTTGATCTCCACCATTGCCACCACCTGCTTTCCGGCCTCGGCGGCGGCGATGAGTGCCCGAACGATCGGCGAATCGCCAGATGTGCGGTACAGCGTCTGTTTGATCGCCAGCACGTTGGGGTCTGCGGCGGCCAGCTCGATGAATCGCTGCACGCTGGTGGAGAACGAGTCATACGGATGATGGACCAGCACATCGCCTTCGCGCAGCGTGGCGAAGATGCTCCTGGGCGTTTCGCGGTCGGCGAAGGCGGGGTTGGTGGCCGGAACGAAGGTCCGGTCTTTCAGCGCTGGCCGGTCGATGCCGTAGATCTGCCACAGCGACGACAGGTCGAGCAGTCCGGGCACTTCGATCACATCACTGGGATTCACGTCGAGTTCGCGCAGCAGCAGCTCCAACATGCTCTCGGTCATGTCGTCGGCGATCTCGAGTCGCACCGGCGAACCGAACCGCCTTCGCGCCAATTCCCGCTCCAGCGCTTGCAGTAGATCTTCGTCGCGGTCCTCTTCGACTTCGAAGTCAGCGTTGCGGGTAATGCGGAACGCGTGATGTTCGACGATGTCCATACCCGGAAACAGCACCGGAAGAAAGGCCGCGATCAGCTCTTCCATTGGCAGGTATCGGATTATCGCGTGTCCTTCGCCGCCGTCTGCACTGTCGCGGATTTCGAGTTCGACGAAGCGATCGACGTTGTTGGGCACCTTGACTCGGGCGAAGTGCTGAGTGCCGTCCTCCGGCTGCTTCACGGTGACCGCCAGATTCAGGCTCAATCCACTCACAAACGGGAACGGGTGAGCGGGGTCGACGGCCAGCGGCGTCAGGACCGGGAAGACCTGCTCGGTGAAATAGGTCGACAGTTCGTCGCGCTCAGCCTGATCCAGATCAGCCCATGTGACGATATAGATGCCTTCCTCGGCCAGCGCTGGTCGCACCGAATCGAGGAACACCCGGGCATGGCGCGTCGCGATCCGCTGCGTCTGCTCGCCGATGCGGGCCAGTTGCTCACGCGGTGTCAGACCGTCGGCCGAGCGGACCGACAGCCCCATCTCGTCCCGGCGCTTGAGGCCGGCCACCCGAACCATGTAGAACTCGTCCAGATTGGAAGCGAAGATTGCCAGAAACTTGGCTCGCTCCAGCAGCGGCAGGGAGTTGTCGTCGGCCAGCGCGAGCACGCGCGCGTTGAAGTCCAGCCAGCTAAGTTCCCGGTTAAGGTAACGGTCCTCCGGCAGCGCATCGTTGATCGCTGCGGGGGTCGCAGCCGGTGGTGCTGCCACCGTCGAGTCAACTGGTTGCCATGCCGTTTCTTCGAGGCGCGCCTCAGCTTCGGTTTCGGTCACCATGCGATCATCGCGCATCACCCGCTGGTGCTGCTAGCGCCCAGCAGACATCCATCCGTCGTTGGTGTGCCGTTCATCGCCCGGACAGGTTTGCTGATGCGCCGAATCCGTCAATGCCGCGCGATGGCACGGGCGGTCGCCGCGCCGACCCCGAGGCGGCGCGCGGAGGCCAGATCAGTGGGAGTGTCGACATCGCATCGCAGGCCAGGCCACGCGCCGGTCAGTTCAATCGCGCCCGAACGGCGGTGCCGCGCGCACGAATCCGGCCCGAACTGCGGATCGAGCATGCTTCCGAAAGCGCAGAGTGCCGCGGTACCGGTTGCCAGCCGGTCGGCGACAAAGCTGCGCCGATGGTGGCGTGCAGCAGCAATCGCCTCGCCCAGCTCTTGCGTCTGCAATGCCGGCAAATCACCTTGCAGCACAACGATATTGGAGAATGATGCGGTCACAGCGCGTTCGGCGGCGGCGATAGCGTTGTTCAGTGGGTCATGATGGCCCTCGGGCGTCGGGTCGGCCAGCACATTTGCTCCGAGCCCGGCCGCTGCGGCCGCCGCGGCTTCGTCGGGTGTGATGACGGTGATCGAGCCCACCGATGCGACACCCGCCGCGGCGCTCAGCGTGTCTACCAACATGGCGAGCACCACGTTCTCCCGGGTCCGCGCCGAGAACACCGGGGCCAGCCTGGTCTTGGCGGCGGCCAACCGCTTGACGGCGATGATCAAGGCAACGTCAGTTGCGTTTTCGCCCGCACCGTCGGCGCGTGTGCCGGTCATGAGGTCATCCTGCCAGCGCCGATCCCTCCGATGCTGCCTCGGGCTAATCTGAAGCGCCGGCAACGCAATAACAAAGCAGCGACGGTGAACGGCTCGACGACAGACGAGGTGGTAAATGGCCAGCACAGCAGGCGCCGTTGCGATAATGGGCGCCGGTGCATGGGGCACGGCGCTGGCCAAAGTGCTTGTCGACGCCGGGGGGCCAGAAGCAGACGTCACGCTGTGGGCTCGGCGATCTGACATCGCCGAACAGATCAATGCGACCCGATACAACCCCGCCTATCTGCCCGGTACATTGCTGCCGCCCGGCGTCCACGCCACCGCCGATGCGAAAGAGGCGCTGGCCGACGCGTCGACGGTGCTGCTGGCAGTGCCTGCGCAGACGATGCGGGCCAATCTCGAGCAGTGGGCGCCTTTGTTAGCCGACGACGCGACAATGGTCAGTCTGGCCAAGGGCATCGAGCTGGGCACCCTGATGCGGATGAGTCAAGTCATCGTTTCGGTGACCGGTGTAGACCCGGCGCAGGTCGGGGTGATTTCGGGGCCGAACCTGGCCAGTGAGATCGCCGAATGTCAGCCCGCGGCCACTGTTGTCGCGTGCAGTGACTCCGGCCGCGCCGTCGCAGTGCAGCGCATGCTGAACAGCGGGTACTTCCGCCCGTACACCAACAGCGATGTCGTCGGCACCGAGATCGGTGGGGCCTGCAAGAACGTCATCGCGCTCGCGTGCGGGATGGCGGCCGGCGTCGGCCTCGGCGAAAACACCGCGGCGGCGATCATCACCCGTGGCTTGGCGGAAATCATCCGGCTGGGGATAGCGCTGGGCGCGAAGGGCGCGACGCTGGCCGGTCTGGCTGGACTGGGTGACCTGGTGGCCACGTGTACCTCTGCGCATTCGCGCAACCGCTCGATGGGCGAACGCCTGGGCCGGGGCGCGACCGTGCAGTCGGCGCTGGAAGGTAAAGACGGGCACGTCGTCGAGGGCGTGACGACGTGCGAGTCGGTGCTGGCGCTGGCATCCAGTTACGACGTCGAGATGCCACTGACCGACGCCGTGCACCGGGTCTGTCACAAGGGACTTTCGGTCGACGAGGCGATGGCTCTGCTGCTGGGTCGCCGCACCAAGCCGGAATGAGCCCGGCACGGGTCGGCGGTCACCGAAAACCCCAGCTCAGCGCATGGCGTCCCACCCACGATCGCCCCACCCGGTAGCCTCTCCAGGTTGTGAATGCCTCCGACCGGCCTACTCAGCGCCCCGGATCACCCGGTGGCCGTGTGCGGGTCGCCGTCGTCTTCGGCGGGCGCAGCAACGAGCACGCCATCTCGTGTGTGTCCGCCGGCAGTATTCTGCGCAATCTCGACCCGCAGCGATTCGAGGTGGTCGCGATCGGCATCACCCCGGAAGGTTCGTGGGTGCTCACCGACGGTGACCCGGATGCGCTGGCGATCACCAACCGGCAGCTACCCGGGGTGACCTCCGGCTCGGGCACCGAGCTGGCCTTGCCCGCCGATCCGCGGCGCAGCGGCCAATTGGTGTCACTTCCGCCCGGTGCCGGTGAGGTCTTGGCCTCGGTCGACGTGGTGTTTCCGGTACTGCACGGCCCGTACGGCGAAGACGGCACGATCCAGGGACTGCTCGAACTCGCCGGTGTGCCCTACGTCGGCGCCGGCGTGCTGTCCAGTTCGGTCGGTATGGACAAGGAATTCACCAAGAAGCTACTTGCCGCCGAGGGACTTCCGATCGGCCCGCACGCGGTGCTGCGCCCATCGCGGGCGGCGCTGCGTCCCGAGGAGTGCAAGCTGTTGGGTTTGCCGGTATTCGTCAAACCCGCGCGGGGCGGTTCGTCGATCGGCGTGAGCCGGGTGTCGAGTTGGGACAAGCTGCCCGCCGCGGTCGCGAATGCTCGCCGGCATGATCCGAAAGTGATCGTCGAGGCGGCGATCAACGGTCGTGAGCTGGAGTGCGGCGTACTCGAAATGCCAGACGGCACAGTGGAAGCCAGCACGCTGGGGGAGATCCGAGTGGCCGGGGTTCGGGGCCGCGAGGACTCGTTCTACGATTTCGCGACCAAATACCTCGACGAGGCAGCCGAATTGGACGTGCCGGCAAAGGTCGACGACGAGATCGCTGACGCGATGCGCCAATTGGCGATCCGTGCGTTCAAAGCCATTGACTGCCAGGGTCTGGCCCGGGTCGATTTCTTCCTCACCGAGGACGGACCGATAATCAACGAAATAAACACGATGCCGGGATTCACCACGATATCGATGTACCCGAGGATGTGGGCGGCCAGCGGCGTCGACTATCCCAGTCTGGTGGCGACCATGGTGGAGACCGCATTGGCCCGCGGCGTCGGTCTGCGCTGACGGGGTTGCTAATCCGGCCGAGCCGGGTCGATGGGCACCGCCGCGATGGTGTGGTCGATGACCTCGGAGAGCTGCTGGATCGGCGTCGGCCCCGATCCCGAGGGCAGCGTCAAGGCCACGTACACCGGCCGATCCACCGTGTACCAGGTGGATCTGCCCGCGTCACCGGCGGATTGCTGTTCGGCCGCCACCTCAAACCACTGCACCCGGTCGACGATCTGGATCGGAGATCCCACCACGAAGGCGGCCGGGCGGTCGAGTCCGCAGCGCAGCACCACCGGCTCGCCGTCGGGCCCGGCCCGCCAGGCCGCCGCGCCTTGCGGCGCCGGTTGCGCGACGGGCGCGCGCTGATAGTTTCCCAGCCGCTGCGGCAGCGCGTCCGTCAGCGCCCGGCATGCGGCACCGGCGGCCTGCGGCGCCGGGACGGCCGGAATGGCAACCGGTTGTGGCGGCGCTTCGCGGTTTGCCGCGATGACCAGGATCGCGCCGATCACCGCGATCGCCAGCGCAACCGCGGCGATCATCGCGGCCCGCGGGGGTCCCCCTAGATCGGTAGCAGAACCGGTATTGGCGTCGGTCGTCACCGCCAGCGCACCTCCTGTCTCATACACTGGCGCGGTCCGCTCGCGCGGGCTGGGAACCAACTTACCCCAGGTCGGGCAACCGACTTGCGGTCGTCACAAGGCGGGACACGCCGGAGGAGGTGGCGTGCGCGACGATACGTCCGGGGCGTCGGAACAATCCCCGACGCTGCAGCAGCTCGGCGAGTTCGCGGTGATCGACCGGGTGGTGCGCGGCCGTCGGCAGCCCGCTGCGGTCGTACTGGGGCCCGGCGACGACGCGGCGGTCGTCTCGGCCGGGGACGGTCGCACCGTGGTATCGACCGACGTGCTCGTGCAGGATCGGCATTTCCGGCTGGACTGGTCGACGCCGCACGACGTCGGCCGTAAGGCGATCGCCCAGAACGCCGCCGACATCGAGGCGATGGGCGCGCGGGCCACGGCATTCGTGGTCGGCTTCGGAGCACCGGGTGACACTCGGGCGGCGGACGTGGACGCGCTCGTCGACGGCATGTGGGACGAGGCGGGGCGGATCGGCGCGGGCATCGTCGGAGGCGATCTCGTCAGCTGCCCCCAGTGGGTGTTGTCGGTGACCGTGCTGGGCGACCTGAACGGTCGCCCGCCGGTGCTGCGATCCGGGGCGAAAGCCGGCTCGGTGCTCGCTGTCGCCGGTGAGCTGGGTCGCTCCGCTGCTGGATATTCTTTGTGGCACAACGGTATTGACGGGTTCGACGAACTGCGGCGTCGTCATTTGGTGCCCGAGCCGCCGTATGGCGGGGGAGTGGCGGCCGCGGCCGCGGGCGCGCAGGCGATGATCGACCTGTCCGACGGCTTGGTGGCTGATCTGCGGCACGTCGCCGACGCGTCCGGGGTGGGAATCGATCTGTCCACCGCGGCGCTGGCCGCAGACCACGACGCGCTGACCGCGGCCGCCGCCGTTGTCGATGCCGACCCGTGGTCGTGGGTGCTGGCCGGCGGCGAAGACCATGCCCTGGCGGCGTGTTTCGCTGGTCCGGCGCCGGCCGGGTGGCGCGTCATCGGTCGGGTGCTCGACGGGCCGGCCCGCGTGCTTGTTGACGGCGCGGGGTGGAGTGGTTACGCGGGCTGGGAATCATTCGCGCGTTAGGGTGGCGCGGTGACCGTCTATGCGATCGCCCAGCTGAGATTCACCGACCGGGCAGCCTACGACCGGTACCAGGCGAGGTTCATGGAGGTCTTTCGTCGTCATCCGGGAACGCTGCTGGCCGCCGACGAGTCGCCCCGGGTCGTTGAGGGGCGGTGGGACCGCGAGAAGGTGGTGCTGATGTCATTTCCGGACGAGGCGGCATTCAACGGTTGGGCGCAATCGCCTGAATACCAGGACATCTCGAAGGACCGCATCGCTGGCGCCGATACGGTGGTGTTGCTGGTGAAGGGCCTGGGATGACCGCGCGCCCGTTGAAGGAAATTGTCGAGCAGGGGTGGGCGACCGCGCTGGAGCCGGTGGCCGAGCAGGTCGCTCAGATGGGGCAGTTCTTGCGGGCCGAGATCGCCGCAGGGCGAAGGTATCTGCCTGCCGGTCCGAACGTGTTGCGCGCCTTCACGTTTCCCTTCGACGACGTCCGAGTCCTGATCGTCGGACAAGACCCCTACCCGACACCGGGACATGCTGTGGGCCTGAGTTTCTCGGTGGCCCCGGAGGTGCGTCCGCTGCCCCGAAGCCTGGCCAACATCTTCGACGAGTACACCGCCGACCTGGGCCATCCCCAGCCCTCGTGTGGCGATCTCACGCCCTGGGCGCAGCGCGGAGTGCTGCTGTTGAACAGGGTGCTGACGGTTCGTCCCAGCAACCCGGCGTCGCATCGCGGCAAGGGTTGGGAAGCGGTCACCGAATGTGCGATCCGCGCGCTGGCCGCACGGTCGCAGCCGTTGGTGGCGATCCTGTGGGGCCGCGACGCGTCAACGGTCAAACCCATACTGGCCGAAGGAAATTGCGTGGCGATCGAGTCGCCGCACCCCTCGCCGCTGTCGGCGTCTCGCGGGTTTTTCGGCTCGCGTCCCTTCAGCCGCGCCAACGAGCTGCTCGCCGGCATGGGCGCCGACCCGGTCGATTGGCGGCTGCCCTGACCGAGATGACGGCGCTGCGGGCACACCGCCGGGGCGGCCCTGAGGTACTGGTCGTCGAGCGCGCGCCCGTGCCGGTCGCGGCCGCCGGCGAAGTCTTGGTCGCGGTACACGCCGCGGCCATCACGTTCGACGAGTTGACGTGGAACGAAACGTGGACCCGCGACGGTGTCAGCCGGACTCCGGTGATCCCGTCGCATGAAGTATCCGGCGTCGTTTCTGATATCGCTTCGGGCGTCCAGGATTTCGCGCCCGGTGATGAGGTATACGGGCTGATCAGATTCGACCGCGACGGCGCGGCGGCCGATTTCGTCGCCGTCCCCGCGGCCGACCTGGCCACCAAGCCGTCGACGGTCTCCCACGTTGTCGCCGCCGCGTTGCCACTGGCCGGGCTGACCGCCTTGCAGGCCTTGGTCGACCACGCCGCGGTGCAACCCGGGGAGGCCGTGCTGATGCACGGTGGGGCCGGCGGAGTCGGTGCCCTGGCGGTCCAACTGGGCGCGATCCTGGGCGCGCAGGTCACCGCGACGGTTCGCAGCGATGCGGGCGAGCTGCTGCGCGGCTTCGGCGCGCAGCGGGTGATCGACGTTCGGACCGAAGCGTTCGACGAAACCGGCGGCGCCTACGACGTCGTCATCGACACCGTCGGCGGACAGACGTTGGACCGATCTTTTCGCGTGCTCCGCCGGGGCGGGCGGTTGGTCTGCCTGTCGGAACCCCCGCCCGCGGGCAGAGCCGACGAATACGGGGTCACGGCAACGTTCTTCATCGTCGAGCCCAATCGAGACCAGCTGATCGAGCTCGCTGCGCTGGTCGACGGTTTGTCCGCGAAAGGCCGACTGCGCGTGGAAGTCGCGCAGACTTATCCGCTCGACAAGGGACGGGAAGCATTCGAAAGCGGCCTTGAAGCTGGCCCAAGCCCCGGCCGGCGCGCGGGCAAGACGGTCATTGTTGTCCGGGACTGACAGGATCTTCGGTTATGACGGCTGTGGGAAAGATCGTGGTGGTCGGCGCCAGCGGCCTGATCGGCGCCAAGGTGGTCGACATTCTGACTGCCAACGGTGCGCAGGTGCTACCGGCTTCGCGTCGGACCGGCGTGGATGTGCTCACCGGCGACGGCCTCACCGCCGCGCTGTCCGAAGCGCGAGTCGTTCTCGACGTCACCGATTCGCCGTCCTACGCAGACTCCGCGCTGATGGATTTCTTCACCACGTCCACCACCAATCTCCTCGCCGCCGGACAGACCGCCGGGGTGGCCCATCACGTGGCGCTGTCGGTGGTCGGCGCCGACCGCATGCCGGACAGCGGATACATGCGGGCCAAGGTTGCGCAGGAGAGCCGGATCGCCGGCTCCGGGCTCGGGTACACGATCCTGCGGGCGACTCAATTCTTCGAATTCGCCGGCGCCATAGCCGATTCCTGCACCGACGGAGACACCGTGCGGGTTCCCGAAGCACTGATTCAGCCGATCGCCGGCACCGAAGTCGCCGCGAAACTGGCCGGGATCGCGCTGGACGCCGCGGCCAATGCCGTCGTCGAATTCGGTGGGCCGGAATACTTTCCGTTCGAGAACTTCATCGGCACCGCGCTGACGCAATATGGCGATACCCGTGTCGTGGTCACCGACCCGCACGCCCGCTACTTCGGCGCCGGCGTCGAATCGCGCACCCTGGTCACCGATGACACCGCCGCCCGGGGAAAAATCCGCTTCGGTAACTGGCTGGCAGGCAGATGAGGTCCGGCAGCGGCTACTGAAGACGCTGGGCGGCGACAGCTAGCCGCGGACGACCTTGCCGGCCTTGATGCAGGACGTGCAGGCGTTGATCCGTTGCTTGTTGCCGCCGGGACGAGTCACGACGTGCACAGTCTGGACGTTGGGGTCCCACCGGCGGCTGGTGCGGCGGTGGGAGTGCGACACCGACTTGCCGAAGCCGGGGCCTTTCCCGCAGATATCGCACACAGCGGCCATTCTTCAAGCTCCTCAAAATTTCGGGGGTCCGGCACTCAGGATAGATCTAGACCAGCCGGGACGGCCCAGGCTGACCCGGGCCAGCCCAGAATACCGACTGTTGTGTGCAACCACCAAAACGCTCAACAGTCCAGCGATGGCTGCGACCGGCGCTGTCGCCCCCGCTGGCTAGGCTCAATGGGCCGGTTTGCCCCCGCCGGCGGGGCCGGCTGACCGACAGCCGCCGAACGTGTCGTGGCCGAGCTACGCTGGCGCCGACCGGGGGCTGGCGCGGAGGAGGTGGGTCACACTGGGCACGTCGAACAGTTTGTTGGATGCGGTGACCCTGCGCGACTGGGCGCACACCGCCGTCAGCGACCTGATCACTCACATCGACGAGATCAACCGGCTCAACGTGTTCCCGGTCGCCGATTCCGATACCGGCGCCAACATGCTGTTCACCATGCGTTCTGCCCTGGCGGAGGCGAACGCGCGAGCCGGCGCCGACCTCGGCCCCGGATGCGTAGCCCGGGTCGCGGGCGCCCTCTCGGCGGGTGCGCTGAATGGCGCCCGCGGCAATTCCGGTGTGATCCTGTCCCAGATCCTGCGCGGTATCGCCGACGTCACCGCCAGTGCGGCCGCCGACTCCGGCGGTGAATTGCCCGAGATGGACGCCGTGACCCTGGCGGCCGCGCTGCAACGCGGCGTCGATCTGGTCATCACCTCGATGGGCGGCCAGGAGGTCCCGGGAACCATCGTCTCGGTATTGCGGGCCGCCGCCGAGGCCGTCGAGGAGTGCGCCAACGACGGGCTGGCCCCGGCGATCACCGCTGCGGGCGACGCGGCGGTGGTTGCGCTGGAGAAAACCACCGAGCAGCTCGACGTGCTCGCGGACGCCGGTGCGGTCGATGCCGGCGGACGGGGCCTGCTGGTCCTGCTGGACGCGCTGCGCTCGACCATCACCGGGCAGACGCCCGCCCGCACGGTGTACGAGCTGTCGCCGCGCTTGCCGCAGCCGGAAGCCCCCGCCGACCGCCCCGCGCAGTTCGAAGTGATGTACCGGCTGGATGGGTGCGATGCCGCAGCGGCGGACGCGCTGCGGTGCCAGCTTTCAGAATTGGGTGATTCCGTGGCCATCGCGGCGGCGCCTGCGACGACTCAGGGCACCTATTCGGTGCATGTGCACACCGACGACGCCGGCGCCGCCGTTGAAGCAGGACTGATGGCCGGCCGGCCGAGCCGGATCGTGGTCTCGGCCCTGAGCTCCGGCGTCACCGGGCTGCCGGCGGGCAGCTGGACGCGGGAGAGGGCGGTATTGGCCGTCGTCGACGGCGACGGTGCGGCCGAGCTGTTCGCCGGTGAGGGTGCCTGTGTGCTGCAACCGGACCCCGAGGCGGGCGATCCAGCCACCGATATCAGTGCCCACCGGCTGGTGCGTGCCCTGGTCGACACCGGCGCCGCACAGGTGATGGTGCTGCCCAACGGCTATGTGGCCGCCGAGGAGCTGGTGGCCGGCTGCACCACCGCCATCGGGTGGGGCATCGACGTGGTGCCGATACCGACGGGGTCGATGGTGCAAGGGCTGGCCGCGCTGGCCGTGCACGAAGCGGGTCGGCAGGCAGTCGATGACGGCTACACCATGGCCCGCGCCGCCGGAGCGGCCCGGCACGGAGCGGTGCGCATCGCGACCGAAAGCGCGCTGACCTGGGCCGGTCCCTGTCAGCCGGGTGATGGCCTGGGCGTCGCGGGCGACGAGGTGCTCTTCGTGGCGGCTGATCCGGCCGGGGCGGCGATCGGCCTCCTCGATCTGCTGCTGGCATCGGGCGGCGACCTGGTGACGGTGCTGGTCGGTGCCGGGATCGAGACGGAAGCCGACGCCACCGCCGTCGGCGACATCCTGCGAGAGCACGTGCACGACCACCATCCGGGGACCGAGCTGGTGATCTACCGCACCGGCCATCGCGGCGACGCGCTGCTGATCGGGGTCGAGTAGCCGTGGTGTCACTGAGTGACCGGCTGGACTACATCGTGGGCGCCAAGGCGGCCGACTCCCTGGACGACGTGTTCGGCATCCGGACCGTCGATGACCTGCTGCGCCACTACCCGCGCAGCTACACCGAGGGCGCGACGGTGCGCGGCGCCGAGGACGAGCGTCCGGAAGCCGGTGAGCACATCACCATCGTCGACACGATCACCGCTACGGAGTCGTTTCCGATGAAGAAGGACCGGAAAAGGATGTGTCACCGCATCACCGTCGGATCCGGACGGAGCAAGGTGACCGCCACGTTCTTCAACGCGAACTACATCAAAAAAGACCTCACCAAAGACACGAAGGTGATGCTCTCCGGGGAAGTCGGGTTCTTCAAGGGGGTCATGCAGCTCACGCATCCCGCGTTCCTCATCCTCGACTCGCCGGACGGACGCAACCGCGGCACGAGGTCGCTGAAAAGCATTGCCGACGCCTCGCAGGCCGTCAGCGGCGAATTAGCAATGTCGGAGTTCGAGCGCCGCTTCTTTCCGATCTATCCGGCCAGCACCAAACTGCAGAGCTGGGACATCTTCGCTTGCGTGCGTCAGGTGCTCGAGGTTCTTGACCCCGTCGACGACCCGCTGCCCCCAGAACTGCGCGCCAAGCTCCGTCTGATCTCCGAAGACCAGGCGCTGCGCGCCATTCATCTGACCGAGAGCGAGGCCGAACGCAGGCGCGCACGTGAGCGGTTGACGTTCGACGAAGCCGTCGGCCTGCAGTGGGCGCTGGTCGCCCGCCGGCACGGCGAGCTGTCGGAGTCAGGTCCTCCGGCTGCGCCGCGCTCGGACGGGCTGGCGGCTGAATTGCTGCGGCGGTTGCCTTTCGAGTTGACGGCCGGACAGCGCGAGGTGCTCGCCGTATTGTCCGACGGGCTGGCGGCGACCCGCCCGATAAACCGCCTGCTGCAAGGTGAGGTGGGGTCGGGCAAGACGATCGTCGCGGTGCTGGCGATGCTGCAGATGGTCGACGCGGGTTACCAGTGTGCGCTACTGGCGCCAACGGAAGTCCTTGCCGCACAACATCTGCGGTCGACCTGCGACGTCCTCGGCCCATTGGCGATGGGAGGCCAGCTGGGTGGGGCTGACAATGCGACCAGGGTGGCGCTGCTCACCGGCTCGATGACGGCGGCGCAGAAGAAGCAGGTCCGTGCCGAGATCGTCAGCGGTCAGGCCGGAATCGTCATCGGCACCCATGCGCTGCTGCAGGATGCGGTGGACTTCCACAACCTGGGCATGGTGGTGGTCGACGAGCAACATCGGTTCGGTGTCGAGCAGCGAGATCAATTGCGCGCCAAGGCTCGTGCCGGCATCACGCCGCACCTGTTGGTGATGACGGCAACGCCGATTCCGCGTACCGTCGCGCTGACGGTCTATGGTGACTTGGAAACGTCGACGCTGCGCGAACTTCCGCGTGGACGTCAGCCGATCACCAGCAATGTCATCTTCATCAAGGACAAGCCCGCGTGGCTCGGCCGTGCCTGGCAGCGCATCATCGAAGAGGTCGCCGCCGGTCGCCAGGCTTATGTGGTGGCGCCCCGGATCGACGAGACCGACGACCCGCAGCAAGGGGAGCAGAACGCCAGACCGTCGGAGACCGCCGAGGGTCTTTACGCCCGACTGCGTTCCGGTGAGCTGGCGAGCCTGCGGCTGGGGCTCATGCACGGGCGGTTGTCCGCCGACGAGAAGGACGCCGCGATGGCCGCTTTTCGCGCCGGCGAGATTGATGTGTTGGTGTGCACCACCGTCATTGAG
>Ga0210407_10001961_pt1 | contig 18303 bp, 17 predicted proteins | sample IncBWC27MmetaG_FD_150860 | JGI IMG/M metagenome (GOLD analysis project Ga0210407, IMG submission 150860) | Forest soil microbial communities from Barre Woods Harvard Forest LTER site, Petersham, Massachusetts, United States - Inc-BW-C-27-M | ecosystem: Environmental > Terrestrial > Soil >...
CGCTGGCGCATGGCCATACCGATCTCCGGCCCGGAGAGCAAAAGGGCGACGCAAAACACCCGGCCAGTTTTGCGCCCGACAGCCGGCTTGCCAGTCTGAATGGAGCGGTCAGAGCAGAAATCAATAGCAGTCATCATCAAGCAATTGAGAGGCCCGGGGAACACCTTCGGGTCGTGGCCCAAGCTCCCGACGGCATAATTGAGGCGATTGAATGGAACGGCGATTCCAACTGGGTCGTAGGAGTCCAATGGCATCCGGAGCGCATGCCGGATGATCCGCTTGCGCAGCGTCTGTTCCAGCAATTCGTCGCGGCCGCGCGCGCTCGCGAGGCCGTCGCTCATCGCTGAGCCGTGCAGCATGGCCCGCAAGCCCGTCATTCCGAGCGAAGCGAGGAATCTCTCTTCGTCGTGGGAAGCGAGGCAATGAAGAAAAGTTCCGCGGACTTGGGCTTTTAACTTTGAACTTTTAACTGTCAACTTTTAACTTCTTGGGGGCTTGATGATTTCTCTGGCAGGCAAGGCGGCACTCATCACCGGCGGTTCGCGTGGCATCGGCGCCGCAGCGGTCAAACTCTTCGCGCAAGCCGGTGCCGACGTGGTTTTCAACTACGTCAAAGCCAAGGACGCCGCGCTCCAAGTCCAGCAGGAAGCCGGCAAGCACGGTACTCGCGTGGAAGCGTTCAAAGCCGACGTCGGCAAGCACGCCGACAATCAAAAACTTGTCGAGCACACCGTCGCCCGGCTCGGCCGCCTGGACATTCTCGTTGCCAACGCCGGCGTCTGGAACTTCGACGATCTCCCCATCGAAAAAATGACCGAAAAGCAGTGGGACGACATGATCCGCGTCAACCTCAAGAGCGTCTACTCCATCATCCATTTCACCGTGCCCCACATGATCAAGCAAAAGTCCGGCAAGATCATTCCCATCAGCTCCACCGCGGGCCAGCGCGGCGAATCCTTCCACACCCACTACGGCGCTTCCAAAGGCGGCATCATCAGCCTCACCAAGGGCCTGGCCACCGAACTTGCCCGCCACAACATACTCGTGAACTCCGTTGCTCCCGGCTGGGTCGCCACCGACATGTCCAATGCCGTTCTCGAATCCAAAGCTGGCCAGAAGATGGCTGCCACCGTCATTCCGCTGGGTCGCGCCGCCACCGCTGAAGAAGTTGCCGGCCCCATCCTCTTTGTCGCTTCCGACCTGGCCAACTTCATGACCGGCGAAGTCATCAATGTAAATGGAGGTTCGGTCTTGTGTGGGTAAAGCTCGTCCAGTTTACCGTTCTTATTTTCGTTTCTTGCGCAATTATGGCGCCGCGCGCCACAGCGCAGCGGCCCGATACCATGTTGCCCGAGCAGAGCGAGGCCAAGGGCAAGCAGATTCTCGCCGATCTGATCAATGCGCTGGGAGGGCCAGGTTATACCGAAGTCCGCGAAAGCGTGTGCGAGGGGCGGCGCGTCCAGTTTGGCCACAATGGCGAGCCCACCGGCAATGTAAGTTTTGCCGACTATCGCCGCTATCCCGACAAAGACCGCACGGAGTACATCGGCAAGGGCCGCAACACCATTCTTCAGTCATTGATCGGACTGGATGGCCTGGATTTCTCCCACGGGGGAATTGTCATCACGCTGTTTAACGGCGATCATGGCTGGTCTTACGATCGCAGCGGGGTCAACGAATTGCCGGCCACCTCCATCAGCGACTTCCAGGAGCAAGTCAAGCGCAACGTCGACAATCTCCTGCGGCTGCGCCTCCAGGAGCCGGGCTTGTCCATCCGTTTCGGCGGCAACGACACGGTGGACCTCAAGCAGGTGGATTGGGTCGAGATTACCGACAGCGAGGAGCGCAAGTTCCGCCTCGCCGTGGACCGCTCCACGCATTGGCTGATTCGCAGCGCCGTTATCACCAAGGATCAAGAAACCCAGCAGATCAACGAAGACGTCACCATCTATTCCAACTACCAGTTGAAAGACAGTGCCTGGACGCCGCTGCAAGTCTCCCGGGAACACAACGGCCGCCGCGCCCTTCAAACCTTCTACGAAACCTGCAAGTTTAACTCCGGCCTTTCCGAGGATATCTTCCAGAAATCGTCCCTCAACAAACAGGCCGCCCAAGCCCTAGCCAAAAAGGCCAAGAACTAGGGCGTCGGACGCCCCTGGAAAACACTTTCTCTTCCTAGTCATCCCCCTGCCGACGGGAAAGGCTACCAGGAAAGGACGCAACCTGCCTCCCACCAAGCTATGTTTCGTTTTGTTACATTTCTACCCACTTTTAGCCACATACAATAAGATATGGCCGTCGAGTCCAAAAAAGTACTATGTTTAGCAGTAGTTGCGTTCCATTGCCCCTGGTACGGTAACTGCTTTATAGTAGTTCTTTGAGCCGCCCTGACAGGCTTGACCGCTGGTCCTGCCTTTAAACGAGGAAGTGATTTGCTTAAGAGTGCCCCAAACCCCCGCACTCGCCGCCGACGCATTGCCGGGTTCAGCATGATCGAATTGGCGGTTTCCATGACCATCCTGCTGATTCTGTCGGCGATGGCGATTCCATCGCTCTTGCAGTCGTTTCGAACGTACCAGCTTAACAACGGGGCCGCGCGCGTATCTGACATGCTAAAATTCACGCGCTACGAAGCGGTGCGCCAGAACAGGCCTATCAGTTTCCTGATGCAACCGAGCGGGAACGGCTGGCTCGTGGGAACGGATTCGAATCGTAACGGCAACATCGATCCGACCGACAAACAAGCGCTGATCAATGGTTTTGTCACGCTCGTTACCGCGGGGATGCCGCCGCCGGCCGCGATCACCGCGTCGTTAAACGTGGGCGCGTTGACTGCTACGCCAGCGAATCCAGGTCCGCTGCAGTTTGACGCGCGCGGAGCGGTTCGCGTGAACGGCACGTTGACCGGCAACATATATGTTTTCTACGTCGGTGCTGCGCCGCCGAACAATCCCGGCGATTTCGGTTTTCGCGCGGTAATTTTGCTGCCAACGGGAGCGACGCAGATCTGGACCGCTACTGCCGCCGGCCCCTGGCAGCGGACCGCGTGATTGGGACAGAGGAACTGACGAACGAAAATGCCGTTCACATTTACAAAACGCCGCAAAAGAGAAAGAGGCTTCAGCCTCCTCGAGATGCTGTTCGCGACGGTGATTTTATTGGTGGGCCTGGTGGCGATCGCGCAACTTGTGCCCGCTTCGATTTACCTGAATTACCAGAATCGAAACAATTCATCCGCCCTGGTTTTTGCGCAACGGCAACTGGATCAGATGCTGGACCGGCCGCTCACTGACACCGTTTTTACCAACGCGGAGGGGAAGGTTTGCCAGCTCGGGGATCCCGCGATCAATAATCCAGCGCAGGGGACCAACGTTGTCACTTACCAAAACCAGGCGGTCATCGATTTCAATAGCTCAATTGCCGGCTATAACTTCACCTACTTTGAGAATCCCACGATTCCGAACGGCCTCCAATATGACGTTCGCTGGGCGGTCATCCTCACCAAGGTTGGCACAATCGTCTACAGCAAACGTTTTATCCTCGGAATACGGCAGCAGGGCGGGGAGGGCTACTTTCCGCCGATTACGCTCGAAGCCATGGTAGAAAAATGAAGCGGGCTATTGGCGCAATCCGGCAAAAGGGTTTTTCGCTCATCGAGCTGCTGGTTGCCTTGGGAATATTTCTGATTGTCACGGGAGCGGCATTCACTCTCCTGGGAGGCTCGCAACAGCGGTACCGAACGGAATCGCAAGTGCTGAATGCGTTCCAGGAAGCGCGGCTGGGGCTGGACCAGATGGTGCGAGACGTCAACGACGCCGGCTATCCGCCGCCGAGTTTCTTCTCGGCCTTTGCTCCCGCGAATTCCGCGAGCTCCCCCTTCGCGTGGAGCCCCAATTACCCTGGGAACGCTTGCCAGCTCGGGACATGCGCCACGCCGCGCGATTTCGACATCATCATAGAAACAAACGACAATCCCCTGGACCCCGCCTGCGCACCGAATTGCCCCGTTCAGTGGATTCGCTACGTGTTGCAGGGGACGACGCTGATGCGCGGCAGAGTGCCGAAGCAGGGTGGCGACCCGCTCAATGCATTTACTGGTCTAAACGCGCCAGTCCCCTTCGTGCAGAATGTCGTGAACACGCCGGCGCAACCGATTTTCTCGTATACGTGTGACACTTCGACTCCGCCTCAAGCTCCGCCTCTTCCTTGTCCCCTGGCGGTCGCCGCCGATAACGTGCCCACGAGCATTCGCGATGTCATCATTACTCTATATGTTGCCGCGCCTCAGCCGGATGCGATTTCGGGCCAGCAAAGGGTCGTGGTATTGACCGGGCGCGGCCGCCGCATCAATCCGAATCAGTGAAGTCTGGGAATCTTAAGCGAAAGCGCGAAACACAAAGCGAAATCAGCGGCGAGAAGCAGGGATTGCCCTACTCATCGCGATTTTCGTCCTGTTGCTGATCAGCGTGGTGGGGATCGCTTTAATCGTTTCTTCCGGCACGGAATCCGCGCTGGCCGGCAATTACCGCTCCGCGACGGGAGTGTACTATGCGTCTCTGGCGGGGCTGGAAGAGGCGCGCGGGCGTCTCCTACCGAAGAATCCCAACTACTTCTCGAAGACGCCCCCGGCGAATTTCCTGCCACCGACCGGCACGCAATGGGACATTGGCTATGTAAGGTATATCTTGAATCCTGGTCCGGGCGACCCGAATGACACGCGCACGATCTACCCAGACACGGAGTACGACACTGAGTTCGGCGCGGGGAAGCTCGGAGCCGCGAACCAACTGATAACCCAGTCGGTTTGGAACGTCGCCCCGCTGAACGGCCTGCCTGTTCCAGGTCCGCTCTATAAGTGGGTGCGCATCAACTCTATATCGGAAGTGTCGCTGCAGCTTCAGGTTGCTCCGTTTGATGGCCACGCTGCAGACCCTACCAAGCCGATTTACTACGACGGAACACGCCTCACCATCGACCCGACTAACGCTCGGGAGGTGCTAGAGATTACGTCACTTGCTGTGGTCCCCAATGGCAGCCAGAATCCCAGCCAGAAGTTGGTCCAGTACCTCATTGCTCCTGTCCCCTTGAATTTAAGTTTCCCGGCAGCGCTAACATTGGATGGCAATTCTCCGCAGTTCACAGCATCGCCCTCGCCATCCTTCTGGGTGGATGGCACTGACCACGGCGCAATTGGAACCTGCAACCCGACTGCGGCCCCGGTCGCAGCCGTGGGATACACCTCTGGATCCTTATCCAACTTTGTTCAGCCGAGTAACGCATTAGGCATTGCGATTGGACCGCGGCCATCAGACGACCTGCGGAATCACTACACGCCCTTCACCGCTCCAAACCCAGACATAGTTTCGGTCACGCTCTCTCCGAATCTGCAGACCGTAGCAGGCTTGAATGCGCTGGTGCAAACCATTCAGCAGAACGCGGACGTGGTGGTCAACGGCAACGCGACGCAGGCGAGTATGCCGGCGGCCATGTCCGCTACGAACCCCATGACCATTGTCATTAACGGCGACCTCACCTTTAGCAGTTGGCGCTCGACCGGTTACGGCCTCCTTCTGGTCACTGGAGAATTCACCTACGACCCGGACGCATCGTGGGACGGGATAATTCTGGTGATCGGGGAAGGCTTGATGTACTCCAACCGGGGCGCTTATACCAACACGCAAATTCAGGGGGCCGTGTTTCTGGCGAGGACGCTAGACGCGTTCGGAAATCCGCTGCCGCCAAACTCTGCTCCGATATTCACTCCCCCCGCCGGGTCGACTATGACTTCAGGTTTTGATTTCGGCGGCACTCCTAATTCGTTGACCAACAGCATTTATTACAGCAATTGCTGGATCCAGGCGGCAATGCCTTCCGCCGGCTACCAGGTTCTCTCCTTCCACGAAATATCATCTAATCCGTGAGCGTTTCGTCGCGCACAAACATTCTTCGGTCAGTTTCTCGCGCCCTGACTCCGTCGCTTGCTGCTTTCTATCTGAGGAGTTCGCCGCACTTTTCCGATTTTGGCGTGCGACGTGTTCGGGGGCTATAATGTGCGGATGCCTAATCGACCGGAAAGCGCGCAGATGCACGGCACTACAGTGTTGTGCGTGCGCAAGGACAACAAAGTGGTGCTGATCGCCGATGGGCAGGTGACCATGGGCGATCACGTGATGAAGCACACGGCGCGGAAGACGCGGCGGCTTTACAACGACAAGGTCGTTGCCGGGTTTGCGGGCTCGACGGCCGACGCGATTACGCTTTTTGAGAGATTCGAAGGCAAGCTGCAGGAGTTTTCCGGGAACCTGCAGAAGGCCGCGGTCGAATTGGCCAAGGAATGGCGCAAGGACCGCGCGCTTCGCCACCTGGAAGCGCTGCTGATTGTTGCCGACAGCAAGGGGACGTTTATTCTTTCCGGCAATGGTGACGTGATCGAGCCGGACGACGGCCTGGTGGCCATCGGTTCCGGCGGGACTTTTGCGCTCTCCGCAGCGCGCGCGCTGATGAAGCATTCGAAACTCAATGCCAAGGATCTGGCGATGGAGGCCATGCGCATCGCCAGCGAGATTTGCATTTTTACTAACGCCAACTTTACGGTGGAAGAGTTGTGAAAGAGGTTGACAGTCGACAGTTGAAAGTTGAAAAAGAAAAAGAAAAAGAAAGATTTAGCACAGAGGGCACAGAGGTTGCCCCGAACGGGTCGGGGCAGGCGCCGGACGTAGAGCTGAAAGAAGCGGCGTAGACCAGTTCAAGATATTTACGAGACAGCACAGCAGAGGCAAGGCTTGACAGCACGCAAGGACGTATTCGCGCATCAAAGGAACTGAGCAAGTCATGACAAGCAAGTCCGAAAAAGAACTGGTCTATGCGCCGGGCGGCAACGGGGCCGAGGTGACTGAGTCGGTCGATGGGCAGGAACTTCTTCCGGCGCTCGATGACATGACGCCGCGAGAAATCGTGGCGGAGCTGGACAAGTACATCGTGGGGCAGAATGCCGCGAAGCGCGCCGTCGCTGTGGCTTTGCGCAATCGCGTGCGCCGGCAGAAGCTGCCGCCGGAAATCGCGGAAGACGTTTTGCCGAAGAACATTTTGATGATCGGCCCCACGGGCGTGGGAAAAACGGAAATTGCGCGGCGGCTGGCGCGGCTGGCGGGTTGCCCGTTCGTGAAGGTCGAGGCTTCGAAGTACACGGAAGTCGGCTATGTGGGGCGGGATGTTGAATCGATGGTGCGCGATCTCGTGGAGACTTCCATCGACATGATCCGCGAGGAAAAACTCGACGAAGTGGCCGACCGCGCCGAGCAAGCGGCGGAAGAACGCGTTCTCGACCTGCTGCTTCCACCGGCGCCGCCTCCGGCGGCCGGCACTCCGGAAAGCGAAGTTGCGGCGCAGCGGGAGCAGACGCAGCGCACGCGCGAAAAATTGCGGGTGCAGTTGCGCGAAGGAAAGCTCGATCAACGCATGGTGGATCTCGAAGTGCGCGAGCGCGCCATGCCTCCGTTCGAAATCATTTCGAATCAAGGCGTCGAGGAGATGGACGTCAATATCAAAGACATGCTCTCCGGCATGTTCGGGCAGCAGAAGAAGAAACGAAAAATGAGCGTGGCCGACGCGTTCGAATACCTGATCCAGGAGGAAGAAAACAAGCTGCTGGACATGGACCAGGTGACGCGCGTGGCCGTGGAGCGCGCGGAGCAGATGGGCATCATTTTTATCGACGAGATCGACAAGGTAGCGGGGCGCGAATCGGGCCACGGCCCGGATGTTTCACGGGAAGGCGTGCAACGCGACATTCTTCCCATCATCGAGGGCACGACAGTCAACACGCGCTACGGGATGATTCGCACGGATCATATTCTTTTCATCGCGGCGGGCGCTTTTCACGTGACGAAGCCGTCTGACCTGATCCCCGAACTGCAGGGCCGGCTGCCGATTCGCGTGGAGCTGCAATCGCTGAAGGAAGAGGATTTTATCCGCATCCTGACGGAGCCGAAGAACGCGCTGCTGAAGCAGTACGCTGCGCTGATGGAGACCGAAGGCGTGAAGCTCAATTTCACGGAGGACGCCGTGGCGGCAGTGGCGCGGTTCGCCACCAGCGTGAACGAACAAACGGAAAATATCGGGGCGCGGCGGCTACACACCATCCTGGAGAAAGTTCTCGACGAGATTTCGTTCGAAGCGCCAGACCTGAAGAAGAAAAACGTGAAGGTGGACGCCGCGTACGTGAGCAAGCAGCTCGCGGACATCGTCAAGAACCAGGACCTGAGCCGCTACATTCTGTAACTCTTGAAATTGGAAAATGGAAAATAGAAAAGGGACGAGAACCCACTTCGAAAAACGCCCCGAGCCGTTCTTCCCCATTTTCCATTTTCTCTTTTCCATTTTCTTGAGTTCGGCCGGATGTGGCGCTCCCGGCGAACCTGTTCCACCTACGCCGGTGGTTCCTGTGGCGGTCAAGGACCTCGAAGCTCGTCAGGCCGGCGACGGGGTGGAACTTTCCTTCACTCTGCCGTTGAACTCCATCTCTGGAGACAAGCTGGCAACGCCGCCAGCAGTCGAAATCCTTCGCGGCGCCGTTAAACCCGATGGCTCGGTCGACGCCAAGTCTTTCCGGGTTGTTTACACGATTCCCGGCGCGATGGTGGAGAACTACCGCGCCGATAGCCGCGTGCGCTTCACGGATCCCATCGCGCCGGAAGAAACCAAAACGCATCCCGGCGGCGCAGTCGCTTATGTTGTTCGAACGCGCGCTTCACAGAAACGCGCTTCGGGGGATTCGAACGCCGTTGTGGTGCGTGTTTTTCCAGTTCCAGCTCCCATCGCTTCCGTCGAGGCTCGCGTGACCGAGGCAGGAGTGGAATTGAGCTGGCCGGCTCCGGCCGGGGCTGCGGCCGGGGAGTCTGCGCAAGCTATCACTGGTTATCGAGTCTACCGCTCGGAAATCCACCCCTCTGTTCCCGCTTCGCCTTCCAAAGATCTTTCGATTGGCAAGCCTGAATCACGCGCTACGCTGCTCGCTTCGTCGGAGACCAACAGCTACCGTGACAGCTCGATTGTTTTCGACCATACCTATGTGTATACCGTGCGCAGCCTCATTCGCTTGGACGGGAACGAGCTGGAATCGTCTGACTCCCCGCCGGTGACCATGACTCCACGCGACATCTTTCCTCCTTCTGTACCGCAGGGCCTGGTCGCGGCGGTGCTTTCGGGCGTGGCTGCGGGCACGGTTGTCGTGGAGCTCTCGTGGTCCATCAATGTTGAAACTGACTTGGCCGGATACCGCGTCTATAGAAGTGAACAGGAAGGCACACGAGGACAGCTTGTTACTCCGGACTTATTGCCGACGCCTGCGGTTCGTGATACGTCTGTAGAGCCCGGCCATCGCTATTGGTATACCGTGACCGCCGTAGACCGCGCGGGGAATGAAAGCGCGCCTTGCGCCCCGGTGGTTGTCGAGGTCGCGCAACCATTGTCGTAACTCCGGGTTAAACGATTATTTGAGTTGCATGAGTCTTGGGAGCCCAGCGAATCATGTTGGTACGTCCGCATTTGCCCGGTTATCGTTGGTTCCATGTTTTTCGAAACGCGGCGATTCGCACTGGCGTTTACGTGGGAGTTTGCTTGACTTTGGTTTTCACCGCCTGGCTGGTGATTGCCAACCACGCACCGTTCCTGGAACGCCTTGCGCTGGAGCGTGACATCGCCGCCGCGGCGATCCTCTGCTTCCTTGCGGCGATTCCGGTCTTCCGGTTTTTGCGCTGGCCGGGGCATTTGCTGGCATCGAGCCTGGTTGGCTGGTTGATTTTCAGCATGAGCTATCGCCTGCTCTGCCTGATCTATCACGGGCTCAGCAACCGGCTCAGCACGTTTCACGTTTTCGTGCTGGGGGCCCTCGTGTATATGATACTCGCTACGCTCTCCTGGGTTGTTGGCGTTATCTGGAGAGCGCGTGAAGCGAATGCTTCTCATCCCAACCACCACCCGAGTTAAAAAAAAATGAAAATCTGCCGTTATGTGAGGCGCGACGGTTCTTCTCCGGACTCTGCTTCTCCGCGCTATGGACTGATTGAAGGGGAAACGGTCATTGAAATTAGCGGCCTGCCCTGGGCGGCTTGGTCGCGGGGGGCGCGTTTTTCGCGGCTCGCCGAGGTGCGGCTGCTCGCTCCGGTGGAGCCTTCGAAGATCGTTTGCATCGGGCGGAATTATGCGGCTCACGCCGCGGAGATGGGCAACGAAGTCCCGAAAGAGCCGTTGATGTTCCTGAAGCCGCCTTCTTCGATTATCGGGCCGGAGGAGGCGATCGTGTTGACAAAATATTCTCAGCGCGTGGAGCACGAAGGCGAACTCGCGCTGGTCATGGGCCGCCGCTGCTCGCACCTGGGCGACGGCGACGATGCTTTGTCCTTTGTGATGGGGTACACGTGCCTCAACGATGTGACCGCGCGCGACTTGCAGAAGAGCGACGTGCAATTCACGCGCGCAAAGGGCTTTGATACGTTTTGCGCCGTGGGGCCGCACATGGAAACCGCGCTCGATCCATCCAATGTGCTGGTGGAGACGCACGTCAACGGGGCGCGGCGGCAGTCCGGCTTGACATCGCTGATGACCTATCCGGCTGCGTTTCTGGTGCGCTGGATTTCTCGCATGATGACCTTGATGCCCGGCGACTTGATCGCCACCGGCACGCCCTCGGGCGTCGGGCCGCTGGTTGCGGGCGATACGGTGGAGGTCAGCGTTGCCGGTGTTGGCTTGTTGCGTAATCCGGTGCATGCTCCGCAAGCGTAGGTTCGCGCAGAGCGCAAGGTTTCGGTAGAATACGAAGCAGTGGGGCATCGGCGGATGCAGGGAAGCCTTCCGCTCCGCTGTGATGCAGGTACGCAATCTCTCACTCGCTAGGCGCCATCCCATGCATTTGTGAAGGGAGAGTCTGTACGTTTAAGGATGTGCTTGCGGATTGGAAGGTGATGCTGGCCATGGGCGGAGCGGCGATTGCCGCGCTGGCCATGATCGCTTATGCTTTTTTTCGTCCCGCGGAGAATCCCGAGGATGAAGAACGCAAGCGGCGGCTGCACTTGAACCAGATTGGGCGCATCGCCGAAGGGCAGATCGTCGAACTGGTGGAGCATCCGCCGGTATCGCCAGAAGCGCGCAGAGGATTGTTCGGCGCGAGCGCGCGCCCGGTGAAAGACATGCGGCCGCGGCATCTGGTTTCTTACAGTTACTTGATTTCCGGCGTCACGTACCACACGGCGCAGGACATCACCGGGTTGGAAAGCCAGGTTCGGTTGGAGCGGCTGGTCGCCGGGCAGCCGGCCAGCATCAAGTACGACGCCTCGAATCCCAGCGATTCGATCCTGGTCGCGGACGATTGGTCGGGCTTGCGCTGAGTTGTTAAGTGCCTGCGCTGATGGATTTCACGCGCGGACGGTTCCGCATTCTGCTTTTCCTCCGGTTGCGTTATCCTTCTCCATGCTGCTTCCGGGCGGCCCGATTCTAGTCCTATGAAAATGATCCTCGCGTCCGTTCTGACCACAATTCTCATTGTGGTGTTAACTCTCGGCGCTATGTTTATTCTGGTGCGGGCGACGGAATATGTCACGGCGCTCGAGTCTCCTTTGCAGAGAACCGTTGCCATGGGTGCTGAGCTGCTTCTCGGCGTGGCATTGCTTCTCGGGACCACCTGGATTGCCACGCATCTCGCCGTGCGCATTTTTGCGCGAGAGAATTCCCCTTCCGAGGGAGGGCCGCTTGTCTGAGCCGAAACCCAGCTTGATTCCACAGGACAAGCACCGCGACCGTATGGAAGAGCTTCGCCGCATTTCCGAGGAAGCCGAGGCCGGCGGTGGCCCGGAGCGCCGCGAGCGCGAACACAAAGTCGGCAAGCTCACCGCGCGCGAGCGCATTCATCTTTTATTGGACGAAGGGACGTTCGAAGAGCTGGACAAGTTTGTCCGTCACCGCTGCGTCGATTTCGGGATGCAGGAACAGCGTCCCGCGGGCGACGGGTTCGTTACGGGATTCGGCCGCATCGATGGCCGGCTGGTTTATGTTTTCGCGCAGGACTTTACCGTGTTTGGCGGTTCGCTGTCGGAAACCAACGCGCTGAAAATCTGCAAAATCATGGACCTGGCCATGCGCGCCGGGGCTCCCGTCATCGGCCTCAACGATTCGGGGGGCGCACGCATTCAGGAAGGCGTCGCGTCGCTGGCGGGTTACGCCGATATTTTTCTGCGCAACACGCTGGCGAGCGGAGTCATCCCGCAGATCAGCGCGATTATGGGGCCCTGTGCGGGCGGGGCCGTCTATTCGCCGGCCATCACCGATTTCATTTTCATGACGCGCGAAACCTCGTATATGTTCGTTACCGGTCCGGACGTCATCAAGACCGTCACGCACGAGGAAGTCAGCAAGCAGGAACTCGGCGGCGCGATGACTCACAATGAAAAAAGCGGCGTCGCCCATTTTGTCTCGCGCGACGACGCCGATTGCCTGGCCATGATTCGCGAGTTGATGAGTTTTCTTCCTTCGAACAATTTGGAAGATGCGCCACGCCGCAGCACATCCGATCCGCCGGCTCGCCGCGACGAATCGCTCAACACCCTGGTTCCCGGTGATCCTCAGAGGCCTTACGACATGAAGGATGCCATCCACTCGATTGTGGATGATGGTTTCTTCTTCGAAGTCCACGAACATTACGCGAAGAATCTTGTCGTGGGCTTTGCACGCCTCGATGGCAGGCCAGTCGGCATCGTTGGCAACCAGCCCGCATTCCTAGCCGGCGTGCTCGATATCAATGCTTCTGTGAAAGGCGCGCGCTTCGTGCGTTTCTGCGACGCGTTCAACATTCCACTTGTCACCTTCGAGGACGTTCCCGGTTTTCTACCGGGCACGCAGCAGGAGTTCGGTGGGATCATCAAGCACGGCGCAAAGCTGCTCTTTGCTTTTGCCGAGGCCACCGTCCCGAAAATCACGGTGATCACGCGCAAGGCTTACGGCGGAGCGTACTGCGTCATGGCTTCCAAGCACATTCGCACCGATGCCAATTTTGCATGGCCTACCGCGGAGATTGCAGTCATGGGCCCCGAAGGCGCCGTGGACATTGTTTACAAACGTGAATTGGCGAAGGCTCCCGAATCCGAGCGCGAAAAACTCCGCCGGCACAAAATCGCCGAATTCCGCGAGCGCTTCGCCAACCCATTCGTTGCCGCCGAGCGCGGCTACATCGATGCCGTGATCGAACCCGCCGACACCCGCGCCCGCATCATCACTTCTCTCCGCGCCCTCGAAAACAAGCGCGACACCAACCCCAAGAAAAAACACGGCAACATCCCTCTGTGAAGAGAGAACTCACGCGCGTCATTCGAAAATGCGGCCGCTGGTACATCGCTTATGTCAAAGAATCGCCTGGAGCGAACACCCCAGGGTAGAACGCTCGCCGAAGCCCGCCGCAATCTCGAGGATGCCGTAGCTCTTATCATCGCAGCCAATAGTGAACTGCGACGCACGCGTCCGCAGGAACTACTGCAAGATAAAACTATTTAAGTAAATACTCCTGCAAAAACTCGACTGTTGCATAGAACTGGAAATCCTGGTTCGGCTTCTTGCGGTAGCCGTGGCCTTCGTCCTTGGCGATCAGTAGCCACACCGGAGTCCCTTGCTTCTTCAGCGCGTCGGCGATCTGCTGGGATTCGCTGACCGGCACTCGCGGATCGTTCTTGCCGGCGATGACGAACATGGGCTTCTTGATTTTTTCGATGTTGTTCATGGGCGCGATTTTCTCGAGGTACTCGCGCATCTTGGGGTCGCGCTCGTCGCCGTATTCCACGCGGCGCAAATCCCGCCGGTACGCCTCGGTGTGCTCGAGGAACGTCACCAGGTTTGACATTCCCACGATGTCGACCGAGCAGCGAATCCGGTCGCTGTAGAACGTGGAAACGGCCAGCGTCATGTGTCCGCCGTAACTTCCGCCGGTCACACCAATGCGGTCGCTGTCGAGTCCCGGCTGCGTCGCAATCCAGTCAAACAACGCGTTGATGTCCTTGTAGGTGTCGTCGCGCTTGAATCCGTTATCAAGCTGTGTGAACGTCTTCCCGTATCCCGTCGACCCACGAACGTTGGGGTAAATCAGCGCGATCCCGAGTTCGTTTAGCAAATAGTTGGCGCGCCCGAGGAATCTCGGCTGGGATTGCCCTTCCGGCCCTCCGTGGATGTCCACCAGCACCGGGCGCTTGCCTGCAAACTTCCCCGGTGGCTTGTACAAGAAACCTGAAATCGTCTTTCCGTCGAAACTTTTCCACCGCACCAGCTCGGCTTGCGGAAACGAATCGGTCTTCACTGCTGTTTCGCTTGTCGTCCACCGTTCCACTTTTCCATTTTCCACATCCAGCGAATAGACATCTCCCGGCCCACGCGCATTGTTCAGCGAGAAGCCGAGTTCATGCCCATTCTTGTGCCAGCGCAGGGAGCCCATCACTCCCGTCGGCAACTTTGGCAGCGCCAACTCTTTTTTCGTGGAGGTGTTCATCACATGCAGGACGCTTACTCCTTCTTCGTTGGTTATAAACGCGACCATATTCCCGTCATGCGTCAGGCCAAACGACTCCACGTCCCACGGGATGTTTGTGGTGAGGAACTGCGGCTGCTTCGTTGCCAAATCCAGGTAAGCCAGCCGGTGAAACTCCGAATCCTTGTCCGTCGTGACGTAAATCCCTTTGCCGTCCCTGCTGAACCGTCCTTCGCCATAAGAAACTTTTTCGGTCGCGTTCCTCGGTGTCAGCTCCGTCTTCTCGCCTGTTGCCGTATCCACTAGCCACAAGTACGATTCGTTGATGGAAAGCTCTTCCTCCAACAAAATCTTCTTGTCATCCGGCGACCAGTCCAGAGGCTGCCATCCCCCGCCCGTCAGTTGCGTCAGTAAATGATCTGACTTCAAATCGCTCGGATTCATCAGCCACAAATCCGTATCTTTTCCAGTGCGCCGCGTAGACATGTACGCGATTTGATCACCGCTCGACGACCACGGCCCCGCAAGATTTCGTGACTTCCCATCCGTAAGCAGCGTAATGTCGCCGGTGGCCACGTCATAGCGATACAACTGGTACCACTCCCCGCCGCCAATATCTTTCGCAAAAAGAATGTAGTCGCCCCCGTTCGGATGAAAGCGGCCGCTCCCGACGGAGTCCGGGAAAAACGTCAATTGCTGGCGCGCTCCGCTAGGCATCTTCACCAGATGAAGCTGAGGCGTCTCCGCAAACCGCGTCGCGATCAGCATCTCGCGCTTTGTCGGATGCCAATCCGCTAGGCTCGCGCTTCGATACGATCCGTAGCGCCCCCCGGTCTCGGCCAGCGACGCCGGAATTTTCGGCACGCCATCTACGATCAAATTGTCAGCCGGCGCGATGACCGCTTCTTGCGCCGGCGCAGTCGCGGCAAAAAAGAGCATCGCCGCCACAAGTAGAATCAATTTCCTGTTCATATTTTTCCCTCACCGACAAATCTGCCGCACCTTCATACACCGCAAGCGATTGGACACGCAAGCCAAACCGCAAGCCTTGTCTCGTCACCACACATGCTAAAATCCCGCTGCATCACAGACCAGTTATGTTCCGGAAAATCCTGATCGCCAATCGTGGTGAGATCGCTGTGCGCATCCTGCGTGCCTGCCGCGAGCTGGGCATCCGCTCCGTCGCCCTGTTCAGTGATGTCGACCGCAAATCACTTCACGTTCGCCTCGCCGATGAAGCCTATCTCATCGGCCCGGCGCCTTCACGGGAAAGTTATCTTCGCATCGATAAAATCATCGACGTGGCGCGCCGCTCCGGTTGCGATGCAGTGCATCCGGGATACGGTTTCCTCGCGGAAAACGCTGCCCTACCGCGTGCCTGCACGGATGCCGGCATCACCTTCATCGGCCCAAGCGCGGAAGCCATGGAAGCCCTCGGCCCCAAGACCGCCGGCCGCCAACTCGCTCGCCGCGCCGATGTTCCCACCGTTCCCGGCATCAACGACCCCATCGAAAAATCGGCAGAAGCCCAGGCCATTGCGCAACGCATGGGTTACCCCGTTCTTCTGAAGGCCGTCGCTGGCGGTGGCGGCAAGGGCATGCGACTCGTTTCCAGCGACGCCGAATTTGATTCCGGTTTCCGCGATGCTTCTTCCGAAGCCATGAACGCTTTCGGCGACGACCGCCTGTACCTTGAAAAATATTTGGAGCGCCCCCGTCACATAGAAATCCAGATTTTCGCCGACAACCATGGCCGCGTCGTCTCTCTCGGCGAGCGCGAATGCTCCATCCAGCGGCGCCATCAAAAAGTGATCGAGGAAGCCCCTTCGCCCGTCGTCACGCCCGATCTGCGAAAGAAAATGGGCGACGCGGCGGTGCGCCTGGCGCGTGCCGGCGGTTACGTCAACGCCGGAACGGTCGAATTTCTGGTCGACGCCAATCTCAATTTTTATTTTTTGGAAGTGAACACGCGCTTGCAAGTGGAACATCCCATCACCGAGCAGGTCACCGGCCTCGATCTCGTGAAACTTCAGATCGCCATCGCCGCCGGCCACCGCCTGCCCTTCGCCTGGGAATCCATCACCCCACGCGGCCATGCCATGGAAGTTCGCCTCTACGCCGAGGATCCCGACAATAATTTCTTCCCTTCACCAGGAAAAATTCTTTCGCGCCACGTTCCCAGCGGTCCGGGCATTCGACTGGACGACGGCGTCTACGAAGGCTGGACCGTGCCCAACGACTACGACCCGCTTCTCAGCAAGCTCATCGCCTGGGGCAACAGCCGCGAAGAAACCATCGCCCGCCTTCGCCGCGCCCTCGAGGAATACACGATTGCCGGCATCAAGACCAACGCCGGTCTTTTCCGCCGCATCCTCACGGAACCCGATTTTCTCCGCGGCGAGATTCACACCAAGTGGCTGGACGAATTGCTTCTTCGTCCGCGTTCCGCTGCGTCTCCTGAGGGCGAAAATCACCCCGCAAGCTCCGTTTCCGATGCCGCCGCTATCGCCGCCGCGATCTGGCAGGCGAACCAGTCGGACAAGCACTCTCCTGCCGCACTCGCCATCCAGCCCTCTCGTTGGAGGCAAGAAGGCCGGCGTGAGCAACTGGACCGCCTGCCATGAGGTACGAAGTCCAACTCGCGTCCTCGTATGGAGACAGAAAACACGTCCTCGAACTCGAACGAGAAGCTGCCGGCTGGGGAGTCATCTTGGATGGCCGGCCCGTTGCCGTCGATGTGGCCGAGATTTCTCCCAACATTCTTTCCATTTTGCTGGACGGCCAATCTTACGAAATTAGCATCACGCCGGAGCCAGATGGCAAACTGAAACTCCAGAATGGCTCACAGGAATTCACTGCCGAAGTCATTGACCCGCGTGCTTGGAGCGGCCGCCGCCACGGCAGCGTCGAAGCTGAAGGCCGCCAGCAAATCGTAGCGCCCATGCCCGGTAAGGTCGTGCGTCTCCTCGTCAAAGCAGGAGACCGCGTCGAAGCAGGGCAGGGCCTCCTGGTTGTCGAAGCCATGAAGATGCAAAACGAAATCCGCTCGCCCAAGGGCGGCATCGTCGAGCGCGTTCTCGCGAAAGAAGGCCAGCCCGTCAGTGCAGGCGAAGTCCTTTGCGTAGTCGTTTAAGTTTTAATAGATTTCAATAATTTCATTCCGAGCTGAAATGGAGAGCCCGAAATCTCGGAAGGAGAAAATTTCGTCAGTGGCCGATGGACCGCTGTGGCATGGTGGTCTTCGCGGCATCCGGCAGCTTGCCCGCTGCTTCGATGACCTGCTCGGCGAGGAAGTTCTTCACTTGCGCCCCATCGCGCGCGACCGCCAGGTACGCCAGGCGCAGCAACTGTTCCTTGCGGTTGCGCAGCGTATCGCGGATGGTTTGCTGCACCTGCGGTTCGGTGATGCCTCGCAGCCCGGGGGATTCTCGCGTAAGCAGCTTCAGGATCAGGATGCGCGGGCCATCTTTAGGTTGAACCTGAATTGGCTGGCTGACTTGCCCGGCCTTTAAGGCAACCACTGCCTTTTTCAGCGCCGGATCGGATTGGTTCAGCGCCGATTCCGGGACGAAGCCCAAGTCGCCGCCCGTTCCTGCGGTGTTCAAGTCTTCGGAATAATCCATCGCGAGTTGCGCGAAGTCCGCGCCGCTGTTCAGCCGGTCCGTCAGCATCTTCACCTTTCGCTGGGCCTCGGCTTCGTTGGTGGCGTCGTCGTTCTTGCGGTTGCGGATCTGCTGTTCTTTCCTGGGTGTTACCACGATTTGCGCGATGTGATATTGCGGTTCCGCCACGTTGAACTGCGC
>Ga0210407_10001970_pt1 | contig 18245 bp, 19 predicted proteins | sample IncBWC27MmetaG_FD_150860 | JGI IMG/M metagenome (GOLD analysis project Ga0210407, IMG submission 150860) | Forest soil microbial communities from Barre Woods Harvard Forest LTER site, Petersham, Massachusetts, United States - Inc-BW-C-27-M | ecosystem: Environmental > Terrestrial > Soil >...
GCGTGCAAGGTCGATCACGCCCTGCTTGGCGAGATAGCGCACCCCGTCGGATAAATCCGTTTGCATCTTGCGGCCCCACTGGCCGAAGCCGGCCTCGATGAATCTTAAGCTCAAGGCCGAGCCGCGGTAGTTGGGTTGCAGCACGGCGTAGCCTTGCGAAGCCAAGGCCTGCGCCCACCAGTCGAATTGCAGCGTGTCGGCTACCGCGGGTCCGCCATGCGGCAGCACAATCAGGGGTAGGTCTTTTTCCGGCATGCCCCGCGGTAAGGTCAAAAAACCGGGAATGGTAAGGCCGTCGGCAGCAACGTAGCTGATGGCTTTGACCGGCGCCGGCGCGCTCAATCCTGCATACACTGGACCCAATATGGCCGCGTGATGCGTGTACCAATCGTACAGCGCGTAGACATAGCCGTCGTTGGCGCCAAATACCTTGACGACGACTTTCGAAAATTCATCCGAGTGCGATGCCAAGAGGACGCGTTCGTTGGGAAACGTTCGTAGAATGGCGTTCCAATGGGCCTGCAGCTCATTGTCGAAAAACACATATTGATCGCCGCCGACCTCGCGCACACCGCCGATGATGCGGCCGCTCTTGCGGTCTTCGATCACTCTGGCAAACGCCGCGCCTTTTTCCAGCGGCGCGTCCCATGTGCCGTCTTTGACGTTCAGCGGCTTCCACACGGAATCGCCGTTTTCGACGAAGCGCACAATGATGGCGCTGCCATCGGCGGAAAATCCCAAAACGTTGGGTACATCGATGGCCGCAGTGCCGGACGCCACCAGCGTCAGCCGATCGTCCTTGCGGGCTTTGATTTCCCATAGTTTCGAGTTGTCGTGGTAGACGAATTGAGCCGCGATGCGGCCCGCCTCATCGATCAACCAGTCGGTGTTTGGCTCCGGGCCTTTGGCGATGAGCCGCACCCGCCGTTCGGGAATGGAAAAGGTAAATAGTCCGGGCAACGTCTTATCGGTCACGTAGTAGCCCGGTACATACAGCACCGGCTGACCCCCGACATCGCGCACCGCGGTCTCGCCGACAACTACGTTGAAGGTTTTTTCGTTGGTTACCTCGAAGGACAGGGGTCCCAAATGGCGCTTGCTGACATTGTAAGTGGCCAGTTGATACCACTCTCGCATGCCGCCCAGATAGCCGAAGGGCGGGAGGCTGGTGCTGGAAACCGTAGCCAGGAGATTGTCATCATCGATCCACTCCACGTCCCGCAACTTGGTATCGCCGACCCGCACTCCGCCCAAGGTCTCGGCGTCTTTCAACCGACCCACCAATAGGGTGCGCTTATCCTCGGCCGTCCTGACAAACGCGATCTTCGTGCCGTCGGGCGATATGATCACGTCTTCCAGAGTCGGCAGGCGTCCGAATACTTCAAGCGGGGTCGACGCCTCGGCGGCGCGAACCGCGCAGGGTGCGATGAGAAAAATGCCACTGCACACGGCGGCCGCCAAGCAGGTCCGCCCGCTTACGGACAATCTATTTGTCGTTTGTAGCTTCTCCATCCCTGGCCCTCCGTTGGCGCTGTTTTTTTATGAGAGCCTAGCCGGAAGTCAGCAGCTCTTCGACCTCGCTCAAGCGCGCCAGCTGATGCAATTGGGCCGGAATGTTTTCGTACTTCAAGCTGCGGCTCCCGGCTTTGGCAACGCTCAGCCATTCGATCAGCAGCGCAAGGCCGGAACTGTCGCTGTCGTTCACACCGGACAAATCAATGACTGCGGCATGGCCGCCGCTAATGGCTGCCTCGCCCAAGCGCAGCAGCGCCGTGACGGTCGAAAAGTGCAGGACCCCGTTCACGCGCGAACGATTGCCCTCCTGCAACTCGAATGCGGCGACGAACCCCGCGCTATTTTTCAATGGCTGCTCACTGCAGCGCCGTTAGGTCCGACCCTGCCCTCGCGCTCCAAGCGCGTGATCACATCGTCCAATCCCTTTTGCTGAATCTCGGCCGCAAAATCCGTACGGAAACTTTTTACGTAGGAGATGCCGTCGATCACCACATCCCAGGCTTTCCATCCTTCAGGGGTTTTCCGCAAACTGAAATTCACCGGTACTTTGGCGCCGGATTCGCGTTTCACTTCGGTGCGCACCGTCGCCGTCGTATCGCCGGGGTCGCCTTTGTACGGCAGCACCACGAAGCGATCGCCCGTAAAATCGATCAACGCCGCGCCATAATTTCGCAGCAGCGAATGATAGAACGCGTCGACGAAGCGCTTGCGCTGCTCGGGCGTCGCGGTCCGCCAGGTTTGTCCCAGGACCAGGCGCGCCGCATAGTCGGTATCGAAATTCGGCAGCAGCACGTTGCCGACCAGCGCATCGAGCTTTTTTGGGTCACCTCGATACATCGCCCGGTTGGCGTCCAATTCCAGCAGCATGCGTTTGGCGGAGTTTTCCACCAACTCGCCGGGGCTCAAGGTGTTCGCGTTGGGCGCCGGCGCGGGCGTCTCCGCGGCACGCGCACAGAGGCCCAGCAGCGACATCAGCAGCGCAGTTATTGTAACTCTCATCATTTCGCTTTCTCCGCAGCTTTAGGCTTGCCAGCCGTTTTTGAATCCGCAGGCGCGGATGACGGCGCAGTATCGGGTGCCTGCGCATCGGCCTTGGATTTGGTGAAGTTCGCCAGCACTTGGCCGATCAGGTTTTCCAACACGAAGGCCGACTGAGTAAAATCAATTTGGTCCTTGTCCTTCAAATAAGTATCGGCGCCTCCGGCGGTAAGCCCGATGAACTTGCCCCCCAACAGGCCTTGAGTATAAATGCTGGCATCGCTGTCGGTGGGGATCTGGCTGTAGCGCGCATTGATGCGCAAAACGACGACGGCTTTGAAATCCTTCTCGTCGAAATCGATCTTTGTCACGCGTCCAATCTCGACTCCGGACATCGACACCGGAGAACCTACCTTTAAATCGCCGACGTTGTCGAATTTCGCCATGAGGTCATAGTGCGGCGGACTCATAAAGGGCAGTCCGCGGCTCGTCGTCTGCGTCGTTAGAAAAAACAGCGCCGCAAAGCCGAGCAGCACGAAAGTACCGGTGCCGAGATTCAACGTGCGTGACTTGTGCATGGCAATACTCCCTACAAAAACGCTGCTGTAATCAAATAGTCCAGGAATAGAATGACCACCGCCGAGGTGACGACTGTGTAGGTGGTGGCTCGCCCGACCCCCTCCGCGGTGGGCGTCGCATAATATCCTTGGTAAACCGCGATGAGACTGCACGCGACGCCGAACACCATGCTCTTCACGATGCCCTCGTTGACATCCTTCAAGTGAACGGCCGCACGCATCTGCGACCAGAAACTACCTCCGTCTACCCCCATGATCTGCACGCCCACCAGCTGTGCACCGTAGATGCCGATCACGCTGAAAATGGCGGCAAGCAGCGGCATCGCGATCACACCGCCCAAGAATCGTGGCACGACCACACGCTGAATGGGGTCGACCGCCATCATTTCCATCGCCGATATCTGATCCGTGGCGCGCATCAAGCCTAATTCCGATGCCAACGCGGTGCCGGCGCGGCCGGCAAACAGCAACGCAGTGACCACCGGACCCAACTCCTTCACCAGCCCGATGGCAGCCGCCTCGCCCAATGCTTCTTCGGAACCGAAGCGCTGCAGCAGGTCATAGCCCTGCAGGCCGAGCACCATGCCCACGAATAATCCGGAGAGCATGATGATGACCAGCGACAATGCGCCGGAGTTGAAGATCTGCTGAGAGATCAAGTCGAATCGTAACAGGGCACGCGGCGAATTCACGATCAGCCGCAACAGGAACTGAAATACTGAACCGAGCGCTTCCAAGGCATCGGTAAGGCTCTCCCACAGCTCGCGCAGCATGTTTACAGATCCCCGCTGCGCGACAGCAACTCGCCGAAGTAGTCGGGAGCCGGAAAATGAAACGGCACCGGGCCGTCGGCCAGTCCGCCGATGAATTGCTTCACGGTCTCGGATGGGTAGGATTTCAGCTCCTGCGGCGTGCCGCTGGCGACCACCTTGCCTCCCGAGAGCAGGAACACCTGGTCCGCGACCGTGGCAATCTCCTTCACATCGTGCGAAACCACAATGCTGGTAATGCCCAGCGTGTCGTTCAAGCGGCGTATCAGCCGCAATATGACTCCCAAGGAGATCGGATCGAGGCCGACAAAGGGTTCATCGTAGATCAACAGCTCCGGATCCATCACGATGGCGCGTGCCAGGGCCACTCGCCGGCTCATTCCGCCGGAGAGTTCGGCGGGCATCAGTTCTGCGGCACCGCGAAGGCCTACTGCCTGCAATTTTGTGAGCACCAATTGGCGAATGAGCCGTTCGGGCAAATCCGTGTGCTCGCGCAGCGGGAAGGCGACGTTTTCGAAGACGCTGAGGTCGGTGAGAAGCGCGCCGTTTTGAAACAGCATGCCCATGCGGCGGCGAAGCACATACAGGTTTGCGCGCGACAGCGCCCGTAAATTCTCCCCGGCCACTTCGATCGAACCGCGATCGGCGATCACTTGACCGGTGATCAAGCGCAGCAAGGTGGTTTTTCCCGTACCGCTGGGTCCCATGACAGCGGTTATCAGACCGCGCTGGATCTTGATATCAAGTCCGACAAAAACGGGGCGGCTGTTGACCGTGTAGTCAAGGTTCTGAATTTCAACAATGGCGGAGGATTGGTTCAAAAGTGTGGCTGCGGGCCCCGTCTGAGACGCGGGCGTAGCGCGGGCTTGATTTACGCCGCGGAAGCTTCCATTGCAGCGGAGTACTCACCCGCCGCCGCCAAGCCATTGAGCTTCGCCCGGGTAGCCAGCGCCTGCTGGCCGGAGGCGATGCCGCCGGGCTTGCCGGCCCAGGCCTTCAGCGCATCTTCCTGCAAGGCACGCCCATAGCTGAATGTCAGCGCCCACGGCAGAGATCCGGCGGCGTGCATCAAATTCAAATGCAGCGTAGCGTCCGTCGGACTTTGACCGCCCGACAAGAATGCGATGCCGGGAACCGCCGCAGGAACTTGGCGCCTCAGGGTGCGTACGGTTGCTTCGGCAATTTTTTCCGGGCTCGACTGGTCTGCGCATTTTTTGCCCGGGATCACCATGTTCGGTTTCAGCACCATGCCTTCCAAGACCACACGGGCAGCGAACAATTGGCTGAACACGCTATCCAGCACATCGTTGGTCACTTCCTCGCAGCGTTCCAACGGGTGGGCTCCGTCCATGAGCACTTCCGGCTCAACGATGGGCACGATTCCCGCCTCTTGGCACAAGGCCGCATAACGCGCCAATCCAGTGGCGTTGGCCTCGATGGCATAGCGGCTCGGAATTCCGGAGCCGATATCGATCACTGCGCGCCATTTGGCGAATCTCGCGCCGAGTTTGTGGTATTCGGCCAACCGCTCGCGCAATCCGTCCAGACCCTCGGTGATGGTTTCGCCGGGAAAACCGGGCAGCGGCTTCGCTCCCAAGTCGACTTTGATGCCGGGGAGCATTCCAAACTTTGCAAGATACGTGGGGAACGGCATGCCGTCCTTGGTTTTCTGCCGCAGGGTCTCATCGTACAGGATGACGCCGCTGATGTATTTTTGTGCACCCGGAGCGGTGAACAGCATTTCGCGATAGGCACGCCGATTCTCTTCCGTGGAGTCCAATTTGATGCTGTCGAAGCGTTTTTTGATGGTGCCGGAACTCTCGTCGGCAGCCAGAATTCCTCTGTTTTTCGCGACCAGCGCACGCGCTGTGGCGTTTAGCTCTCCGATATTCATGACTGGACTGTCTCGCTGAAATTGTTGGTAACTTCGCGCAAGGATAACAAAACCCGCCTGAATCCGCGCTCCGGGTGGAACTCAAAGTCAAATAGGACTAAACTGGTCCTACATGATGCTCCTGCTTGGAGAACCCTTCTTATGCTGCGAATGGGAAAAATGACTGACTACGCGACCGTCGTGCTCGCGAGTTTAGCGCAAGAACCCACAAGGCCGCGCGCTGCGGCTGAACTGGCGGAGCGCACTCGCTTGAGCCGGCCCACGGTGAGCAAGATCCTCAAAGCTTTGCAACGCGCGGGCATGGTAATTTCTTCACGCGGTGCACAAGGCGGTTATCACCTCGCGCGAAGACCCGATGAGATCAGCGCGGCGCAAATTCTCGATGTGTTCGAGGGGCCCATTGCGATCACGGAATGCAGCGGCGCCTCCAGTCAATGCGGCATCGAACGCTTGTGCCGGGTCGGTGGCGCCTGGCAGCGAATCAATGCGGCGATCCGGCGCGCGCTGGAGGACGTCACATTGCAGCAATTGGCCGGTTTGGACGCGGCGGGCGTACGGATCGCCGATCTGGCGGCCGAAATTCGCGTGAATACCTGAAAAGCATCCCCATTTAACTGACACCTGCGTTCACAACTGGAAGGCCCTTGTCTAGCAAATCCCAAGATGTCGAAGCCCTGGTCGGACAAAAATACCGTCACGGCTTCATCACCGATATTGAGTCCGACAGCTTGCCGCCCGGCCTCGATGAGGGCGTGGTAGCCGCCATATCGAAAAAGAAGCACGAGCCGCAATTCTTGTTGGACTGGCGCCTGAAGGCGTTCCGGCACTGGCGGACCATGCAAGAGCCGACGTGGGCCCACGTGCGCTACAAGCCCATCGACTACCAGGACATCTCGTATTACTCGGCCCCCAAGAGCCCGGCCAATGCGCCAAAAAGCCTCGATGAGGTGGATCCGAAACTGCTCGAAACGTACGAAAAATTGGGCATTCCGCTGCATGAGCGCGCGCGCTTGGCCGGGGTCGCCGTCGACGCCGTATTCGACAGCGTGTCGGTGGCGACCACCTTCAAGGACAAATTGAGCAAGGCGGGCGTGATTTTTTGTTCGTTTTCCGACGCCGTGCGTGATCACCCGCGGCTGATCGAACGCTACCTGGGCAGCGTCGTGCCCGCAACCGATAATTTTTTTGCGGCGCTGAATTCAGCCGTGTTCTCGGACGGCTCTTTCGTCTATGTACCGCCCGGCGTGCGCTGCCCCATGGAGCTGTCGACCTACTTTCGGATCAACGCCGCCAAAACCGGCCAATTCGAACGCACTCTGATCATCGCCGCCGAAGGCGCGTCGGTGAGTTATTTGGAAGGCTGTACCGCCCCCATGCGCGATGAAAACCAGCTGCACGCTGCGGTGGTCGAACTGATTGCGCTGGACAACGCGCAGATCAAGTACTCGACGGTGCAGAATTGGTACCCCGGGGATGAAAACGGGCTGGGCGGAATTTACAACTTCGTCACCAAACGCGGGGAGTGCCGCGGCCGCGATTCCAAGATCTCCTGGACCCAGGTGGAAACCGGCTCGGCGATCACCTGGAAATATCCGAGCTGCATTCTCAAGGGCGACAACTCGGTCGGCGAGTTCTATTCGGTTGCGGTCGCCAATAATTATCAGCAAGCCGACACCGGCACCAAAATGATTCACATCGGCCGCAATACCAAGAGCACGATCGTATCCAAAGGCATCTCGGCCGGGCATGCCGAGAACACCTATCGCGGGCTGGTCAAAATTCTGCCGAGCGCCACCGGCGCCCGCAATTTCACCCAATGCGATTCCCTGCTGATGGGTGCGAAATGCGCAGCAAACACCTTTCCTTACATGGAAGTGAAGAATCCGACCGCGACCGTGGAGCACGAAGCCAGCACCTCAAAGATCGGCGAGGACCAATTGTTCTATTGCCTGCAGCGCGGCATCTCGGCCGAGGACGCCGTCAATATGATCGTCAGCGGATTCTGCAAAGTGGTGTTCAAGGAACTGCCCATGGAGTTTGCCGTCGAGGCGCAAAATTTGCTCAGCGTGAGCTTGGAAGGCGCGGTCGGTTAAGCGCCCATAAAGAGAGAACAATCTTGCTTGAAATTATTGATTTGACTGTTCGCGTCGCCGGCAAGGAAATCCTGAAAGGCGTCAATCTCAAGGTTAATGCCGGCGAGGTTCATGCCATCATGGGGCCCAACGGATCGGGCAAGAGCACACTGGCTCAAGTGTTGGCGGGGCGCGAGGACTACGAAGTCACGCGCGGGTCGGTGAGTTTCGAAGGCCGTGATCTCTTGGCGCTGCCCGCCGAGGAGCGCGCCCGGGCCGGTTTGTTTCTGGGCTTTCAATATCCGGTGGAAATTCCCGGCGTCAACAACGTCTACCTGCTGAAAGCCGCACTGAATGCAAAGCGCAAGTGCGCCGGTGAGCCGGAAGTCGACGCCTACGACTTTCTCGCGTTGATCAAGCAGAAAATGAAGCTCATGCAGATGAGCGAAGCGTTTCTGACGCGCGGCGTCAACGAAGGGTTTTCCGGCGGCGAGAAGAAACGCAATGAAGTTCTGCAGATGCTGGTGCTGGAACCCAAACTCGCAATCTTGGACGAAACGGATTCCGGCCTCGACATCGATGCGCTCAAAGTGGTGTCCATGGGCGTCAACAGCTTGCGTGACCCGAAGCGCGCCGTCGTGCTGGTGACCCACTACCAAAGATTGCTCGACTACGTCATCCCGGACCAAGTACATGTGTTGACCGGAGGACGGATAGTGAAATCCGGCGACAAGTCGCTTGCCCAAGAACTGGAGCGCCGCGGCTACGACTGGGTGCTGGAGAGCCGCGTCGCATGAGCGTAGGTTTGCAAACATCGTCCGCCTCTCCCGCGGCGTTGCGTTCCTTCGAGGCGCAATGGCGTGCGCGCGCGGCGGATGCCTTGCGGCCGGCTCGCGAACAGGCGATGCAGCGCTTCTTGAAATTGGGACTGCCCTCGCCGCGCGATGAAACCTGGCGCTACACCGATCTGCGCGCCCTCGCCGCGCAGAGCTTCGTGGACGCTCCGCACAAGGCGCGCGGCGAAATACAGCCGCACGCCGCGCTGCCGCTGCTCGATGGTTTGCCGCTCTCGGCGACCGTGCTCATGGTCAATGGTTATCCGTCATTGAATCCGGATGATGCAGCGATAAATGGTATTGAAATCAGTAGTATAAACGAGTTATCTCGTCTTGATCCGAGCAATATGCTGCGCTTTCTGCCGCCCGCCTCGGATGCCGATCAGCGGCGCTGGGTGTTGCTCAATACGGCATTGTTCCGCGATGGTCTGTACCTCAAGATCACGCAGCAGCTGTCGACGCCGTTGCTCATTCTGCATGTGTCTGCGGGAGACGGCGCCAACGACGTCGCCCACCCGCGCGTCATCATCGATGCTTGTCCTGGATCGAGCGCGACGATCATCGAGCATCACGTGGCGCAAGGGGAACACACGCCGCTCAACAATTCCAGCACGCACATTGCACTGGCCCGCGATGCACGGCTCGAACACTACCGTGTGTTTGCGACGGACCCCGGCGCCACCCACTTCGACTCGGTGGATATTCATCAGGACCAAGGCAGTGAATGCAAACAATTCACGATCGTCCTCGGCGGCGGATTGGTGCGCGCGACGCTGGAGGGAAATTTGCGCCAGCGCGGCGCAGCCCTCGACAGCTACTCGCTGTTGGTCGGGCACCAAAACCGTCACGTCGACTGCGTCAATATCGTCACGCATGGCGCACCCGATACACGCAGCCGTCAAACCGCGCGTGCCATTGCCAGCGACTTCAGCCGGGTGATCTTCAACAGCAAGGTGATCGTCAACGCCGGAGCTGTCAATTCCGACTCCCAGCAATCGTGCCGCGGTTTGCTGCTGTCGCCGACGGCGGAAATCGACACGCGGCCCCAGCTTGAAATTCACACCGACGAGGTCAAATGCGCTCATGGCGCGACCACCGGGCGTCTCGATCCCGACATGCTGTTCTACATGCTGTCGCGCGGTCTCGACCGCGCGACCGCGCAGAGCTTGCTGGTATTTGCCTTCCTCGCCGATGTGCTGACCGGAATGTCGGTGAGCTCGGCGCGTTCCGCGATCGAGAACGCATTAATCAGTCAGTTGCCGGATTCGCAACTGCTGCGGAGGTTTCGATGAAAAATATCGCTTTGGCCCGCGATCACAGCCGTTTTGACGTCGACGCCGTGCGGCGCGAATTTCCCATATTGGCGCGCATGGTGCACGGCCGGCCGCTGGCCTATTTGGACAACGGCGCATCGGCGCAGCGCCCGGCATGCGTGATCGACGCGGTGGACGACTACGAGCGCCGCCACCATGCCAACATTCATCGCGGCGTTCATACCCTGAGCCAGGAAGCGACGGCACTTTACGAGAATGCACGCGACCGCCTGGTTCGCTTCGTCAATGCGCGGTCGCGTGCCGAAATCATTTTCGTGCGCGGCACAACCGAAGCGATCAATCTCGTGGCGCAAAGCTATGCTCGGCCTATTCTGAAATCCGGCGACGAGGTGCTCATCACGCATTTGGAGCACCACGCAAACATCGTGCCTTGGCAAATGGTCTGCGAGCAAACCGGCGCCACCCTCGTGATTGCCCCCATCGACTCGCAGGGTGAGGTACATGTCGATGCGGTGGTGTCTTTGATGAATCCTCGCACCAAGATCTTGGCGTGCGCGCATGTCTCGAATGCTTTGGGCACCGTGCTGCCCGTGCGGCGCCTGATTGCAGCCGCAAAAGCTCGCGGCATCGCCACATTAATCGATGGCGCACAGGCGGTCTCGCATCTGCCAGTGGATGTGCAGGAGTTAGGCTGCGACTTCTACGCCTTCTCCAGTCACAAGATGTACGGGCCTACGGGCGTTGGCGTGCTCTACGGACGCGAGCAACTTCTCGAACGTATGCCGCCGTGGCAAGGCGGCGGTGAAATGATTCTGGCGGTGACTTTCGCCAAGACCACCTACAATGCTCTGCCGAACAAATTCGAGGCGGGCACCCCCAATATTTCCGGCACCGTCGGCTTAGGGGCCGCAGTGGAATTTCTCGAGCGGCTCGACCTAAGCGCCGCGCGTGCCCATGAGAGCGCCCTGCTCGTCCACGCAACCGCTGTTTTGAGCAAAATACCGGGGCTGCGCATCATCGGTTCGGCCGCGGAAAAGGCGAGCCTGCTCTCATTTGTCCTCGCCGGTGTGCACCCGCACGATTTGGGCACCATTCTTGACGAGGATGGCATCGCCATCCGCACCGGCCATCACTGCGCCATGCCGGTGATGGACTTCTACAAATTGCCCGCTACTGCGCGCGCTTCGTTTGCGTTTTACAACACCTTCGATGAAATCGACCGGCTGAAGTCCGGCATCGAACGCGCGCGCAAGATGTTCGCCTAACTCGCCATGGAACTCAATGAACTGTACCGGGACGTGATCCTCGACCACAATCGTCGACCGCGCAACTTTGGGGGCCTGGAACCCGCCGATGCAAACGCGGAAGGGTTTAATCCCATGTGCGGCGATCGACTGACGCTGCGCCTGAAACTGGCGGACGACACCATCAGCGATATCCGCTTCGAAGGAAATGGTTGTGCGATATCGACCGCCTCGGCTTCCTTGATGACCGAGGCGGTGAAGGGCAAAACCCGCGCCGAGGCGCTGCGGCTCTTCGATCGCGTCCACCAACTGCTCACCGACGATGCGGCGCCCCCGGCCGAAGAACTCGGCAAGCTTGCGGCCCTGTCCGGCGTCCGGCAATACCCGGCGCGCGTCAAGTGCGCGACGCTGTGCTGGCATACCCTCGGCGCAGCATTGCAATCGCCAGGCTCGAAGTCCGTGCGCGCTGTGTCCACCGAATGAGTATTTGAAACATGCGCTCGTACGAAAATGAACCCATCGTCGTGCAACGCGAGGTCAAGGCGGTGGCGATTCCCGCCGGCGTCGAGGTGACCCTCAAGTTAGGATCGGTCGGCTACATCACCCAAGCGCTGGGCGGCAGCTTTACCGTTTACATTGACGGCAATTTGTTTCGCATTGCCGGCCAAGATGCGGACGCCATCGGTAAGACGGCGGCAAAGGCACCCGAGGTGCCGCCCGGAGCCTCCGAGGAGGACATCAAGAACATCGTGTGGCAGCAACTGAAGACTTGCTATGACCCCGAGATACCGGTAAACATTGTCGACCTAGGGTTGGTTTACGAATGCGATGTCAGCAAGAACGAAGACGCGACACGCACCGTCGATATCAAGATGACATTGACGGCTCCCGGCTGCGGAATGGGCGAAGTGCTGGTGCAAGACGTGCGCGAAAAGGTGCAGATCGTCCCGACTGTCGCGCGCGCAAATGTCGAATTGGTATTCGACCCTCCGTGGAACCAAACCATGATGTCGGATGAAGCTCGCTTGCAAACCGGCATGATGTGACGCCTAAGCGGGGAGATGAATGGCGACTTGGATCGACGCGGGGCTTCCCGAGAGTTTGGGGAACGGTCAAACTAAGTCGATCGCGGCCGGTCGCCGCATGATCGCGGTGGTGCGCAGCGGCGAGGCCTTTTTTGCCATCGAGGATGTTTGCACTCACGACGGCGCGTCTTTGACCGGCGGCGAAATCGAGGGCACCGAAATTATTTGTCCGCGCCACGGTGCGCGTTTTTGCTTGCGTACAGGCGAAGCGCTGTCGCCGCCCGCGTATGAACCCGTGCGTGTCTTCGAAACCAAAATCGAACATGGGCATCTGTGGGTCCTCGCAGACTGACACTGCTGCGGCACGGGAAAGCGGAGGCGGTCGACGCCTGTCCGGAGGATTTTGAACGCGCGCTCACGCACCGCGGCAGCATCGAGGCGCAGAACATGGCGACGCGCCTGGTGCAACGAAATCTGATACCGGATCTCTTGTTGGTGAGTCCCGCGGAGCGGGCATGGGCCACGGCGGAAATCATCGCCGCCACCTGCGAGCTCGACCCCAAGCAAGTGCAGTGTGCGCGTGAATTGTATTTGGGCTCGCCCGAAACCACGTGGCGGCTGCTCGCGCACTGCGCCGCCTCGTTGAGCCACATCATGATCTGCGGGCACAACCCGGCGTTGAGCCAAATCGCGAGCCGGTTCGGTCCGAAGCTGCAGCGGCGCGAACTGGCCACGGCGGGAATCGCCACTGCGGTCTGGTACAGAGGCGATTGGCACACCTTGCAGCCGGAAAATGCGGATAGCTGCGAACTGGACGATCCGGACAGCATGGACGACTGGATTTAAGGGCCGACTAGGGTCTGCGAAATCGGAATACCATCTGATCGGTCTTTCCCCGGACCATGGGGTCGAACACGGCCCGTGTGTGATCGTCGTCGGCATTGCGAAGCACATTGCTCTGTGCTTCGAAGATAAATCCCGCCGCCTCGATCTCCCGCCGCATTTGCATCGGATCTATGCGATGCAGTGTTTCGGTGTCCCGCAGACCTGAACCGGATGCGGCCACATGGTCGATGACCAGAAAAAAACCCCCTGGTTTCAAGGCGTCGAAGATCCTCTTGTTGAGCGCCGCGACATTCGCCGGTCCCATGAATGAGTCGTGCAAGTCGTGGTAATTCAGCGCCGTCCACAACACGTCGAGGGGTTCGGGAGCCCGAAAGTTTGCGATCGAGTCGGTCAGCACCGTGACGTTTGCGTAGCCTTGCTCATGAGCAAGAGCTCGGGTTCCGGCGATCTCGCTCGGTGCGCAATTTGCGACCTGCTCGGCCGGAATGAATGCATAGACGCGCCCGGCCGGCCCAACCACGTCGCTGAGTATTCGGGTGAAGTACGCGTTACCGGGCATAAAGTCCGCAACATGATCGCCAGGCTTCACACCCGCAAAGGCGACAACCGCGGCAGGCTTGCGCATCGGGTCGAGCTTGACTTGCTCAGCGGGCCGCCTAGGGTCGGCAATTGCCGCGGCTAGTGCGGCCGGAATGCCCGGCGCTGCATCCGCCAGCACGCCGGCCGATGGCGCCATCAAGCCGAACGCGCCAACCACGAACCAATGTAGTTTTACGCACATGTTGTTCTCCAAAATCTTGCTGCTTGCGCTCCGATTGAGCTGTAACATGGCCAGCGTACTAGTTAAAGTGCGCTTTAAGTCAAGTTTCACGCGATCTTTCCGCACAAATCGAGGAGATAGCCAGTGACAGGACTTACGATTGGGGTGGTCGCTCGCCAAGCAGGAGTTGCGGCATCGGCGCTGCGTTACTACGAAAAAGCCGGCCTGCTCCCGCCGCCGGCTCGAGCATCGAAGCGTCGCCGATACGATCCGCAGATCCTTGGCCGCATTCGTATCATTTTGCTGGCGCGGGACGCTGGCTTTACGGTGCGAGAGACGCGGACCTTCCTGAGCGGCTTCCCGCTTGGTGCAACGCCCGCAGTACGCTGGCAATCAATGGCCAAACAAAAACTAGTCGAACTGGATGCGCTGATGAAACGAGTGGCCGAGATGAAGTCGCTGCTCGAGGCGAGTTTTCAATGCGAATGCCGCCGGCTGGAGGACTGCGAACGGTGGATCGCCGCCAAAACCCCCGGCCGCTCGGATTCCAATTCGACCAACCTGAGCGCCGCAAAGGACCCGCTGCAGCGCCTGCGTGCAAAGCGATAGCGGCGTTCGCCGCGTCAATTGAACGGCTTTGCTTTTCCGTCGCGGATCGCCCGCTCGATGAGCGGACGCAGCTGACGCCGCGCCTCCTCGGCAATCTTTCGGTGCCGCTCGCCGAGGCGGGCTTGTGCTGCGCCGAGCTTGCCCTGCTGCTCGCCCAGCGCGCCCTGCTGCCCGCCGATCTTTGCTTGCTGCATCCCCAGCTCGGCCATCAGCACTCCGACGCGACCCTGGATCTCTCCCAGTCGAGACTGCAATTCTGCCAGCGCTTTCTGATCGATCTGCGGGGACAAATGCGCAAGGTCCATCTGCCGCATCACGCGTTCGAGCTCGGCAATGTCGCGCTTAAAATCCGGCGTTTCCACCCTGGCTGCCAACTGCTGCATACCCAGGGTATTTTGTTGTTTGCCCAATGCAGCCTGCTGTCTGCCCAGCTCCTGCTGCATTCGGCCTAGCTCCTCCATCGGCGCGAGCAATCTTCGCGCGTTCGCAATGGTCTCGGGGTCCTGAATGACGTAGGTCTTGCCTTGGCGTTGATAATAAATGTAGTCACCGGCGATCTGCGGCAACTCGTTGCCCGAGTCGAATGCGACGCGAGAATCGCCCACGCGAATGGCCAGAATCTCATCGTCGTGTGCCCGGACGGACACGTCGGCGGCTGAGACATCGGCCGCCGTCCTATCGGCGGTATCAATACTTACCTGCGGCAGAGCAGCGGGAGGCGCGGGAACCGTGGGAGCGGCCGGTGCGGCAGGAGTCTCCGGTGCAGAGGGTGCGGGTGGGGCAGCGGGAACGCCCGCGGCCGAGACAGTATCGGGCGATGCGGCGCGCACCCTCACCGTCGCAGTAGTGGCGATCATGGCCATTAGCACCGCGCCGGCAGCCACATAGGCCTGGCGACTTCTGCCGGCGAAAGACCTTTCAAATCCCCGATCGTCCAACAGCCGCTCGATGCGAGGTGTAACGCCGCTGGCGCGTGCCATTGCGACGCCGGCGCGCGGCCATGGCGCGCGCGTGGCGAACGCCAGCAGGATTTCGGCATACGAAGCACGGCTCTGCGCCTGCTCGACGGCCGCGCAGTCGCTCAGGGCCTCGCCGAGTTCGGAGAGATGCCGCCGCAGCCACCAGCTGTAGGGATTGAACCAGAACAGTGCGCAGTGGAGTCCGGCTGCTATGTGTACGTAAAAGTCCCGCTGTCGCACGTGCGCGCATTCGTGCGTAAGGACCACGCGCAAGGTCGGCTCGTCCCATGCCGAATAAGTTGGCGGAAGCAGCACGGTCGACGCGATGGTGACGGGCGTGGCAATTCGCCCGCTCACCCGAACATCCGACTGCGAGGCGAATGGAAATTCAGTGCGCCGCGCGCAATTGCGCAGACGTAACGCGAAGCCAACACCCAAGCAGAGCCGAATTAGCAACAGAGCAGCGACAATGCAGTAAAGACCCAGCGCCGCCTCGGACAGCGTGGCGGTGATGAACCGCGATCGCGAGTTGCGTTCGCGATCGGCGACACTCGTCGCTGTTTCCGGCGATGCCGACGCGGCGGAGTCGAGCGCTGCGAAGGGCTGGCGCAGGCTCGCGGCCGGCTGGCGCAGGCTCGCGGCCGGCAATTGGGGCAGCAGCGGCGGCCCAATCTGCCAGCTGACCAGCGCCGGCATTGCCAGCGCGCCGATCAGGGCCAACAGCCATGCCGTCCGCTGCGCTCGTACCTGATGGATGCGCAGTAGCGGCAATGCAGCCAAGATGATCGCGCCCATGATCAGAGAGCGCAATGCGGCCTCGGCCAATACATGTGTGCTCACGGTTTCTTCCCCTTTTTCGAAGCGGAGATGCGCTGTGCCAGGCGCTGAAGTTCCTTGCGATCGAGTACGGCAGAGTCAACCATACCGGCGAGAAGCGTCTCGACGGAGCCCTCGCAAAACCAATCCACGATGCGCTGTACGGCGCGTCCTGCGACCGCCTGCCTCGACGCGGCCGGCCGATATAGGAAGGTGCGGTTCTCGATGCTGTGTGCGAGATATCCCTTCGCCTCGAGGCGGCGCAGCACCGTGCGTATGGTGGATTCTTTGAGCGGGCGATTTTGCTGCACAAGCTGTCCGCGCACCTGGTCGGCGTTTTGCACCCCGTGTTCCCAGATCAATTCCAAGATAGCTCGTTCCAGCTCGCCTAATTCCGCGGGATCGTGACTCTGTGTAGTGTTACTTACCATAGTGTTACACAGTGTAGCACATGGTCTCGGAATGTTTGCAAGCTTTCTTTGACCGCAGCGTGGAGCGAGGCTTAAGTTTGATCCCTGTGCAGCCGCACGAGACGGCGCCGCTCGCGCTTGCCGGCCGCACATGCGGCGCTCGTGGACAAAATCGCATGAGGGTCTACCCGTACAAGCGGGCGGCAGGTAAGCTTTAGGCGATATATCCAAAGATCAGCCCGCCGCAGCGGGGTTGGATAATCAATCTACTTTTATTAACCAGATGCTTGCCTCGCCAGCTCGGTGTGATCGTGGTCGTTCGAGCATCGCAATAAGGGGGATCATTCAATGGACGCAAAGCGAATGAACAATTATCTAAAGCCAATACTCGCGGTTGGCGCAGCCGCGCTGGCCCTTGCGACGACAGTCGGGAGAAGCGGAGGTGTTCCGTCGCTACCGCTGCCGCAGCCAATGTACAGCGACGCACAGCTGATCACGACCGGTGCTGTGCCGCCGACTGAGGCCCAATGCGAATCGGTCGGTCGTCGCTGCTTCACACCGCAAGCGGTACGGGCGGCCTACAACCTCCTACCGCTTTATGCGCAAAACTTAGACGGTCGGGGTCAGACCATCGCGATCATTGATTCGTATGGCAGCGACACGATTGCGCACGATCTGCATGTGTACAATCAGGCGTTCGGGCTTCCGCCGATGTGTGGTGAGGAGAGTGTGACCTGTGCTCCGGGCATGCCAACCTTCAGCCACCTGGAGTTGCAGGGATCACCAGCCACAAAGGCGCCGCCGCCAACCAGTCATGGCACTGGGCTGGAGGACAAAGCAGCTTGGGCGCTTGAGGTGTCGCTTGATGTCGAGACGGCGCATGCCATTGCCCCGATGGCGAACATCCTGCTCGTGACGACGCCGACGGCGGAGACCCTAGGGGTGCAGGGCTTCCCGCAGATGATGGCGGCGGAGGATTACGTTGTCCGGAATCATCTCGCCACCGTGATCTCGCAGAGCTTCGCCTCGGCCGAAGATGCGTTTGGCAGCAAGCAGTCACTGCTCAACCTGCGCTATGCGTTCGTGGACGCCGCCCAGAACGGCGTCACTGTGCTTGGCGCCTCCGGGGACGGTGGCACCGCCAACACCTACAAGGTGCCGGTCAAAAACCCTTCTTTGATTCCCTACCCGACCGTCGAGTGGCCGGCCTCTGACCCGCTCGTGACCGGCGTTGGTGGCACCTACCTGTGCACCGACCCGAATAATAATGTGGCTCGGGTGGCGGATACCTCGATCCCGCCATCCAGTTGCAGCGCGCATCCTGGAGATGCCGAAGTGGGTTGGACTTTTTCGGGCGGCGGGTTTAGCCGTGTATTCCCGACGCCCGCCTACCAGAACGCGCTTCCCGCAGGCTCGACGATCGGCACAACGCGTGGCGTGCCGGATGTCGCGTTCCAAGCCAGCGCCGGCACTGGTGGACTCGTTTACATCACGCTGCCGCCCGACGGTAGCAGCGGCTTGATCTGCAGTGGCGGTGTGCCGTGCAGCACGGGCTGGTACGACATCGGCGGCACGTCGCTCGCGACCCCACAGTGGGCGGGACTCGTCGCGATAGCCGACCAGCTAAACGGCGGCGGACTCGGCCCGATCAACACCGCG
>Ga0210407_10001972_pt1 | contig 18241 bp, 9 predicted proteins | sample IncBWC27MmetaG_FD_150860 | JGI IMG/M metagenome (GOLD analysis project Ga0210407, IMG submission 150860) | Forest soil microbial communities from Barre Woods Harvard Forest LTER site, Petersham, Massachusetts, United States - Inc-BW-C-27-M | ecosystem: Environmental > Terrestrial > Soil >...
CAGGGCAAGCTTCCTCACCGAAGGAATCACGATCACGCACTCGGACTTGTCAAGCACGGTCTTGGGAAGGTTGTCAGGAATGTTCAGTATCTCCTGGAGCGTTTCACCGGCATGCTTCAGGCGGTCGTGTTCGTGATTTTGCGCATGCAGAGTGAGCGCTGTCAGCACCGTGACCATTAAAACTGAAATCTTTTTCATGGTTCCCTCTTCCCTTTTATACCATTTTGGCGGGAGGAGAAGGAGCAGTTCGGACGCCCGGCGGCGCTCAAGAGGACATCGGCGCGACCACTGGTTGGCCGGTAGGGTACCCGCCCGAAAGACCAATCGCCATACCGACACCCGGCGACATGGTGGTGTAAGCTTTCGGACGGAGAGAATCATGTTTAAGTTCAGACTTCTACGGTTGCCCCTTCTTCTTCTGGCATTGATTTCCCAGGGGAGCGCGCAGTTCGCCCACACCGACCACAAGCAGATCGTCGACGGCGCCGGTAAACCGCTCCTTCTTCGCGCAACCAACCTGGGCAATTGGCTGGTGCCGGAAGGTTACATGTGGCTGTTCAAAGGAGGCCCGCAATCTCCCAGTGAGATTCGCGCGCTGGTGCTTGAGCTGCTTGGACCTGAAGGGTCGACCGCATTCTGGCAGAAGTACCGCGAGAACTACGTCACGCGTGAGGACATTGCGCTCCTGCACCGGGCCGGCTTCAACACCATTCGCGTTCCGTTGCATTACAGCCTTTTTGAGAGCGACAACGCGGAAGGGTTCAATTTGCTGGACCGGTTGATCGTCTGGAGCCGCGCCGAAGGTCTGTATGTGGTCCTTGATCTGCATGCCGCGCCCGGCGGACAGACGGGAGCGAACATCGACGACAGCGCCGGATATCCTTGGCTGTATGAGAGTCCGCAAGAGCAAGAGCACCTGATCGCCATCTGGCGACGGCTGGCGACACACTATCGCGATGAGCCGGCCGTGCTCGGTTATGACCTGCTGAATGAGCCGATCCCGCCTTTTCCCCGGCTGGCGCCTTTGAATTCCTCGCTCGAACCGCTCTACAGGAGATTGTCGGGGGAGATACGAAAGGTTGATACGCACCACATTCTCTTCCTCGGCGGCGCGCAGTGGGACGGTAACTTCGCGGTCTTCGGCAAGCCTTTCGATGCCAACGTCGCCTACACGTTCCACAAATACTGGACGGCGCCCGACGAAAGCGTGCTGCGGCCATACATTGATTTTCGCGAACGTTATGATGTGCCGCTCTGGATGGGCGAGTCCGGCGAGAATACCGATGAGTGGATCGCGAAATTCGCGCAAGCGCTGGAGAAAAACAACATCGGATGGGCTTTCTGGCCGTACAAGAAGATGGAAAAATCCTCGGCGGTCGTCAGCATTATTCCGCCTGCCGACTGGGGAAAGATCGTGGAGTTCGCAAAGCTTCCCCGCGGCACCGCGCATGTGGAAGAACGTCTGAAGGTCCGCCCGGAACAGGAGACCATCACCCGCGCTTTCGCCGATTTGCTGGAGAGCGTCCGCCTGCAAAAGTGTCGCGTCAATGAAGGATACCTAAAGGCGCTCGGCCTGAAGTCCGATATTGCATTCAAGGACGGTTTCTAGGAGCAAACTATGGAAAATCGACTGCCACGCCAGGCTGCTGCGAATCCTACGCAATACAACATTGATGCAATCGCCAGGCTGGAGCATGACGCCATGAATCGCCGGACTCCCACGGAGCGCGTGAGCGACGCAATTACGAAAGTCGTCGGCAATGTGGGGTTCCTGCTGGCCCAAGGGATTCTGATCTCCGGCTGGAGCCTGTTCAATCTCCGTGTAATCCCGGGACTCAAAGCCTTTGATCCGTTTCCTTTCGGGGTCCTGGCGCTCGTCATCTCGTCGGAAAGCGTGTTCCTGACGATCTTTGTACTCATCAGTCAAAGTCGAATGGCCCGCCAGTCCGAACGGCGCTCGCATCTGGACCTCCAGGTCGGCATGCTTTCGGAACAGGAACTGACCACCATCCTTCAGATGTTGCAGAAACTCTGCCAGCACATGGGCGTGAACGTAGACTCCTCGAAGCAAGAGGTCCAGTCATTCAGTAAAACGACCGACGTACACAAGCTGGCCAATGAACTCGAAGACAAGCTTCCGGAGAAATAACGATGGCTGCCAGGTTTCGATCATCCGTCAATGATCAATGATCGCAGAACGCAGACCGCATGGACCGCGTCGGTTTCGCTCCGGCGGCTAGTTGGCGTGTTTCTTTGCAAATCGCACGCTCAACATCGTGCTCAACGCAGCGATGCCGGCGAGGAAAACAACAAGCGCTGAGTTGTCTCCGCTCGAAACCTTTCCCACCCGAAACAGAATGGTACCGGCTACCAGATTGAACAGTGCCCAGACAACGTTCACCGTTGGTGATGACAGTCCCTTTCCCCGAGGGTGGGCGAATGGAGTCGGGAAACGGTCACCGGAAATGCCATGCACGAAATGAGGCACGCCGTTAGCGAGAAACATTCCTGCGAAGAAACAAGCGATGTAGTCATACCAGTTCACTATGGTTTTTCCTTTCGAATTGGGTTGCTGCCTGGGTTGCTGCTTACGTCGGGCGCACATCGAATAGTGCCAGCCAATACTGCAAGGACTGCAGAGTAAAGCCGCAAAGGATGAGTCCGATACCGAAGGCCCCGAGCCGTCGCTCCGGAAGGTTGTCGGCGTAGTACTCAATGAAAGGGTTGATTGTCGCTCCGAAGCCCGTGACCAGGCCGGTCACCAGCCCTACCCGGATAGCAAATGACCACGCGTGGTCCACTCGACGCACCAGAGCGCTGCAGATAAGCGCTGTGACAATGTAGCCGATGGTCCGCACGACCGTCCCCCAAAACTGACGGCGGGTAAGGCGCGCCTGGCGAGAGGCTATGTATTCCATCGCGGGACGCATGCCGCGGGAATACGCGAACACCTGGCCCAGTGTGACGAGAACGGCAAATGTGACGGCGAACGCCAGGCCCAGACTCCTGTACAGTCCAGCTCCGAAAGCAAACGCACGTATGGCGCTGAACAATGCTTCCCAAGGCAGCGAATAGTGGTCCAATCCGCGCGCCGCACGATTGAACTCAATCGAAAGCGTGATGCCGGTTGCAACCCCGGCGAAGACGCCAAAGATGAGGCCGAGGCCAAGACCGTAGCCGATTCCGAACACCAGAGAGTACGTGACTGCCCTGGTAATCAGTCGCAATGGGCCATGCTGGCCACCCAGCAAGTCATACGCAAGATAGAGACTGCCCAGCACATCAAGACACGTACCCGCAATGCTGACGGCCGCTACTATATGGTGGTCCATGCAACGATTGTAGAGCTAAAACTTTGGGGATTATGTGGGGGATAACGCGCCACCCGGAAGGGTAATCCGCCTTGACATCAACCCCGCGGGCAGACACCGTGCGCGTACAATGGCCAGTCGTATCGGAGGGTCGGATGTCTTTTTTTCGTATGAAGATAGTGATGGTTCTGGTGGCCGCTGGTCTGATTCAAACCGCCGCGGCGCGCGTGGTGCGCGTGGAAGTCATCTCGCGTTCCGAGGTCAACGGCGGCAAGCCGTTCGGCCTGGCCGGCCCCTATGAGAAGATCCAGGGACGGGTTTACTTCAAGGTAAACCCCGCGAATGTCCACAACCGGCAGATTGTTGACCTGGACAAAGCCGTTCGTGACGCCGAAGGCGAAGTCGAATTTTCCGCCGACCTTTATCTTCTGAAGCCCAAAGACATGGCCAAAGGAAACGGTGCGGTGTTGTTTGAAGTCTCAAACCGCGGCGGCAAGGGTATTCTGCGGATTGTCGACGATGGCGGCGCTCCCGGCTCCGCCACTGAATTTGGCGACGGCTTTCTCCTTCGCCAGGGATACACCGTGGCCTGGCTGGGCTGGCAGTTCGATGTCTCCGACAGAAACCAGAACGTCGGCCTTCGCGCGCCGACAGCCAAAGACGCCGCCGGCGCTCTTCAGGGCCTGGTGCGCTCCGACTTCACGCCGTCGGAAAAGCGTTACGACATGCCGCTGGGCCATATTCTTCTGGGCCCCGACGGCGGCAAGAGCTATCCCGTTGACGATCCCACCAGCGCGCAAAACGTCCTTACCGTGCGCGACGCGCCGGAGTCAGCGCGGCAAACCATCCCGCGCGCGGAATGGAGTTTTGCCCGCGACGTCAACGGACAGCTCACCGCCGACCCTCATTTCATTCATCTCAACAGCGGTTTCGTTCCGGGCAAAATCTATGAAGTCGTCTACACCGCGAAAGACCCGGCGGTGTCCGGACTGGGACTGGCCGCGGTGCGCGATTTTCTCTCCTACCTTAAATATGATCCGCAGGCCACCGCGCCGGTGCGCCATGTCTACGCCGTGGGTATTTCGCAAAGCGGACGCTATCTGCGCCACTTCCTCTATCAGGACTTCAACGCCGACGAGCAAGGCCGCCAGGTCATGGACGGCGTGATCGCCCACGTGGCCGGCGCGGGACGCGGCAGCTTCAATCACCGTTTCGCGCAGCCCTCGCGCGACGCGCAACCGATGTCCAGCATTTCCTATCCCACGGACCTGTTTCCCTTCACCGACCTGCCGGAGACCGACCCCGAGACCGGCGCAACCGGGGGGCTGCTCGACGCGGCAACCGCGTCCCATACCGCGCCCAGGATTTTCTATACCAACACGTCGTACGAATACTGGGGCCGCTCCGCCGCGCTGATTCACGTCTCGCCGGACGGCCTGCAGGACGCCCCCATCGCCGGCAACACACGCGTCTATTTCTTCGCGGGCCTGCAACATTTCTCCGCCGTCTTCCCGCCGCTGAAAGCAACGGCCGGAAATCCCGACTCCACCGCCCAGCAGCGGCACAATCCCAACCCGATTCGCTGGTTCTGGCGCGCCCTGATCACCGACATGGACCAGTGGGTAAGCGACGGCACGGAACCGCCGGCCAGCGTCTATCCAAAAATCGCGGACCAGACCCTGGTGCCGCTGCCGGCATGGACGTTCCCCAAACTCCCCGGCGTTGCCACGCCCCATGAATTCAACGTCGCGTACCGCCTGGATTTTGGTCCGCAGTGGAAACAAGGCGTGATTACAAATGAACCACCCAAATCCGGAAGGCCGTTCCCCGGCCTGGTCCCGCAGTCCGACCAGGACGGCAACGACCTCGGCGGCGTCCGTCTGCCGGAACTGCAAGTACCGCTGGCAACCTACACCGGATGGAACCTGCGCGATCCCGCCATCGGCGCACCCGACCGCCGTTTAAGCTTCCTCGGCTCTTTCCTTCCGTTGGCCAGAACAGCGCAGGACCGCCAGAAGTCAGGCGACCCCAGGCTGTCCGTCGCCGAGCGTTATACATCACGCGAACAATACCTGGGCAAATACGCCGAAGCCGCCATGAAACTGGTCCACCAGCGGTTCATGCTGAGCGAAGACCTGGCAGCAATCCTGGCCCGCGGGCAGCAGGAGTGGGATGAAGTTGCCGGACATTAGTACGTGTGGCACAGCCCGGGTTTGGCTTGCTGGGGTGGAGGCGCCCTCGGCTGTGTCTTGTGCCGGCATGGTTCTGCTTTGTCCTTGGCTAACGGCTAAGTACTAAGGGTTTGTTTTTGGTTTGGCTAATTGCTAAGTGCTCAGCCGTAAGATTTTGGTTTTGCTCCTGGCTAACGGCTAATTGCTAAGTGCTAATGGCTGTCTTTCTGCTAATTGCTAATTGCTAAGTGCTAATGGCTGTCTTTCTGCTAATTGCTAATTGCTAATGGCTGTCTCTCTAATGGCTGTCTTTCTGCTAATTGCTTTCCGCAGTGCCAGCGGCACGGCACAAGTTAGCCCAGCCTGTGCAAGGCCGCCTTGCGCTTCGCACGGCGGACTTGCTAAAGGCTGGGTTAAACGAAGAAAAGATTTCCCTTCCTTGCTGCCGCAGGCCCGGAGCTAGGGCATCAGGGCTTGAGCCGGTGCGAGCGTTTCAAGCATCTCGCGGATATAAGTGCCCTGATCCTCTTCCTGAAAGAGAACGTGCCTCTGCTTCATGCCTGCTTTGTCCATTCCCCATAGCATCTGCATCATGTGTGATGGAGTGTTGGAGACAATGAAAGAATCAAGCAGGACATTGGGGTCGCCCATTCGCTGTTCGATCTCTTTGATCGTTTCGTAGAACTGAATCTTGGGGTCTGTCGCTCCGATGTTTCGGATGCTTTTCGGGTCCACAAATGCAATATGTTGCTGGCCGCCAGTTAGAAGCCACAGAATGAAGTCGGGATGGAAGTTGCCTGCTTCGAAAAATCCCACTCCGCGTCCCTTGCTGAGATTTCGCAGGAGATACATCTCCTTGCCCGCAAAAAACGACGTGTTGCCCTCATGGAACGCCTTCAGGTCTTCGACAAAACGTCGTTCGCCCTTGTTTAGCGGCACTGGGCTGATCTCGACGATTTTGTAGTCCACGTAGAGCAACGGCTCGTACAAATGCCGCCCGAACCAGATCGCCTTCATGCCTTGGAACTCCCACTTCTTCAGGTCGCCTTTCTCGATTGATTCCTTGAGTTCTCCGAGTTTTGCTGCGATCTCCTCCTGCGATCTCTCGATCAGGATGCGGTAGTAGCCTTTATCGGGTTCATCCTTTGAACCCAGGAAGTTAGGATCGTTCGGGGCCAAATCTTGGTATTCAAGATGAGGCAACTCCCACTCCCGCTTGCGAAACGTGTAGTAGCGCTCAGTGTATTTCTTGAGAAGCGAAAGGGCGATCTCCTGCCATAGCCGTACTTTGTCAAACGAATTGAAGGCCAGTTCTTCGGCGGGAATCAGCAGTTGATACCAAGTCTGATCGAGCAGCAGAGGGCTAATATTCTCCCGCTTCAGATTCAAGTTGTGCCAGCCTCGTTCGGCTTTGAAGCGCTCCAAGTCAAAGTACAAACGATCCAAGTCAAGAAAGGCGACGTGTCCTTCTGTGAGGTGGGTCTGGTTACGCACCGTGTCCGCATCGCCGCCAAGCACGCCTCCCGACTTCAGCGCTTGAATCTTTGGATACCAGTTGAGCACAACTTGGTTCTTTTGCAGGTAAACCGTGGCCTTGTCCTTCGCTGGATCGGGCTTCCCGAGCGTGGGCACAGGGCCAAGCTTGCGGAACGCATCGCCGAACTCCGTGCTCACACCGTTGATTGTTTTTTTAAGCCGGATGGCCTTGAGCTTTTGTGTACCCAGATTGTTGATCACCGGCAGAAGGAACTCAACACGATCTTCATTCGTCGGGAGCCCTTCTTCCTCAAGGAAGTCGCGGAAGGTTGCCATGTACTCAGCGTCGATTCCGAAGATTGAAAGCGTTTCAAGCTGGTTGATGTGTTTCGGCCGCGTCACCTCGTCAGGAAGCTGAGTTTTGCCGCTTCGTTTCAGGCTCATCCCATGACCCTTAAGCCGCACGCCGCGCCCAAAGAGCTGGATAATCTGAGATCCCTCCGTCTTTCCCACGTTCATCAGGCCCATCGTGCTCACGCGCCAACTGTTCCATCCCTCGGTAAACTTTTTTGCGCCAATCAGCACATTTACCGTTGAACGCGGTTTGTTTATATCGTCGAATAGCGAGCCTGAAAACTCGCTGTCGCTAGCCTGCAATCCGTGCTGTTCGCACAAGGCCACAAGCTTGGTATCCTCGCCAACATTAATCACGCCAAAAGGATCGTTATCGCCCACGCGCAGAGCCACTTCGCCTGTGGCACCGCGCAGGTTTTCCACGTGCAGCAATCCTCCGCCTTCTGCGTTAAAAAGCATACTCAGACTGTCCTCGAATACCTGGGCGGCTGAAAGGCCTGTGGTGTTCAAATATGTGAAGCGCCCGGCGAACAGGTTATTTCCGTCGGCCGCAACCAGGCCGTTATTCAGTACCTGCTCAATCCGCTGAATGCTTCCGGCCTTGTCAGCCACATACCGTGCCAGGAATTGCAAGATCTTTACGATGTCTGTTGCATCGCGCGTCGCAAGCGCCTTGGTCACGCTACCGCCCACAAAAATCCAAAGGGGACTTTCGATGTTGAATGGCCTGAAAGCTGCCTCCTGTTCGCGATAAAGGCGTTGTTGCTGATAAAACGCCAACAAGCAGGCCACAAGATAACTCTCCAGATGGCTGGTCTGGATTGCCGCGTCGAGATTGAATATCTGGTAGTCCTTGCCAAAACCATCACCGTAAAAGTAGCGATAGGAATAATCAAACAGAATGTTCTTCGCGTAGGTGTCCGTGAGTTTGGTACTGCCCTTTACCGCCTGGCTGAACGTTGCCGAATATTCAAAAGAAAAGCCTTTCTCGCACAGCGCATTGCGGAAGCGCATCCAAGCGCCTTCTTCTCCGCCGGAGGCGCCACGGTGTCCCTCATCCACCAGCACCAGATTGTTGCCTTCAAAGGCATCAATGGCAATGGTCTTATCGCCCATTTCGTCTTTGAGTTTGTGGATGTCAAGAATCTCCACGGCCTGGCCAGCAAATAGTCCGCGTCCGTCTTTGTCGAAGAGTTCTGCTGTGATTCCAGCGGTTTCGAATTCGCGCAAATGCTGTTGGCTCAAACCCTCATTCGGGGTGAGCAGGATGATGCGATTCAGTTCTCGGCGGCGTCCGTACTTATCCAGATAGAACTGATATTGCAGAATGTTGGCGTGCATCAGCAGCGTTTTGCCGCTGCCGGTGGCGCTCCAGTAAGCCAGCTTGTTGAGCTGGGGCCATGCCTCGGCCTGCTCGTCAAAAGCCGAGATTTGTTCGGCTTCAGGACGGTCCGTATTAGTGGCAGCCACTTGTTGGTTCAGGTCTTTCAGCAATGCCGGCGCATCTCTGAAATAGCGGTCAAGGTAGACTTCAGTGAACAACAGCGTCAGATATTGGAAGTATTTCCAGACAATGGGTTCTTCACCACGCGTTACCCGCCGATCATTCAGGCGCTGGGTATGCTTTACGATGTTCTGGTCGTATTCCAGAAGCAGCTCAGTGGAGAGATACGTCAAGTTAAAGAATTGAGCTGTCAGCGCGTTATGGAAGTGGTGAACGTTGTTCTCGTCCAGCCCTTCCAGCTTTTCATTGCGCAGATGCTCGGCCAGATCTTCAAAGTGTCTTACCCCGAACAGAGACAGCATCCACTGATTCAGTATCAGCTTATAGGTAAATGGAATCTGGGCGTTCTTCTTCCCTTTGGCCTTAGGCGCGGCCTTGGATTTAGCCGCGGACGGAGCCTTGGCTTTCTTGGTCGCCATGTTTAGAGGCTCTCCGTGTCAAACATCAGGCGGTGGAAGTCTTCCTCAATTAGCCGCACCTTCCAGGTGTCATCGGGCAACTTGAGATTCTCCAGGTTGTTGCTCCCGTTCACATAAATCAAATCGAATTCAAAGTCCTTCGTGCTGATCTTAAGACGGTCCTTCATCCAAATGTCCAACACCAGGTTGTCCTGTTCCGGATCGCCTGCAAGCTTTCGCCAGACAATGAGTGTTTTCTTGCCATCTGGCGTTAACCCTTCAACCCGGCGGAACCACCAAGGTCCGCCAGAATCCTGCCTAATCTGGCCTTTGAGGCGTAGGCGCTTCTCGCTGTCGTGTTCAAACGAGGCATTGAAACTTTGTGGAGCGGCGATGTGCTGGACTTTGAGGCCGACTAACAAGTTGAAGGTTTCCAACAAATCGACGTTCATCTCGCGACTCTCATCCGATCCCGGCCGCTTGACCTTGAGCCTGTAGGCCGTCGGGTCCTGGAACGCCTGCACGTTGAGCAGCGACTGGCTACCGCGCGTCTCCACGTCGAGCATGTAGCGCAACAAAAACTGTTCTTTGAGCGCGTTCTCGCCCTGCGCCTCGGGGAAGCCCAGCAGGGACTGTTGGGTTGTCGTTCGACGGATCTCGAGGTTGTTCAGGGCATCTTCGTAGGATTCGAGGCGCATGTACTTCAGCATATGGCTGCCGCCCGTCCTGACCGTTGGTTTGCCACTTCGCCAATTCGACGAGTAACAAACCTTTTTCAACCGAGGCAGCAATAAAGTATCGAAGTGGTTCCCCACTTCTACGAGGACCTGCTTCCGGGTTCCTCCATCTTCTCTGTTTTGAGCAAGGACAGCATGTCCACTGCTTCCGGACCCGCCAAAGAAATCCATGACCCAGTCAGTCTTGCGAGCAGTCTGTGCTACGAATTTCCTAACAAACCGCGAACTCTTGGGTGACAGAAACAATCCGGACTCGCCGAACAGGTCGGACAATTCGGCCTCGCCGTCGTTGTACTCGTAGAACACACTGGTTCCGATATTTGTTTCAACCTCGTGCAAGAAGCCTTTCGTTCTAGGTACCTTCTTCTCGTCTTCTCCCCAGGCAATACGGCGATCGCTATCGAGCTCGATGAAGCTTCGACGATCTGGGTTTTTGGGGTCCGGTTTGTACGGAAACTTCCAACCACTCTTGGGGTGCGGGCAGGGCTTTCCGGTCAAGTAATGAGGAGGTCGGTAGAACCGGAAATTAAGGTGTGTGGGATCTTTGGTAGTCGGCGACTGTTTGGATGCCGGTGCTGACGTCGGGATTTCACTCCATATCCAGATTGAGGCTTTCGCCCCGACAGCATCTTTCTCAGCAACAAATTTTCGTTCACCGTCCCTATATTCCGCCCGATTGTAAGCGTAGATGCCGCGCCACGGATCTTGCCTTTTAGCTTCAGCATTCCATTCACCGCCGTGGTTTTCCCATTCTTCGCGAAAGGAAGCAACGTGGTCTTCGTACAGCTTCTGGAGTTCAGCCTCAATGGTCTCGATACTAGGATAATCGTGTTGGAGTCTCTCGACGAGTGTCATCACCTCGACAAATCCTGGTTTTGGCTCTCGAAACATTTGAGCATCGGCCTCGACTGCAGCCCGCTTCCGAGCGTAAACCTCGACGTATTCATGATTGGTCGCATAATTTGGAAGCTGCCCATTAGCGGTTGCCTGTGTCCAGATCAGTTCCTCGATATGGTTATCTGGACCTAGTACATCATCCAGTGCGTGCTCGAGGATCGTTCGCTCGGTCTTGTCGATACTTACGAACAGCGCTCCGTCGTCTTTCAGCAGAGGCGCTGCGAGCTCGACACGATCCCTCAGCAACGTGCACCAGGAAGAATGTCGATAATTGTTCTTGTAAAGAATCGCGCTCGAATCGGTGTTGTACGGTGGATCAATGTAAATGCACTTTATTTGCTGTTGAAAGCGTTTCTGTAGGAGATTGAGCGCCTGAAAATTGTCGGAATGAATCAGGACACCTTCCAAACGCGCGTCGATGTCGCCTATTGCGGAAAGCAGACGGGCCTTGAACGCCGCATCGAAGTGAGCCGTGTCAACTACCAGGCTCGGGTTCGCCGTCAGAAAAGCAAGAGTTGCTGCGCCTGTGCCTCCCTCGACCTCGTCCAACGCGAACAGCCGCGTCCACTCCTCGCGCTGGGCCTCGTTGGACGCGATCTCCGCGTGGAACTCCTCCGGGATCCGGTCCAGCGTGACGCAGTAGTTCGTCTCGACAACAAACTTCTTCTTAACCCACAGCTTCTTCTGAAAATCCTCAAGCTGGGCGAGGAAGTCTATGATCTTGCCGGCGATACGGCGGATAATCTTGATCTTGGACAGGTATTGCTCGACGCGCAGCGTGGTGTCATTCTCCACATCCTCAAGGTGCATAATCTCGTTCTTGATGTAGAAGTCGAGCTCGCGCCGGAGAAACGTTCCTAGATCCTTGTGGATGAAGTAGTCGAAGGTGTTGCGGGCACAGTATCGTCGCAGATGTGCTTCTAGTTGCGTGTAGTCGGTCGTCTCGCCGTTCGCGGTGATGTATGGCTTGCTGAGCTCGACTACCCACGGGGCGAGCGAAAGGTCCGCAACCGCCAGCACGCGCTTCTCTGCTAGAGCAATCAGGTCTTTCTGCGCCGGGGGCTTCGTCCTGCCTTCCCGAGCGTCTTCGGGCCAATCGGTAAGCGTCGCCGGACGGTACTCGAAGCGGATCACCAGCTCGCCGTCTTCCTCGGAAATGAAATCGCGACCGGATTCGCCGGGTGCAGTAAGAAGGAACATACGATCCTTGCCTTGGGTCGCCTTGACATTGCCGTGTTCCCCCTCGTCGGCATCCGCCAGCTTGAAGTAGTGCACTCGCATAGGTTTCTTCTCGTCGGCTGGCCGCAGGCGGAAGGCGTAATCGCGCAGGTACTCGCTGGTTTTAATGTAATAATGGTCCTTGTTGGCCCAGTGGAACGTGGTCTCCTCACCTTCGTAGGGGATGGCATAGACGCCCGGTTTGTAGACGCGCTTAGCTAAGAAATCGCCTTCCGAGTAGTAGCGACGGAAAAAGGTGAAGAGGTTGTCGTAGACCTCACTCTCCAACGCGCTCACGTCCACGGCGTCGTTGGCGATTTTGGCGCGCAACTCCTTCACCTTGGGCGACTGCTCAGGGTCCATACCTGCCGCGTGTACGCCAGCAGCAACCTTTCCGAGTTCCTTTTCCAGCTCGGCCCTGTCCGCGGTCTTGTAGAGCCCAAACGCCTCCTTCACCTGAGGCAGAAGATCCTTGTCGAGGAATTGCGTCACCTCGGCGCTCTTCGCGTGCATGATGCGGTAGATGCCAAAGTCCAGATCGGGCTGGTCCAGCTGAAACAGCTCTTTCAGCAGGTTCTTGAGCTTCTCGTATTTCTGATTCAAATGAATGTCTGGTGCTTGACTCATTTAATCCTGTTTGCGGTCAGACGACTGACCACGCTATGGTGAACAGGCTCTCGGCCGCCGATGTTTGGGCAAGACGGCGTTCTAGCGATTCGACCAGTTTGTCTCGTTTTTCCATGATCTCGTCCTCAGCTTTAAAGATGTCTTGCCGTTGTCGCCGCTGGGCCCGCTCCAGTTTCTGGATCCTCTGCTGTATTTCATGTTGCTCATCCAAAGTGATGGCCTGCCTCGCCTGTCGGCGCGAAGCTTTGATTTGCTCCTTGGTGTCCGTTAGGGATTTCTCCGCCGCGAGCACCAAGTCGTCGGCCCATTTCTCCAGCTTCTCCCGGGCATCATTGAAGTACTTGCTGTTTTGTTCCAGCGACCGGCTTATCGTTGCCCTGGAGTGACGCTCAACGTCCAGATCGAGCCGACTCGACACTTCATCCGCCAAGCTATCGCCGCCGCGGATCTGTGCGTCGCATTCGAAGAGCTTCTCGATCGTCCCTGGATCGAGTGGCCGACCGTCAACCAGAAATCCAGAGAATAACAGATGTTCCTCGCGCTCAAAAGAGTCGATGGCCAATCGCGTAAGCGTTAAATAGCCGCTCTGGCCGCGTAGCCCTTCCAGAACATGGATTCTACCGGGGCGGTGCGTAACATCGAAAACGAGATGTGCGGGCGGTGTTTCACCCCGCTTTGCCTGATCGATGACTAGTTCGCCGAGCGGATGTGACACTCTATATAAGAATGAATCGAGTTCCGCCTCTTCCGGCTCTACGTTGCGAGGACTGGATTTTGAGATCAGATGATAACGACCTCTGGAAATGTCTTCGCGAGGCGGTTGTTGTAGATCGAACGCTAATGCAGCCTCATCGAAATCGGCCCGCTCATCGAGAATGAAACGGGTAACTGACCAGAATCGCTTGCTGAAGCGGTCGAGCTGGGCCTTCGTGTCTTCAAGCTGAAGCCGCAGGCGTTGGTGTACTTCCTCGTCAAAATGCTCAAAGAGCTGTTTCCGCGTGTCGTCGAGGCGCGTTCGAATGGTTTCGTCCATTTCAACCCGGAGCGCCTGGAAAGCAGCGTCAATCTCCTGCGGCGTCCGGCATTGCTGGTAAATCGCCAGGATGCGCTTTTCGAAGTCAACGCCAGATTCGATTGCCCCTAACACTTCGTCCGATGCGCCAAAGACACCACTAAAAAGGTTGAACTTCTCAGTTAGCAGTTCCAGCACTCGGCGATCTGCTTCGTTCCGCTCGTTGAGGAAGTTGATGACAACAACATCATGCTTTTGGCCGTAGCGATGACATCGGCCGATGCGCTGCTCGATCCTCTGGGGGTTCCAGGGCAAATCATAGTTGACGACGAGCGAACAGAACTGCAGGTTGACGCCTTCCGCCGCCGCTTCGGTTGCCAGTAGGATGCTCGCGTTGTCCCGAAAATGCTCAATCAATGCCGTGCGGATATCTAGAGCGCGTGAGCCAGACGTTCGGCCGGTTCCTTGGTTGCGCTCGACCCATCTCTCGTAAATCTCGGTCGCCTCTGATCCTCCATTGGTGCCGTTGAAGACGACGACCTGCCCGCGATATCCATTGCCTTCAAGAAATGTCTTAACATACTCCTGTGTCCTGCGAGACTCTGTGAAGATGAGCGCCTTGCGCTGAGCACCCATTGTCTGCATCTGCTCGAACCCGATCTCCAACGCCTTAAGCAATGTTTGGGTCTTGGTATCTGTTCCAATGCGGCGGGCCCAATTTGCTAGCCATTCAAGTAACCTAATCTCCTCGCGTAGCTTAGGCCAATCGATTGTCGCGGGCCTGGCTTCAGCTGGCGGTTCCTCTTCATTCTCAGCGAGAATCTCATCAAGGAGATCATCCTCAATTTCCTCGTCTGTGATTAATGCCTCGGGAAATTCCGGGTCATCTTCCACCTGCTCATTGCGGAGAGTCTCCAGGCGCTTTCTCATGGCGTCCAAAGTACTGGCGATGGCCTGGGATGATGACGCCAGCAGTTTACGTAGAACGAGTGTTATGAGATGGCGCTGGCGGTGCGGCAACGCATAGCTGTCTGGCCGTTGCAGAAAAGCCGATACGGCTTCATAGAGCGCGTGCTCGTCATCCGTGGGCTTAAACGGTCGTGTGATGGCACGCCGTTCCGTGTAGCGGATGTACTCGAGGACTTCGTTTCTGAGCGTACGTTTACAAAAACCTGAAAGGCGCTGTCGCAACTCCCCAAGGTCGCCGCCTGCGTTAACGAACTGGGAACGGAAAGAATTGACATCGCCGAACAGGTGATCATCGATGAGCGTGGACAAGCCGTACAATTCGAGCAACGAATTCTGCAGTGGAGTTGCCGTGAGAAGGACTTTGCGGCGGTCCTCGGTTGCCCACCGAAGGCCTTGGCCGACTTTGTTGCTTGCCCGATAAGCGTTGCGGAGCTTATGTGCCTCGTCAATTACGACAAGGTCCCATGCTATTGCTCTGAGCTCTTCACGCAACCGATGTCCGAAATGAAAGGACAACACCGTTATGGCCTTCTCTTGCAGGGGCAGGCGGCCAGCCTTCTGAGCTTCCCGGTAAGTCTTGGAATCAAGCACCACGACGGGCAGATTAAACTTTTCTTGAAGCTCCAGCGCCCATTGCTTACGGATTGATGCAGGGCACAACACCAGCAGTCGTCGCTTTCGCTCCGCCCAGTACTGGCAAAGCACAATGCCAGCCTCGATGGTCTTGCCCAGGCCAACCTCATCGGCCAGAATCACGCCTTTCGACAACGGGGAGTGAAGCGCGAAGAGAGCAGCCTCAATCTGATGCGGATTAAGATCAACGGTTGCGTCGAACAAAGACATTGAGATCCGGTCAATGCCGCCGGGTGCCCTCCGAGTTAGGTCGTGGGCGAAGTACTTAGCGTGATAGGCGGTACTCATCTATTAGACGGATCGCGACCTAAAAGAATGGGGGCGTCCAAACAACTTACGCCGAAGTTACTGTTTTAACAAGGCTTGAGTTCATCTGAGTAGGCGCTTAACCTATTCGACTCCGCTCCAGTAGCCGCCTTCGAGAGCACCACCAAAAGGCATTCATTAAAGGCGCTCCGCTACGCTGCGTGCCGGCCTGCGGCAGCAAGGTAGGGGAGATTTTTTCTATCGTTTACCCAGCCTTTAGCAAGTCCGCCGTGCGAAACGCCCGGCGCACTTGCACAGACTGGGCTAACCTGTTTCGTGCCTCTGGCACTGGAGGGACGTCAGGCGACGTTTGCGAAAAAGAAGCACTTAGCAGAAAGACAGCCATCAGCACTTAGTGATCAGGAGTTAAGCCAGGGACGAAGCAGAACCATACCGGCACAAGACACAGCCGAGGGCGCCTCCACCCCAGCAAGCCAAACCCCGGCTCGCCGGGGGCCCCGGCCTCCACCCCAGCAAGCCAAACCCCGGGCTCGCCGAGGGCGGCTCCACCCCAGCAAGCCAAACCCGGGCTCGCCGGGGGCCCCGGGCTGTGCCACACGTGCATGGGACCGAAAGGCCAACTTGCCGGATCAGTGTTCATCCGCGCAAATCCGCGCTGAAAAACGGCAAAAGAGACCCATCGCTAACCCATTGATTCCAAACACAATTTAAGCGTTGACATTCGCTTTGACTTCGCGGTACCATGCGCGCCGCATTGGGAGCAATTAGCAGTTAGGCAGATCGCCGTGATCGCCGTCATCGCCGTCATCGCGCGTCATCGCCGTGATCCCACCCCAACACGCGAAAACCGTGCGTGTCGGGGACCCCGATGATCGGGAAGCCAACCGGCCCGCCCAGGCGGGCCGCAGATTACGATCTTTGAAAACCTAATAAGCTGCTGGCTGCTAGCCATTAGCCGGACGGAGCAAAAAGCACTCCGCATTCAGCCAGGCAGGCAGATCGCCGTGATCGGTTCATCGCCGTCATCGCCGTCATCGGAAAACCGTAGACGTACCACTGACAACGCTGATGACGCGGAAAGGCGAAAAAGAAGCAATTAAGACCTCCGTGTTCCGTAGCCTGCCCCGTTTCGTAGCTTGAGGACAAGAAGCCGAAACCCTGAGCGAAGCCGAAGGGGTAGTCGAACGGGTGTCCTCCGTGGTGAAGGTTTTCCGATGACGGCGATGACGGCGATGACGGCGATCACGCGCGATGCCCCTCCCCTGTTCCTCCCCTGTTCCTCCCCTGTTACGCCCCTGTTACTCCCCTGTTCCAAAGTGGCACCGTCCGGGAAAAAAGTGCACGAAAGGCCCGTGGAATCGAGGTTTTGCATTTCTGGAGCACCAAAACGGTCGTGTTCTCCCCTGTTTTTTTCCCTGTTAGCAGGGTGGAAGAAAATCGCCGTGATCGCCGTGATCGCGCGTGATCGCCGTCATCGCCGTCATCGGAAAACCATCGCCGGTGTGATTGGCTGTTTCGGCTGCAAGACAATTTCGTTGCGAACGCGGTAGAATTCTCGCGTCTTATTTTTGCCGTCTTTTCTGAACGGTCTATCTATTGGAGGCAACTGTGGACGATCTTCCTGACAACGATCTGCCTGATAACGATCTGCCTGATAACGATCTGCCTGATAAAAAATCCAGGAAAAAGAAATCCCAAAAAACTTCCGCCGGCTCCGGCGTCTCGCGGCGCGACTTCTTAAAGATTTCCGGGGTGAGTGCGGCGGCGCCGTTGCTTGCCCAGGCCGCGGTCTTTGCCGCCGAGCCAGCGGAAGTCCCGACGCAGGGGCCGGGCAAGGTCCCGGTCGCGCTGACCGTCAACGGGAAAAAGTATCGCGCGCAGTTGGAGCCGCGCGTCACTTTGCTGGACGCTTTACGCGACCAGTTTGAACTGACCGGCGCCAAACGCGTATGCGATCGCGGGACCTGCGGCTCTTGCACCGTATTGCTCGACGGCAAGACCGCGTATGCGTGTTCCGTGCTGGCCATTGACGCGCAGACCCGGGCCATCACCACCGTGGAAGGACTGGGCGAGCCGGGCAACCTGCATCCGATCCAGCAGGCGTTCGTGGACAATGACGGCCAGCAATGCGGCTTCTGCACACCCGGATTCGTGGTGGCCTGCAAGGCGTTTCTGGACAAGCATCCGAATCCCACGCCGGAGCAGATCAAGCACGGGCTGGGCGGGAATTTCTGCCGCTGCGGAACATATGCCGGAATCAAAGCCGCTGTAATGCAGGCGGCCGGAAAGGGGGCCTGATCATGGCGGACTATAAATGGCCGGAACCGGAACAAAGGGCTCTGATCGGGAAACGCATCTCCCGCGTGGACGGGCCGGACAAAGTTTCCGGCAAAGCAAAATACACGTATGACGTCCATCCGCAGGGAATGCTCTATGGCAAGGTAGTGCGCAGCCTTCATGCGCACTGCAAGATTACGAGCATTGACACTTCCGCCGCGGAAGCCATGCCCGGCGTGAAGGGCGTCCACGTTGTGCAGGAGGCGGGAAGCGAAATCCGCTGGGCCGGTGATGACCTGGTGGTCGTGGCGGCGGTGGATGAACCAACCGCCGAGGACGCTGCCCGCGCCGTCAAAATCGTCTACGAACCGCTGCCGCATTGGGTCAACG